>Ga0209611_10007894_pt1 | contig 16903 bp, 14 predicted proteins | sample S1TSphgellanicum_3_FD_187693 | JGI IMG/M metagenome (GOLD analysis project Ga0209611, IMG submission 187693) | Host-associated microbial communities from peat moss isolated from Minnesota, USA - S1T2_Fc - Sphagnum magellanicum MG (SPAdes) (version 2) | ecosystem: Host-associated > Plants > Peat...
CAGCCCGAAATAGCCAGCTTTGGGTCATTTGACTGTGAATTGATAAATGTAAAACCAAGATTGAACCAGGATAAACTTTGACTTGAACTTGAGCAATATCTAAAAAAAGTCTAGAATTTTTATTCATTTTCAACGCCCTTTGATTTATTGACCCAATTGGGGAGTGGGAATTTTAAATTTTGGATTGAGAAGACTCTCCCCTGCTCCCTATATCTGGGTAGATTTTGCCATGTAGATTCTGCAGTCACGATATAAAAGATGGCATTGAACACTGCCTACATATCTTGCCTCTCTTCTTACTCATGCCCCTTTTAGTAGTATTGATATTAGTGCCAACTGTTTTTCAGTTAGGTTACTAGAGTATACTTTACCCGTGGCTCTTGACGGTGCTGTATCTACTTACTTACATCGCATACCTGAGAGCTTTTTTAACTTTTCAAACATCCTTTAAGTTTTACTTCTCTATGACTACAACTTTGAACACGGGTGTAATTCCTAGCGCCGACGAAATCAGGAAGACCCAAGAAGCCATTGATGCATATATTCACAGCATTGATGTCAGCCCAAATCATCGACCTGGTGCCTACCCGTACTATCGCTTTCATGATGCAGGACAACCAATTCGGGGGACTGTACTGCTCTTCCACGGTTTAAGTGCTAGCCCTCACCAAATGTGGCGATTGGCAGATTACCTATTCTCTAATGGATTTAATTTCTATCAGCCCTCAATAGCAGGTAATGTCTGGCTTCCACCAGATAAATACTGGCCTCAAATTGACTTAAAACCTGAAATTGCTAACCCCTTACGACAAAAAGTGCAGCAAGACCCAGTTTTACAAAATTTCTTGTCTAATCTGGCAACAGCAGACACAAATAGCTTGAAGCGTCCCAGTTTGGCTTTGTCTACTGCTTTGGTTACCCGTATGCTTAAAATTGAGCCACATCTACTCGATATGATCAAAGCCATCGAGCAGCAAGATGATCCAGACTTTGACGAGTATTTCATCTCGTCCCATCTAAATTATATTACCGAAGCTCGTGCTAGAATTGCTGAACTGGATGCCATGCCAGGACCACTTTATACTGTGGGGCTATCAGTGGGAGGGGCTGTGGCCCTAGCTCTGGCAGCGGACAGACCTGACCGAGTTGAAAGAGTTGTCGCCTATGCACCACTGTTAAAAGTTTATGGAGAAGAGCGTCGGCAGTACGTTCTGTTGACAGGACCACTTGATATTCGTGAGACAGGTTGGGACCCAAATCTCCAGTTTCCTGTTGGGGTATTTACTGCTGCCGATCGCTTTGGTGGGTTTGTCCGTAATACTGGCAATATAGCTGCTTTAGATAATATTCCCACATTTCTAGTGCTAACTGAAAATGAGGACGCTGCCGATATCCAGACAAACAAAGACTTTTTTAACAAGATCGGTGGTGAGCGCAAAGGGCATTTTCTGTACACATACCCCACTGCAGATCTGGTACCGCATCCTATGGTGGACCCCACAGAAGTCAGCCAAAATATGAGCAATCGCTTTTGGCAGAGCCTCTACCAAGAGACCTTCCGCTTCCTCACCAGTGGTAAGGTTGATGCTAAGAATATGAGTAATACTGAGCAGGACTCAGATGTGCCTCCTGTTCCTCCTGTTCAATAAAGGTTTTTAGACTAGGCTTAAAGCCTAGTCTAAAAGAGATTGAACCTATACATATACTCCTGAACGCTCTACCCCTTTCCGTTCATAGGTAAAAATCTTATACAACGACTTAGTAGAATGGTAATTTAAAATAGTTCCTCGGAAATTTTAAGCTTTTTTGAACCACATGAAAATGCTAAAAACATGGGCAATTATAGGACTTTTAGTTATTGCCACATTACTATCTCTTCCGAACAATGCCTCGGCACAAACAACCACAACCCCCACTGGAAATTATGTGACTAACGACCAGCAATCTGGGCAATTCAGTGTTCCCGCTGACTTGGAAATTGGGATCAGTTTAACTAACAAGACTAACGAAGAAGTGAGGGTAGCTATCTCTGCTGAGGGAACTTGGAATCTCAGCAATGAAATCAAGAACCTCGATGCTAATGGACTCGACCCCAAATACGTGCCCACCTCTATACCGTACTTACAAGATCCAGAAAAAACACCATTTTCTTTGCTGGCAGTCAGTCAAGATAAAAATCAGCCCCGAGTCTATCAGGTGGGGACACAAAGTGAATTGACTATCCCTGCTGGTACGACCTTTTCATTTTTAACGAACGATATCCGTTCGGCTGTTAAGCCAGATTCATACAAGGACAATACGGGTAGTATTATCGTCAAATGGTCTACTATATCTACCCAAAAACCGCAGAATATTCAGGTGAGTTTTGCTAAGGTTACTAACCTCCCAGTCAATGCATACTCTGTAGTAACTAACGATGTCAACGGTGACGGCAAGCTTGATCTAGTTACGGGATATAAGGATGTGTCCGTTTTACTGGGAGATGGCAACGGCTCTTTTCAATCAGCTACTAACTTCCCAGTCGGTCCTAATCCCTTCTTTGTGGTGACTGGTGATGTCAATGGTGACAGCAAGCCTGACATAGTTACAGCAAATTTTGGCGGCACCAACGTCTCTGTCTTACTGGGAAATGGCAATGGCTCCTTTCAATCGGCTACTAGCTTCCCGGTCGGTCGTGGTCCCACTGGAGTAGCAACTGGGGATGCCAACGGTGACGGCAAGCTCGACCTAGTTACATCCAATGGGGGTGGCAGTGTCTCTGTCTTACTAGGAAAAGGTGATGGCTCCTTTCAATCGGCTACTAACTTCCCGGTCGGTGCTGGTCCCCGCTCTGTAGCAACTGGGGATATCAACGGCGATAGTATACTTGACCTAGTTACGGCAAATTATGGTAGCAGTAATGTCTCCATCTTATTAGGAAATGGCAATGGCTCTTTTCAATCAGCTACTAATCTCCCGGTCAGCGAAGCTCCCTGGTCTGTAGTGAGTAGCGATGTCAATAGGGACGGCAGACTTGACTTAGTTACAGCAAATTATGGTAGCGGCAGTATCTCCATCTTACTGGGAAAGGGTGATGGCTCCTTTCAATCGGCTACTAACTTCTCGGTTGGTAGTAGTCCCCGCTCTGTAGTAACTAGCGATGTCAACGGTGATGGCAAGCTTGACCTAGTTACGGCAAATTATGGTAGCAGTAATGTCTCTGTCTTACTAGGAAATGGCAATGGCTCTTTTCAATCGGCTATTAATTTCCCAGTCGATGGTAGTCCCTCCTCTGTAGTGACTGGTGATGTCAACAGCGATGGTAGGCTTGACCTAGTTACGGCAAATGCTGGCAGCAGCAATGCCTCTGTCTTGCTCAACAACGGTACTTTCAAATCCTCTATGTAGGGGGTCTTGCAGCCGGAAACCTGACCCCTCTAGAATTACCTTAGGGACTTCCAGAAATTAAATTATCCCAATTTATGGACTCAACACGACTGTTACTCCCTCTACTCCCCTGGGAATTCGATATTTTTTTAGTTGGAAGTCCCTTAGAGGGGTTTTAGCATTAAGGGCCACAGACGTCAGCCAAAATATGAGCTATCGCTTTTGGCAGAGCCGGGCCGTTACTAGCCAGAAGAGTGCGGTGGCATTCGCGAAGCATCTCGTAGAGATAATGCCCGCTTTATAGCGATCGCTATACAACCGCTCATAAGAAAACTCGGTAAGTGGGAAACGAGCGTATGACTTTCTGTACGGATCAAATAGAATCGTTGCTCCGCTTCTGCCAGCGTCTTGATCACTTCGGTAATGGCAACTGACACCATTTCTTACCTAGGGTTTGCCCAATATTGCTAGAACCTATTCTAAATAAAGGTTTCAATCGTTTTTATTCCAGACAAGTGCAAGACTATGGTAAATACAAGTTCAAAATCCCTGCACTTTGGTAGAAAATCGTGGGGTGAATTTGAAAAACCAACCCCCGAAGTTCCCATTTTAGGCACTGTGTGTCACCTAGATTCGATTTGTGGAGTTTTTCAGCATTTCTTACCTATAATGTCTTATTCTACTGCCTTTCTTTCCCCTCTTGTTTTTTATAAAAAGTTTAAAGCTAATAAATCACAAAGTATTATCGCCCCCAATATGTAAAGAGCCTTGGTCGTACGTTCTACCCTGACCCAAATTTGGTGGTAGGAAAGTTCGTGATTCTGGAGGAGAAGGAATGCTGGAGGGCTAAAGATGAAGGGTAGTAGTTGGCTAAGTAAAAGTCGCGCAAAAAAGTTTATGTACCACAAGAATTTGCTCGCCATATCCTGATTATACTGCCAAGGATAGGCAACTTTAGCCAGGTACACCAAAGCTTTTGTATCAGCTAACCGCAAAGATTCGTACAAAGGCAAACTGCGCGAGAGTTCATCGTTACTTTCAGCCATAGCTGTATGTAGAGTGCATACATCCTCCAATGCCGAATTTACTCCCTGTCCGATATCTGGAGGAAAGCAGTGAATTGCATCCCCCAACAGGGCAATTCCCGTTACTGAAGACTGGGGTTGTTCTTGGGTTAACAAGAAGTACAAGCCGGAACAGTATTGGGGAGTAGGAAAATAACCACCTGCACTTTTAGCAAATCTCTCCACTTCTTCCGGTGTCACTATTTGCCCTACGGGTAATTGGGGAAAGGCTTGCTCAAAAAAATTGTACAGTTCCTCAGTGGTTTTCAACTCCCATATCTGATGGTCTGGGTATTTAATAATATTGGCTTGACGGGGTTCATCGGGATTTTTTAGAGGTAGTATACCCAGGGAAACAGATCGTCGGCGATCGCTCAAGGCTCCCCTAATTGAGTATGCTGTGGTGCTTACGGCGTGTTCATTCTCTCTATGATCAAGGGGAAAATTTGGTGGTAGGGTTAATACCTTATATCTAAGTCCTGAACTAGGGGAGGGAAAAAGCTGCATTTCAAATTTACTTGAGGTAGGTTGATCCCACTGCTTTAAGGTACTCCGGACCAGAGAATTCAGACCATCACAACCAATTAAAAAATCAGGTTCATATTTGTCAATATGATCGGCTTGTGTGTGAACTACAACTTCTAACTTATTTACATCTTTTTTGTTGATTGCCACACATTTGGTATTGAATAAGACAGTAATATGATCTTGCCAATTTTTGGTGATTTCCTGGTATAACAGAAGGACAAATATCCTACGGGGTAGCCAATATGCAGTCTTCCTCTTTGCGTCTACAGTAGGTAATTTAGAGGTTTTGCGATCGCCATTTGGTTCAATCTTGGTTAAGTAAAACTCCGTACTGGGAACACTAATAGCTGCTAACTGGGTTGTAAGTCCCAGGAAGTCCGTGAGTTTTTGTCCCCGACCATCAATTTGATAATTAAATGACTTGTCGGGTTCATAATAATCAGCCGTAGCACGTTGTTCCAAGACCGTAATATTTTTCCAACCGCGTTTAGCCAACATTAAAGCGGTGGCAAGTCCAGCAGGTCCACCACCAACAATTAAAGTTTTCTTTTGTGCAAATGATGCTTCAGTTGCCATAAAGAAATGCCAAATATCTTGTTTTTAAGCCGAGGCCCCTATAACTATAGCACCAGCGGCAAATAGGGTCCTCATCCTGAGCATTGAACTTCAGTTTATATCATTATCCTTACTTGCCAGATCTAAAGGCTATGATAAATACGCAAACAAGATATGATATAACTATGGCAAAGTATGTTGTGTGGGGAAGTTACTGCGAAGACGTTTTAGAAAAACGTGTTCCCTATCGTCAAGCGCACCTAGACGGACTAGCAAAACAAAAAGAAGCCGGAGTCCTCATTACTATCGGTCCCACTAAGGATATAACTCAAGTTTTTGGCATTTATGAAGCGGACACCGAAGCCACAATACGCCAGTTAATTGAAGCTGATCCCTACTGGCAAAATGGCATTTGGACTGAATATTTTGTCAAAGAGTGGATTCAGACTTTTTAGCTGGGAACTGGAATTGTTACTTTCCGTCTACACGTCTTGCTGTTATTATAGATACAGCTTGGGGAACTCCGCTGTTTACCTGTAACTCTAGTAATTTCTTCTGAGAAGGTGCTTCTATGAATAGAATATTGCAGACTACGCTGATATCCAGTTTAATGGTAGCAACTTTAGGCACAATGACCTTAATTCCCTCCCAAAGAGCCGCCGCCGATCCGCATATTATCCGTGACATAGGTATTGGTGCTGGGGCCAACGTATTATCTGGAGGAATCAGAGGACATGGCTCGGTCTTACATAACGCCGTCAAGGGTGCTGCTGCGGGGACTGCCGTTAACTTAGTTAACAGTACCAGAAGCCCTTATCACCAAAAGCATCGTAATCTGGTTCAAGATGTGGGAGTTGGTGCAGCAGCTAGCACAGCCACTGGGGCTATTTTTTACCATCATAGACATGTCTTAGGTGATGCAGTTGATGGTGCAGCCTCAGGTGCAGCTATCCACTTTTTGACTAATGGTAAATAGTGCTTGATTGATAATTCTTAACACATCTGGTTAAGAATTATCAATTAAAAGCCAGGGGCCACACTAGTTAACCTTTAAGTGCCTTTTTAAAATTACGCCGATAGGATTCATTAGAAATAAACAAGGCTGGCCACAATAGAGCTAGACGAATACGATTAGACAAAGCCTGATTAAAGTTGGTTCTGCCAAATCCATTCCAAAACTTCCAACCACCACCTAGATAAACTACTATCAAGGCCAAAATAATTAAGTTACCCATTCCCATTGATTTCCTTAGTAACTAAGAGAATTTTAGCTAACTATTTCCACTAAGTGGGGTGAGGGAAGAGATACAAATAAATCTTTCCTATGCCTCCACCTCCCATACTCTGGGACGACGTAAGCACGCTGACGGAATTGGCTAAATTAAAGAGGAACACAAGCCATCCCACAGATCTTGTTACAGCGTCGCGGCAAATAGTAAAGGAGGTTTTATGCGTGCAGTGCTAATGGCAGGCGGTTCGGGCACACGTCTGCGTCCATTGACTTGTGATTTACCGAAACCAATGGTACCGATCTTAAATCGACCGATAGCTGAACACATCATCAATCTGCTGAGACGACATCAAATCACAGAAGTTATAGCCACATTACATTATCTACCCGATGTTCTGCGAGATTATTTTCAAGATGGTAGCGATTTTGGCATCCAGATGACCTACTCAGTGGAAGAAGACCAACCCTTGGGGACGGCAGGTTGTGTCAAGAATAGTGCTGAACTCCTAGATGAAACTTTTTTAGTCATTAGCGGTGATAGTATTACAGACTTTGACCTGACAGCAGCAATTGAATTTCACAAACAAAAACACTCAAAAGCCACTCTAATTTTGACTTGTGTTCCCAACCCCATTGAGTTTGGTGTAGTGATAACTGACCAGGAAGGACGAATTCGGCGGTTTTTAGAAAAACCCTCTACTAGTGAAATTTTTTCTGATACTATTAACACTGGTATCTATATCCTTGAACCTGAGGTTTTGGCATATCTGCCGGAAAATACCGAATCAGACTTCTCCAAAGATTTATTCCCCTTACTCCTAGCCAAAAATGTCCCCCTCTATGGTTACATTGCCCAAGGCTATTGGTGTGATGTTGGTCACTTAGATGCCTACCGTCAAGCTCAATATGATGCACTGTATCAGAAAGTCAAACTCAACTTTGCCTACAGAGAGGTTTCTCCGAGGTTATGGGTTGGCCAGACCACTTATATTGATCCCACAGCGACTATCGAAACTCCATCCATGATTGGCAGCAACTGCCGCATTGGAGCTAGAGTTCACATTGAAATGGGGACGGTGATTGGGGATAATGTCACCATTGGGGCTGATGCTAATCTGAAGCGACCAATAGTTTGGAACGGGGCAATTATTGGAGAAGAAGCACATCTATCTGCCTGTGTGATTGCCCGTGGTACCCGTGTAGACCGTCGTGCCCAGGTGTTAGAAGCGGCTATAGTTGGGAGTCTTTCCACAGTGGGGGAAGAATCTCAAATTAGCCCCAGTGTGCGGGTTTGGCCGAGTAAAAAGATAGATTCTGGTGCAGTCTTAAATATTAATTTGATTTGGGGTAATACAGCTCAAAGGAATTTGTTTGGGCAACGGGGTGTCCAAGGATTAGCTAATATTGACATTAGTCCAGAGTTTGCCGTGAAGTTGGGATCTGCCTACGGTTCTACTCTGAAACCGGGTTCCAATGTGACAGTTTCCCGTGACCAGCGCAATGTCTCGCGGATGGTAACGCGATCGCTCATTGCTGGATTAATGTCCGTAGGGATTGATATTCAAAACTTGGATGCTACGGCGATTCCCATCGCTCGGACTGTGATTCCCACTATGTCTGTGGCTGGGGGTATTCATGTGCGGGTACATCCGGAACGCGCTGACTATATCCTCATTGAATTTATGGATGGCAAGGGGATCAATATCTCCAAAGCCCTAGAGAAGAAAATTGAAGGGGCCTACTTTAAAGAAGATATGCGTCGGGCACTGATTCAGGAGATTGGGGATGTTTCCTACCCTAGCCAAGTAAACGATCGCTACTGCACAGCCTTTGAGAAGTTATTGAATGTTTCTGCCCTACGAAACAGTCGGGCAAAAGTCGTAATTGACTATGTTTATGCTGTATCTGGGGCAGTTTTACCCCAAATGTTAGATAAATTTGGTGCTGATGCGGTGGTGCTGAATGCTAGTTTAAATCGAACGGCAATCACTACAACTAATCGGGAAGGACTACTGACTCAATTGGGGCATGTGGTTGAAGCCCTCAAAGCTAACTTCGGTGCCCAGGTTTCAGCCAATGGGGAACAGCTGATTTTAGTTGATGAATCAGGCTTTCCCATCCGGGGGGAGATGCTCACAGCACTGATGGTAGATATGATTTTAACAGCCAACCCCAGAGCCACTGTAGTAGTGCCAGTTCATACCTCTAGTGCGGTGGAACAAGTTGCCCGTCGCCATGATGGGAGAGTGATTCGGACTAAAGCCAACCCTACAGCTTTGATGGAGGCTTCCCAGAAGAGTCCCAATGTGGTTTTAGGAGGTAGTGGGGAGATGGGTTTTATTTTCCCCGAACTACATCCAGGATTCGATGGGATGTTTTGCATTGCCAAGTTAATTGAGATGCTGACAATCCAAGAGCGATCGCTAGCCTCGGTGAGGGCAGAACTACCCCGTGTGATCCACAAAAATTATAAAATCCGCTGCCCTGGGAAAACTAAGGGATCATTAATGCGCTATTTGGTGGAAACTCACCCGGCTCAAAACTTGGACTTAGTTGATGGGGTGAAAATTTGCCAGCCCTACGATGATAGTTGGCTCTTAGTGCTACCAGATGCCAGCGAACCATTAGTACATTTGTATGTTAACAGTAGCGATCGGGATTGGGTAGATGAGACTTTGCGAAATTATCGTTCCCGTGTGCAGTTGTTTGTAGAAAGGGAGATGGAACATTACACTGCAGAAGTTTGAATCTGCGGTTTTGAGGCAGGGTGCAGGGGGCAGGGGTAATTAATACTTGAAAACCCTTATTTTTCTCTTTCTACTTCTCCCTTGCTCCCCGTACCCTGCTCCCCTTTCTCGTTTTCTCCAAGCTTCAGCTAAATTAAGGCTCATTTCTGGAGATGTCTATTAGTATCGAGTTGCATAGTTCCCGATAAGCTGAACATCGTCGTTACGTAGTTAACCTCCCCCATGGGGGAGCCAATTTTAGATTTTGTCAAATGCTAGGCTAATAACCAGAGGTTTGAAAATGGCACATCTCAACCAACGTCGCCCCCAAAATATCGGCGGCGATTTTTACGTTGATTCCACCTGTATTGATTGTGATACCTGTCGCTGGATGTCGCCCACAGTATTCCGTCAGATGGATGAACAGTCGGCAGTTTATCACCAACCCACCAACGAATCAGAGAGATTAACTGCACTCCAAGCACTATTAGCTTGTCCTACCAGTTCCATTGGTACCGTGGAAAAGCCAAAGGATATTAAAACTGTTCAGCAAAGTTTCCCGATTTTAGTCGCTGAAAATGTTTATCACTGTGGTTATCACTCGGAAAATTCTTATGGTGCTGCCAGCTATTTAATTCAACTGCCAGAGGGTAATATTTTAGTGGATTCTCCCCGGTTTACTCCTCCCTTAGTCAAGCGGTTAGAAGATCTGGGGACAATTCGCTATATGTACCTCACTCATAAAGATGATGTTGCTGACCATGAAAAATTTGTTCAAGCCTTCCACTGCCAGCGCATTCTCCATCAGGAGGATATTGTTGCAGGTACCCGCAATGTGGAAATCCAGTTAACTGGTTCTGAACCATATCAGCTCACTCCTGATTTATTAATCATCCCCGTCCCCGGTCATACCAAAGGACACACGGTTTTACTCTACAAAAATAAGTTTCTGTTTACAGGTGACCATCTTGCTTGGTCAGAAAACCTGCACCAGTTAGCGGCATTCCGTGATCTCTGTTGGTACTCCTGGTCAGAACAGACTAAGTCAATGCATAGATTAGCTAAATACACCTTTGAGTGGGTGCTACCAGGTCACGGCAGACGGTTTCATGGTGACGTGGAGACTGTGCGGCAGCAGATGTCCAAATGTCTAGAGTATATGTCGGCCGCATAACTGTCACGCATTATGAGTCGTAGGGTTAAAATATAAAGCATCCTCAAAAATTATAGATGTCAAATGTTTTGGGCTGATAAAATCGCTGCTGATGCACAAGGCTATCAGGTAGTTAATGATTCTAAGACTCCTTCTGGAAGAGTACACGTAGGATCTTTACGGGGCGTGGTTATCCATGACGTTATTTACCGTGCCTTGAAACACGCAGGTAAGCCCGTGAAGTTCTTGTATGGTGTTGATGACTATGATGCACTGGATACTGTTCCCAAATATCTAGATAAACAGAAGTTTACTCCCTATCTGGGGTTTCCCCTGTGTAATGTACCTGCGCCAGAAGATACAGCTAGCGATTACGCTAAGTATTTCATGGGTGAATTTCTCGAAGTTTTTGAGTATTTAGGAGTCAAACCAGAGGTTTATTACCTCCGGGATTTGTACCGCACGGGAAAGCTGAATCCCTACATTGATACCTTCCTGAAAAACGCTAACCTGGTGCGAGAAGCATATAAAGAGGTGAGTAAGGCAGACCGCCCAAATAACTGGTATCCTTTTCAAGTTGTGTGTGAGAACTGTGGCAAAATTGCTACTACTTTTGTGACTAAATACAGTGGGGGAAAAGTTTTTTATACCTGCAAACCCGATGGAACAGACTGGGTAGGGGGTTGCGGTCATTCGGGTTGGGTTTCTCCCTTTGATGGCAATGGTAAACTGCCCTGGAAAGTTGAGTGGGTAGCTAAGTGGGATTTATTAGGTGTAACTATCGAAATGGCAGGGAAAGACCACTCCCAAAAAGGTGGTTCTAGGGATGTAGCCAATGCTATCTCTCGGAAGGTGTTAAAAAAGCAGCCCCCATTCCACTCCCCCTACGAATTTATTTTGGTGAATGGTACAAAAATGAGTTCATCTAAGGGTGTGGGTTCCAGTGCTCAGGAAATCGCAGCTTTACTCCCACCAGAATTACTCCGCTTTTTGATGCTGCGAACTCCACCGAGAACGGTGATCAATTTTGCCCCTAATTATGAAACTGTCAGCCGTCTTTTCCGGGACTATGACATTTTAATTAGTAAATATCAACACCAGGGAGATCCATTGACTGAGGAGTTAATGCCCCTACTTTATGCTCAGCTAGGGGAGGAGATCAAACCTTTCCATCCCTTTGATTTTAGTACGCTGATCTCCCTGCTCCAAATCCCCCGCTTGAATATCCACCAAGAAGTAGCACAACGCAGTACCAACCCTTTAACTGAGTTTGATCAGCAAATTATCAACCAGAGAATTGCTACGGCTCAAAAGTGGCTACAGGATTATGCTGATGAGGAAGAAAAGCTAGTTCTCTATCTAGAACAAGTGCCAGAGAAAGCTAAGGAATTGACTGAGGAACAAGTTGCTTATTTAGCCAAGTTGGTGGAAAATTTGCGCCATATTCCCAACTGGGAAACTGAGGAGTTACAAACTGTGTTGTTTTCCACGTCGAAGGAGTTGGAAATTCAACAGGCAAATGCTTTTAAAGCGATTTACTTCTCATTCTTGAATAAGGAACGGGGACCTAAAGCTGGTGGATTGCTGTCTTACCTAGAGAAGTCTTTTGTGATTTCTAGGTTGGAAGATATTGTGAGGTTGAAGGCACAGGTTTAGGGGGAGGTGAAGATGCTTTGTTTATTCGGGCTTTCTCCTCCGTCATCTAAAATCCTTGCATTGCTTGTGGGCTGAACAAATCTAGAATGGTCAAGCTGCACCCAAGTGTGGGTGCAGTCAACGTTCTACCTTATTTATTATGTTTGTTATGGGGAAAGGTGAGAAGAAAAGCGTTAGAGGTATACAGAGTTTTTGGCAAAAATTCAATAGGATTCCTAATAGGAAAGCAAGATCAATTATTAATATTTTTGAAAAACTCGAAAATTAAAATCTTTTCCCTGTTAGATTTATGTGAGTACAGCAGGTAGTATTAGTAGTGAAGCCGTAAGGCACTAGATATCTCCGAAAGTGAATCTACAACCTTTGTACAGCTTGGGCTGATACCTCATTTCTGGAGATATCTACTATATTAAAGACCCACACCATCATTAGACGAAACCACTGTGCCACTTCCCTCTCAGATCTAAAAGGCCTTAGTTTCCCGCTTAGCGTGTATTTCCATGAGAAAACAACTTATAATATCGTGTTTGTTTGTCATTGGGTTGGGACTGGCCGTGTTTGGGTTCCAGAATTTTCAGGGACTCGCAAATAAAGGCCAATTTGAGACAATTGTGCTGGATTTTCGTGAAGATATACCCCCAGCAGTAGTCCAGCAAGATTTACAAGCTATCGCCCAGCAATACCATGTTACTCCCCAATTAGATAACAAGTTTGCTGAAGCCGATCACGTATACATTATCAAGGGCGATCGACAACGACTAGCGGACCTGAAAAAATCTCCTGTGGCCCAAGCTACAGAATTCATTGAACCAAACTATATTTACCAAATCCCACCATCGCCTCTACCTGTCCATCTAGAAAAATTTTTGCAGTCCCCAGATGATAAATTTAGTCCTTCATTAATCGGTCCAAACGATCCCTACTACGGCAAACAGTGGAATTTACACAAAATTGGTGTTGAAGGTGCTTGGACTCGGACGAAAGGGAGTGGGGTTACAGTTGCAGTCATTGACACTGGCATCACCCGTGTCCGGGACTTAAATGAAACAAAATTCGTCAAAGGCTACGACTTCGTTAATGATCGGGAAGAAGCCACAGATGATAACGGACATGGTACCCATGTTGCTGGCACTATTGCTCAATCCACTAATAACAAATACGGTGTTGCCGGGGTAGCATACGAGGTCAACCTCATGCCCCTGAAGGTCCTAGCTGCCCATGGTGGTGGTACGATAGCGGATATCGCCGAAGCCATTAAATTTGCCGCAGATCACGGCGCAGATGTCATTAACATGAGTTTAGGTGGTGGCGGTGAAAGCCATTTGATGAAAGAAGCAATTGAGTATGCCTACAAAAAAGGTGTAGTCATTATCGCTGCTGCCGGCAATGAAAGTACCAACGGGTCTAGCTATCCAGCCCGATATCCCCACGTCGTCGGTGTTTCTGCCTTTGGTCCCAATGGTGAAAAAGCTTCCTACTCTAACTTTGGTGCTGGAGTTGATATCTCTGCCCCTGGAGGTAGTGAAGGTGGGACAATTTTGCAAGAAACTATCGACGAAAATGGTCAAGGCGTATTTCTCGGACTACAGGGAACAAGTATGGCTGCACCCCATGTTGCCGGCGTCGCTGCCTTAGTTAAAGCTATGGGGGTCAAAGAACCAACAGCAGTGTTAGAAGTGATCAAGCAGTCAGCACGAGTAATTCAAGAGGATAATTTAAACTACTACGGTGCAGGACAGATCAATGCCGAGGCAGCAGTTCAACTGGCAAGCGTGGGCCAAATCAGTTTTCCTGACTTCTTCCGCTGGTTACGGGACAACGGCTATCTCAACCCTGGATTTTGGATTGATGGGGGAGCAATTGCTCTGGTGCCGAAGATTTTAATGGTAGTCGGTTCCTATTTACTAGCTTGGTTTTTACGGGTTTACTTCCCCTTTGCTTGGAATTGGTCTTTATCCTGCGGCTTAATTGCTGGCAGTTCTGGCTTGTTTTTCCTCAAAGGAATTTACATCTTTGATCTGCCTCAGTGGCCTTTACGGGTTTTAGGCAGTTCTATTCCTGAACTCGGCAATGCTATTCCCGGAACCAATGCCTTAAATCCCCTCTTCGCTAGTGTACTGATCCCAATTATTTTAGTAGCCTTACTATTAGGACATCCTAGTGGGAAATGGTTTGCCATTGGTTCTAGTATCGGGATTGCAGCCTGCCTCACTGTAAGTTCTATTTACGACCCAGCAGTGTGGGGATTAGGAAGTGATAACTTAGCCCGCATCTTCCTAATTGTCAATGCCGGACTTTGTTATGGACTGGCTCGTTTAGCATTGCAAAATCAAGGGAAAGCAGCCTAAATGGATATTACAGTTACAGGAACTATCCAACGTCGCGAACTTGGCACAGGTACTTGGGCGCTAGTGGCAGACGAAGGTACTACCTACGAAATTTTGCGGGGGGCTAACAAAGAACTGCTGAAGGTAGGACAAAGGGCCAAAGTTATAGGACAGGTGCGTGAGGATATTATGACCATAGCCATGATCGGCCCTGTCCTAGAGGTGAAATCCTTTGAATTGATTTAAGGACAACAGAAATTTCGCCCCTCTATGAGGAATATAGGTAAATGCTCCCAATCTTGTGTAAATGTTGATATGGTGCTAGTCTAAAATCGTCCTACTGAGAATTATGAGTCTTTTTGAACTGTATGAAAACACTGAAGACATGGGCGATAGTAGGACTTTTAGTGATCACCACATTACTATCGCTCACGAATAATTCCTTTGCTCAAACCGCTGGGAATTATGTGACTAATGACCAGCGTTCTGGGAAATTTAGTGTTCCTGCTAATTTGGAAACTGGGGTAGCTTTAACCAACAAGACGAATCAAGAAGTCAAGGTGACTATCTCTACTGAGGGAACCTGGAATGTCAGCAATGAAATCAAGAACCTTGATGCTAATGGACTCGACCCCAAATATTTGCCTTCAGACTTTCTAAAGTACTTACAAGCTCCAGAAAAAACCCCATTTTCTCTCATTGCGATCAGTCAAGACAAAAATCAGCCCCTTGTCTATAAGGTGGGAACAAAGAGTGAATTGAAGCTCCCATCTGGTGCTACATATTCATTTTTAGCGAATGATATCCGTTCAGCAGTTGCGCCAGATTCATATAAGGATAACTCAGGTAGTATTACCGTCCAATGGTCCACTCTATTTACATCGGAACCGACAAATACTCCAGCGAGTTTTGCTAATCCTAATTACTACCAGGTCGAGGTCGGTGACAATCCCAACACTGTAGCGATTGGGGATGTCAATGGTGACGGCAAGCTTGACCTAGTTTCAGTAGATGAAGGCGATTCCATTTCCATCTTATTAGGAAAAGGGGATGGCTCTTTTCAATCAGCCACTTACATAAAGACGCCTGATCAAACTAACTACAGTGTAGCGATTGGGAATGTCGATGGTGACGGCAAGCTTGACCTAGTTGTAGGTAATCGAGACAATCTTGAAAATAGTACCAGGGGGATTAGCGTCGCTGTATTACTAGGAAACGGCAATGGCTCTTTTCAATCGCCTAATTACTACAAGAGCCGTACTTTGGCAGCCTTTTTAGTGACTAGTGATGTTAATGGTGACGGCAAGCTTGACGCAATCACAGCAAATTCCGATGGCAACATAGACGTATTCCTAGGAAACGGTAATGGCTCTTTTCAAGAGCCTATTATGAACAGGGCTTTTCGAGGCTCTCTCGGCTCTGTAGTGACTGGTGATTTTAACAGCGACGGCAGAGTCGACCTAGTTACGGGACATTGGAGTGAACACGATGTCTCAGTCTTACTAGGATACGGCAACGGTTCTTTTAAATCAGCTACTAGCTTACCGGCTGGTAATTCGCCTGCCTCTGTAGCGACTGGTGATTTCAACGGCGATGGTAGAGTGGACCTAGTTACGTCAAATTCGAGATTCGATAATGTCTCAGTCTTACTAGGAAACGGCAACGGTTCTTTTAAAGAACGACCTACTTCCTTCACCGTTAATAATACTGCTCCCTATGTAACGACTGGTGATTTCAACGGGGACGGCAAGCTAGACATAGCTACAACAGGTCATGACCTTTATACAGGCTACGTCGTTGTCTTATTAGGAAAAGGGGATGGCTCCTTTGAATCGCCTAGTAGCTTCGAGGTAGGTAATAATAACGCCTTTCTGATAACTAGCGATCTCAACAGCGACGGCAGGCTTGACATAGTTACAGCAAATGATTCCAGCCACGACGTCTCCGTATTGCTCAATAACAGCACTTTAAGATAGTCTGCTTTGGCTAAATAAATATACGTTGTAGACCCCTCTAGAATCTCCTCAGAGGGGTATTTTCTCCCCTGACAGAGCTAATTTTAGATTTTGGATTTTGGATGTGCCAATTTTCTTAGAGGGTGACAAGGCAACTCTAAGCTAGACAGGACAAAACTTTGAGAAGATAGAGAAGACAAAAAATAGGGAGCATTGTTGTGGTTCCCCTTTAACAAATATGTTAAATATGTTCCCTCTATCTTACCAAAAAACCCTGCGTGCCCATCTCAATGAGAGCCAGTATCTAACCTTACAGATCCTGTTATTATTACTACAGGTTCA
>Ga0209611_10007896_pt1 | contig 16899 bp, 7 predicted proteins | sample S1TSphgellanicum_3_FD_187693 | JGI IMG/M metagenome (GOLD analysis project Ga0209611, IMG submission 187693) | Host-associated microbial communities from peat moss isolated from Minnesota, USA - S1T2_Fc - Sphagnum magellanicum MG (SPAdes) (version 2) | ecosystem: Host-associated > Plants > Peat...
AAAAACAAACCAAAAAAGAAAAAAAAAAAAAAAAACTAGAACTTACAAACTACAAACTATAAGCCCTTCAAACAAAAAAGAAAAAACCAAATAATATTATGAATAACACAAAACATAAACCACTTAAATTTATTTTTTTAAATCTAAAAGAAACAAAATGCTTGAGAACATAAAAGAGCAAAGGTTTGGAATTTGGATGTCTATTAGTTAGTATGAACAAAAAGGGCTCAAGAGGGAGTTTGGATTCTTTTTATAACTAAACTTAAACCCTAACCCCAAAGGGTGGCTGCCATCACATTAGGGTTAGGGTTAGTGCCCTAAGCCCTAAGCCCTAACCTTATTGTGACAGTTGCCTCCATAAACAATAACTTTATTTATTTTATTTACTTTCATAAATGGTAAGTTTATTTTTTTTAAATTTAAATTTTTAAACTTTTATTTATTACCTTTTACTTACTATTTATTCTTACTCTTACTATTTATTATTTATTATTTACTTTTTAATTTTTTACCATGAAAACTGGACCCTTTTCAACATGTGAGAACCAGTCCGATTCTCAAATTTGATGCCCAATGAGAACCGCCAAGCAAGTTCTCATGGCAGTGAGAACTGCCAACTCTCATTGGCCAGTTCTCACTGAAAACTAGACTGAAAACCAGCACCAGTTTTCAGCCGGCAGGTGAGAACCACCCAACACTGGTCTTAACCCTTAGATCTTGAGCCACACTGGCAAGTTTTTTCAAGCTTGGGCAGCATCTAACAACTCCATTTCCAAATTTTGCTCTTTGCCCATGTTACAAACCTCATGAACATGTAAGAGGGGTCAGCTCATACAAGGTACTCAAAACACAGCAGGGCTGAGAACAGTCCGAAACAGTGGTGATTTTTTTCTGCCCAAAAATAGATGAAATTTGTATGATTTTGTGTAGAGTTATATTGGATGGTCAACTTTGTCCATCCATTTCTCCCCCTTCTGAACTCAGTTTGCACAGGATTTTTTCTACATCATTCATATAGATGCCTTCTATCTACCTTAGAATTTTCACAATCAATAAAAGCATGGTATCTTGGTCCAATCCAGTGTTGGGCGATTCTCAAATGCTTATCCGGTTCTTGATCCGGTTCTCAAATGCTGACCCGGTTCTCGTAATGAGAACCGATTGACACATTTAAATGTGAGAACCGAACTGAAAACCGACCTCAGGTTCTCAGATGATCAAAAACTGGTTCAAATGTATACATTTTTTTTTTGGAGAAACAGACAGGTTCTTTCATAGAACTCAGATCCGGTTCTCATAGTTCTCTGTATCATTTATTGGTTCCTCTTGTTCTTCTTCTCACTTGGGACTGCTACTCTTCTCCTGTTGCTATTACTTTTTTCCCATTGCTCTTATTCTTTTCCTGTTGCTGTTACTTTTCTCACATGGTGTTGCTCTTTCCATGTGATGAAGTCATTTAATTATTAATTATTAAAAATGATTTTAATAATCAGGTTGTGAAAACCAGATGTGAAAACCAGTTGTTGTAGTATATATGAGAACCGACTTATCTGAGAACCGGGTGAGTTTGAAAAAAAATTATTGATAACCTGATCGATTCTCACCAGCCCAAACAAAAAAAGTATATTAGAGAACCGATCAGGTTCTCATAACATCATGAGTGAACTGGAACCGGTCGGTTCTCAAAAAAAAGTGAGAACCGCCCGACACTGGCCAATTGTCCAAAAACTTGTAATTTTGAAAACTGCCCAAAACTTTAAAAACTAAACTTTCCATTTCTGAACCAGATCATTTTTTTTCTAAATCCGAGAGATTCAGCTTGAAGTCCTCTACAACTCTACCAAGTTGAGATTTTAAAGTTCGAAAAAAATCCATGACTTTTGGGCACATTTGTGAGGGCTGGTCTGACTTTCGTATTGGGACTGTTTTGGTCAAATTCCAATTAAGGGTTTAGGTTTAGGGTTTAATGGTGTTTACAACAAGCACCCAAAACAAACCCTAAGGGATTTTTACTGTGCTAATACTAGTGTGGTGTGGTTCACCCAATCCAGCGGACATGACAAGTGATTCCATAGCGGCTGGGCGAAATGGGTTGCTTCGTTGCTTCTCTCGCAGCGCCTGCGATTCGCTCCCATGGGCGGCTGGTCGCTGGAAAAGACGGGACGCAATCCAGGGAATAGACAATAAATAACCCCAACATAAGCCCAGAGAATTATTACTCACAAGTCTCATACCCGCCACCATCCCTTAGAGTACATGAAATTATCACACTCTCAGTAGAGCGCTTACAAAAAGCTTGAACAGTTAGCGATCATGGGTAGCTTGAATTTCAGATTGTGTATGCAGCTAATTGCAACGTGCTTGTTGCTGCAGCACTTTATTTTAGTGACCCAATTGTCGTTGCAGGTGCAGGCTGATGCAGAACCCCTCCAAGACTTCTGCGTAGCAGATCCGACACAGCCGACCTCAGTGGGATACAATTGCAAGCCCGTGGCCGAAGTGACGGTCAAGGATTTCGTCTTTTCCCTGGACCAGCCCATTGTTCAGGCACTCTCGCCAGCTTACCCAGGGCTTAACTCTCTGGGAAGCGCAATATCGCGGTTCGATATCCCAGCTGGCGGGGTTGTCAACCCCCACACGCATCCTCGCGCAACGGAGATCTTCTACGTCAAGGAGGGCACGTTCTACGCCGGGTTCGTGTCCGTGGCCGGAAAGCTCTACGACACCGTGATTAAGACGGAAGATGTCATTATCCTCCCACAAGGACTCATACATTTCGCGTACAATTTGGGCAACACCACTGCAACTATTATCGTTTGGTTCAATAGCGAGAATCCTGGCACATACTTCGTCGCGCCGACGCTTTTCGGGACCGGCATCAAGGAGATTCTGCTGGAAAAGGCTTTCCAAATCGATGCAGAGACCCTGAAGAATATTGAGAAGGTTTGGACACCACACATACCACCATTATTGCACATCGTGCTTTGAAGTTAATTGATACATGAGCGTTCTGAAGCTTGACATCTTTTCAGTTTTCTACTATGAAGCAATCTTTACCATGATAAATTTCCTTTTAGAAAATGGGGAAACTAAGACTTTGAATCCTCCACTTTGTGCATAATCTTTGTCGGAGGAACACATTCCTTTCTTTCAAATATGACTAAACATTGAAATCCTTATTTTCCACGTTACCCTACTAAACCTGAACGGAGCAGCTCGGAACTGAAATCAATGTACCTTTGTGACCTTCTTCCATGTGTAGAATTTTCTTCCAAAAAAGAAATGAGGAGAAGGCATGATGCGATTTCTCGAGAATCTGAATTCATCAGCAAGCCTGGATGTTGCTGGAAGAAATGTGATGAAGAACAAGAAGTTCCAATATTTTCCATCTGCAGCGTTTCAGATCATCCTGGTATTGATCGAACATCAAGTTGAGAAATCCTCCCTACTTCAGGGCCTGCGCAATTCTCCTTTTCCATTTGAGGTTACTTCTGACCGGGGGCATTCCATTCTAGATGTTTGCTAGTTAGGAAGGACACTAGATATCCTGGCTCTTGGTCATTAAGCTATAACTTTGTGCTTGGTATCTTCTTTCCTTTGGATTTGTTGTATCTAGTTGGGTTCTCTTACAGTAAGAATGCTCATGTTTCTATCAGTTCCAAGTGTTGTGACTTGTCCTGCTCTTGCTTTTGAACAGAGCCTACGTGTGTCTAATTTTGGCTAGTTCGTTAATTTGAAAGTAACCTCTGGTTTCACCTTGTCCTTAGCTGTCCATGACGCCAAAAATAAAAAGTTGTGTATCAGTGAACTATATGAGCATTAACAAATTGCGCACAGGAGTCAGGACTAGCGTTGTGTCCTGTACCTCTTTATTTTTCAAGAGAGCCTCCGGTCCACCTTTTCAACTTTTTCTTTCTTTCTTTTGGTTTGAAAGAACCCCTGTTCTATTCTGGTTTAAGGATTTTTAAAATAGAATTTGGTAAAACTTCTGGTCCAATTCAAGATCTGATTCTTCAGGTTTCAAGACTCCCAATTTCCAAAAAAAGATTACTAGACTTCCAAACTGGATCTAGTTCTACATACCCTTGGATAGCTAAAACTTGAATTTTTGTTAGTTATTAAGCCTTGTAGAACCAATAGAAAGTGATCACCTTCATCAATTGCATTTCATTCAAAACACTAAACATGAGCAATGAATTAAATGTAGCACTGATCTTGACACTTGATGCAATTGCAGGATGATGTCCAACAAGAAAAATATTTTCAAAATATTTTTGCTATATTCAAACTATGATTAACAATTTAATTATTAATTTTACAGAATATTTGCAAAGAAAAATAAGTGATCCAATGGTTAGAATCTCCACCTTTAACCAAGGGGCTCAAAGTTCAATCCTTTTCTCACATTCTTTTTTTTCATATGAATAAAATGAATAAAAAAATAGCATACATGCAATTTTTTCGAACTAGATGACCTGAAGCAAAATGGGATTAAATTACATTCCACTTCAAAAAGAAAGGGGATTAAGTTGCCTTGGGGAGCAATTTTTCTTAGGCAAAATTTCTTTTAATGTTTAACAAGAAAGTATGAAGGGATAAACTTTTTCAAAATCAAACATTGTTTATACCATTGGAAAACTCTTGAAGTGTAAATATCTAAAATGATCTTGCATTCTTGATTTTAAGATATAGGTTTTAAATTATGATGAAACAAAAAGTTGGGTGTCAAATTTTCAAGTCCTTTTCATTCCTAGAAGAGATGAAATTGCTTGGGGGGAGAAGGAATTTAGAAATTTGACCCCTAGCTTTTAATTTTGCCATAACTTTTAACTCATAGCCTCAAATCAAGAATGAAAAATCATTGTAAATATTTAAGTTTCATGAGTTTGCAATTGTATAAAAAAATTTGATTTGGGCAAAATTTATCCCTTGTATTTTCTTGTTAAACATTTGAGAACTTGCTCCCCAAAGGAAATTGCTCCTTGGGGCAACTTAGTCCCCTTCTTAAGGTAAAAAGCAACTCCCCTCCTCCTTAAGATAGAAGGGGATTTGGAAAGTTGATCCCCAAGACTTTTCTTTTTGTTATAACTCTAAGTTCATAACCTCAAATCAAGAATGCAAAATCATTTTAGATATCTCAGTTTTGATAGGTTTCTAATGGTATAAAGATGTTTGATTTGAACGAAGTTTTCCCCATGTTTTTTTTGTCGAACATTCGGGAACTTGTTCCTTGGGGCAACCTAGTCCTTTTTTCTTAAAAAAGTTTTTCCTTAACAGAAATTATTCCATGAAGCAATTTAGTCCCCTTTTCCTTAAGGGAACATGGTTGGGGCTACCATTTTGTCTCCTCCCTAGGGAAAGTCCTTTTCTCCTTGGGGCATTTAACTTGAAGTTGGCCAAAGGCCTTTTTTTTTAATCCATTTTTTTCATGGAAGAAAAATAGAATTTGAAAAAAGGATCAAACCTTTAACCCTTTGTTTGAAGGGGGAGATTTTAACCATTGGATATGAATTTTATTTTTTTTGGAAACATGGTGTAAAAAAAAAGTTAAAATGCTCACCATAGTTTGAGTACATTAAGAAAAATTAAAATTTTGTTTGTTGGGCATTTTCTTGTAACTATGTTAAAACTTGTGCCACATTTAATTAGTTGTTCTATTTAATGTTTGCATCTTTAAAACCTCCAAAGGGAAAAAATAAAAAAATAAACATACTTGAAACATGTTCCAAAAGTAATAACTTCATTCTTAATGCCACCCAAAAAAGCCATGTTATGTTAAACCATGGCCATTCATGTTCATCCAACAAAAATCTAGTATGCAAAGAAAAGACCACTAGACTTAAGAAAATGTAAGGTGAGTTTAAATTTTATTATATTTACATGTGGTTGTTCACACACATAAGTCTAAGAAAATTCAAGTCCAAGAGGCCCAACCTTCGATTTACTAACTTTATTAGGTAGATTTTTGTAAAGAGATGTCTGAAAAAACAAAAACAATTTTCACCATCTTCATCACCCCAATTTTCATCAAGCTCATTTTGACATGGCATTTCAAGGTTTTTACATCAAGCTCAAGCTTTTGACATGGATCCCATACCTTTTAAATAGAGCTCAAACTTTTGACTTTTGACATCAAATGTGGGCTTTTGACATGTGTTATACTAAATTAATATGTACATGATTCACAAAATTTCCACAATACATGTTCAAAACCTAAACATGGCCATGTCAAATTTCTAGCTAGAGTCAGATTTTGAACATGACAATACTAGTTCGAAATCCGATTTTAACTAAAATTCCAACCCAAGTTAGAACTAGAACAAGATGTGCACCCTAAACCCCAAATTAGCAACATTATTCTTGTTCACTTTACTAACACTACAAGAAATCAGGGCTTTTCAAAATGCCAAGTTAACCAAAATGTTCACATTGACCAAAAGGTATGTCCATTTTGACTAAAGGTTTGGGCCATGAAAAACACATGTTACATTCGATTAAGGTGATTTTTTTACTAAGTGTCAAGTTGAAGATCTAGTCAAAATGGACAAATGTTCATCAAAATGGCCATGACTTAGTCAAATTGGCCATATTGAATGGATAACTTTTAGTCAAATTGACCATCCTGATTTGACCCTTAGTCAAATTGACCATTATGACTTGACATTTAGTCAAATGAATTGTATTCATTTGATGATTTAACTTATTTGTTAAGCTTAAGTTACCAACCTAACTTAACATAATTAATAAATTAACAGGTTACTTGTTAAGTATTAACCTAACTAGTAGCCTAGCTAGGTAGCCTAGCCTAAACCTATCTAGTAGGTTACCTAGGATGTAGCCTAAAACTATTAATTAAGTAGCTTATAACTAAATAGTGTAAGCTTTTTAAGTAGGTATCCTAAATGACCTAGGTTTACTAAGTAGATTATTAGCCATATAGGTAGCTTACTATCCTAGGCCTACTATAGGTATGTAACCTAGGCCTATTACGTAAGTAACATAGGCCATTTAGGCTTAATAAGTAAGTAGCTTATCCTACTAGCTAAATAAGTAACTTAAGCCACCTAGGCCTACTAAGTAAGTAACTTAACCTAGGCTATTAAGGTTTACTTGGTAGCTACATACATAGCATAGGCCACCTAGGCCTATAAGGTAGGTAGCTTAACATAGGCCACTTAGGCCTACTAGGTATGTAACCTAATTTAGGCCGCCTAGGCCTATTGAGTAGGTACATAACTTAACCTAGGGTATTTAGGCCTATTAAGTAAGTACGTGGCCTAATTTAAGCTTCCTAGGTATGGGTGCAATCATGTTAATAGGAACCAAAGGTAGTCATAACCACTCTTTAATTTTGTGTTTTAGGGTGGCATATGTTATGCACATTATCAAATCTACTATCTTACTCTACAAATGTTCAAAATATGAAATTATTTCATTAACATTTGGATCTTCAAAAGTAGTGTAATATCCATATAACCACTACTTTTCTACTTTTCATATTTGAAATTTTTTAATTTTTCAAAAGCATAATATTTACAAAGTTTCAAGACATGAACCTTCAAAAATGATTATCTTATAACATGATATGTGAAATAAATGGTTTGGCTTGCATTTAATTATTTTAGTTATTTTATGACTGGGTGATGGTTTGCTTGGGTGTCATGAAAATACTATCCATTGCAGTTTTTTGGGCAATTTTTGGAACAAAATACCATATGAAACAATTTTGACAATGTGATAATAAAATTATAAAATTGAAAATTTGTAATATGGAGCAAGCACATTACAAAAATTTAAAAATATATCCCAACATATGAATATAAGTGGTATTTTGGTGGGATTGTATAACTAATAAATTATTGTCCTACATAGAAAATATTTTTTACAATCATATAGATGGTGTATTTATAGTCATTTATTTGGTGAATAACTATTAAAATTTCATTAATAAAAGTGAAATGCATCATTTGACCAAGTGTTTGCCAAATCCAATGACAATGACCATACAAAATTGCATATTGAAGGACCTATTGGCTTGTTACAAATTTGTCCATATTGAGAAATACCTTAAATTAGTACATAATGACACCAAATCAATTTTGAAGGTGTTAACATTGAAGTATATTAGTGCCCTATCAAATTTGTTTGTGGATATAAACATGATAGGGTAATGGATTTTTAATTGGAATCAAAGAATACTTTTTTGGCATATGTTAGTATGAATACTAAAGAATACTCAAAATGAAGTGCCCATAAAATTCGCTAGCCTTTGAGATGTGCCACATGTCCATGATTTTTGAAATGGGGAATCTATAGTTTTCCCACTAGTGGGTTCCCCCTATATTTGACACAATTTTATTATGTTAGGGGAGGAAATCATGATGCACTCATGGATGGATGAAATCAAGATGGATGAAATCCAAATGGATAAAGCTTGTGATGGATGAACCCTTGATGGACGAAATCAAGATGGATTATTTTTCTATGGATGAATTTTTGATGGATGAACTCATGATGGATTAAACTTGTGATGGATGAAATCAAGATGGATGAACTCATGATGGAATAAACTTGTGACAGATGAACTTTTGATAGATGACCTGATGATGGAACTTTTGTGAGATTCCATGAAATTCCATGAACATAAGTAAATGTGTGGGTGGGTAGGTAGGTAGTTAATATGTAAGTAGGTCATAGGTGGGTGGATAGGTAGGTAGGTAGGTAGTTAATATGTAGGTAGGTTATAGGTAGGTGGGTTGGTAGGTAGGTATGTAGGTTGTAAGATTGTAAGTGGGAGGTAGGAGGTAGGTATGTAATAGGCATAAGATGTCCCATTTGACTAAAGAACATCAATCATTTTGATTAATGATGTTAATTTTTTATGTTCAATTTGACTAAATGTCCCATTTGACTAAAACCCATTGGCCGTTTTGACTAGGGTTGTATAACTTAACTAAATGTATTGGTCAAATAAGTCACTTTAATTAGGTTGATTAGTCAAAAACACTACTATAAAATATGGGTGTAATTCATTAATCCATGTTCACTAGACCAATGAATTCACTACTTTCCCACTAGGTCTTGTTCATTATAACCAATGAATTCATTCATAATCCGGTGAAATCACAGTGTGTACAAGGACACCTTTTGTTGTAGTGAAAATAAATGTTTCGGGCTTCTAGTCAAAATGGACATGTCCATTAATAAAAAAAGACTAACTACTCAACTTGAACCATTTGAAAAACCAAGTTTTGTCGTAGTGTTAAAAGAAGCTTAAAATGAAGTCATGAGCGAAGTATGCACTTACTTAACGTTGTTCAATGAGTATAAGATTTTGGAAGAGTACTTCCAGACTATGACTTGTTGTCAATCTTGAAAGCACTAATGTTTTTTTTAAATGCTAGGTGTTAAAACCTCTTCATAACTTGCACACAAATCTGCACTAGAATTGCCATTCAAGAACTTATTAAAAGGACAAATTATTTTAAACTAAAAACCACGTACCTAGTCATATTAATGTCAACTATTCGGTTTTGGATTAGCCATTTGAGTGCTTCAAATTCTAAGAAATTATTCATGTTTTCATGTTAAATAACCTCCACCTAGAATGCTTATTGCTTTAATAAAACTTGAGTGTTTCATTTAGCACACTTGTGGTCCAGCAAATCGTGTTATTCAACAACACCAAGTATTTTCTAGATGAAACTTAGCAAAGTCCACCATAAAAGAAATTTTGACTTGAATATTTAGGTCAAGGAAGGAACTTGTTTGAACTATGCAATATTGATGATGTTGATATCCTAACCCTTCCTTTAGATTCCTCATTCAAACTTTGAACTCTCTTAAAACATACAATAATCAATATGATTTCTATTAATTCCATTTGCCACTTCCCCATGTAGATAATGGCATCAATGTATCTTCTCTCTTACTACAAACTGGAGGATGTCAATCTCCAATAATAAAAGTGGATTGTAAGAATTTGTTTTACAATTAGTCCTAATTTGAAATAATGAACAAACATGATATCTTTCCTAACCTGCACACACATAAGTAAATTTGAGAATTAACATATAGAAATTTATTAATTACATACTATTAAATTGAAAACCACTCACTCAAATTAAGCAACCAAAGCTTTGGACCCACTTGAATGACTGAAATTCTCAAAAGCATAAATCGTGTTTCCCACATAAATTTCACATGCTAGTATGATAAAAAAAAAAAATTAATTTAGTGGTCCAAGAAATTATGGTGTTTAGGAACACCAATTATATTCCAAATGGAACTTAGAAATGCAATGAAATGGAAACTTCAAAGGTAAAGAATACTATTACCATATGCATGTAGCTCCACAATTTGCTTCAACTATGCAAAAGATAACATGAGCTTTAACTTGTAGCCTTCCTATGTAGTTATTGTTCAAATTTGAATTGTTTTAAGCACAAAAAAAAATTGCCCAATTTCCTTGAATTAGATTTGCAATTTACACATTTGGATCATGGGCCTTGGTGCATCCTTTCTCTCTCTATAAGCTCAAGGATATCTTCCTTTGATAAGAAAAGAGGATTATGAACATCAAACTTTCAAGAACTCAATGCCTTATGTCATTATATATTCTTGACACCAATAATATGATTATTCTTACACTATAGTTTACACTTTCTTTCACTTCCAACTACAAATGGTGTTGGATAAAAACTTAAAGTATCATTAAGGTGCTTTGTAAGTAGGTTAACTACATTAGCATGACAACGTCTAAAAACTTCCAATTGCACACTTTCACTATTTAGGTTATTATCTTCTTTAGCTAATTCACCTTTGTTAGGACTTCTTTTTAAAAGAAGAGTGAAAAAATCTTTTTTTAAAACTTGTTTATCATCACCTCCCGAAACTAATTGCCCATTTACATACCATAATCTACTCAAGGTTTCTCAAATAGCATCGCATATTCATTTTTTTGCTACAACGTGTTTTTTCATTTCAACCGACCATAAATAACCCATAGACTTTCTGAGTTACATCATGAAAACAAATCACTATTTTTTAAGAAGTTCAAATTGACTAATTTGTCATTTTTGACTAATGGACATGTGCATTTGACTAAAGGCCAGGGGTTTGAATGACACATGTATTTGTTATCTAATTAATTTGACTATAATAGTTTATTTGATTGGATACACATAATCAAATTGTTAACTTTAATTAAAATGACCAATGGTCTTTAATCAAGTTGAATAATTAATCAACAAGGCCAATGATCTTTAATCAAGTTGAATAATTAATCAACAAGGCCAATGATCTTTAATCAAAATAACCAATGGTTTTTAGTCAAATTGAACATTTAATCAAAATAACCAATGATCTTTAATCAAATACGACATGGTCTATTACCCTATATATTTATTTTCTATTTATTCATTCATATATTTATTTAACTAGTTACTTACTTACCTACCTATTTACTTATACCTTTTCACTTACCTATTTACATACCTACCTACATATTATCTACTTACCTATTTAGCCATTTATCTACCTAATTTTAACCATTACGTTTAATTCAAATGTAACCATTATGCTTAACCATTAGATTTGGCATTAGGTTTAGCTTAAGTTGAACCATTAAATTTGGCCATGAAATATAACTTAAATTTAGCCATTAGGTATAACCTAGGCTTAACCACTGTGTTTAGCCATGAAATTTAGCCATTAGGTTCATCAATTAAATTTAACCATGAAATTTAGCCATTAGGTTTATCAATTAAATTTAACCATGAAATTTAGCCATTAGGTTTATCAACTAGGTTTAGCCATTATGTTTAGCCATTAAATTAAATCATTAGATTTAAGCAAGGTTTAGCCATTAAATTTAGCCATTACTTTAAGTCACTAAATTTAACAATTAGGTTTAACCATTATTTTAATTCATTAAATTTAGACATTAGATTTAGTCATTAAGTTTAACCATTACTTCAGGTCACTAAGTTTAACCATTAGGTTTAATCATTATGTTTAGCCATTACTTTAAGTCACTAAATTTAACCATTATGTTTAACCATTATTTTAAGTCATTACATTTAACCATTAGATTTAACCATTATTTTTAAATCATTAAGTTTAACCATTATTTTTAAGTCATTAAATTTAACCATTATTTTAAATCACTAAGTTTAACCACTAAGTTTAACCATTATGTTTAGCCATTATTTTAAGTCATTAAGTTTAGCCATTATATTTAGCCATTAATTTTAAGTCATTAAATTTAGCCAAAATCATTAAGTTTAACAATTACTTTAAGTCATTATGTTTAGCCATTATGTTTAACTATTATTTTAGGTCATTAAGTTTAACCATTACTTTAAATCAATAGGTTTTTAGCCATTATGTTTAACCATTAATTTAAGTCACTAGGTTTAGCCATTATGTTTAGCCATTATTTTAAGTCATTAGATTTAACCATTATGTTTAGCCATTATTTTAAATCGTTAGCTATAGCCATTATGTTTAGCCATTAACTTTAAATCGCTAAGTTTAACCATTATTTTAAGTCATTAAGTTTAGCCACTAGGTTTAGCCATTATGTTTAACTATTATTTTAAGTCACTAGGTTTAGCCCACTAGGTTTAGCCATTACTTTAAGTCACTAAGTTTAGCCATTATTTTAAATCATTAAGTTTAGCCATTATTTTAAGTCATTAAATTTAGCCATTATTTTAAGTCATTAAGTTTAGACGTTAGCTTTGACCACTAGTCGTCACCTAGGTTTTGCCATATATGTTTAATGATGTGAAACAAAGATATGAAATAAAAAACTTGATAGAAGTTGAAAACCTTTGATGGTGTAGTCGATTGGTAAGGACTTGGTTTATCATTGTGAAGGTTTGGGCTTCAATTTCTTATACTTACAACCTATGTGCATGTTTAGAAAGCTAGGGTAAGTAGGTTAGATTAAAGCAACTCAATGAAGTTAAGTTATGTTAAGTTGGCTAGGCTATGCTAGGTTAGGTTAGGCTAAGCTAGCACCTACCTATTTAATGTTTTTTTTCAGCCTACCTATACCTATTTACTACCTACTTACCTACCTACTATTTTTAAATAATAATTTAGAAAATTATTTTAATTTAGGTATTAAATGGACCCAATCAAAATGGTCCACTATCTACTAGTCAAATAGTCAGTCACTTTGTTAGTCACTCTGCTAGTGAAAATGACAAGGTATAGTTAGTCAAAAATGCCACTGGTCAAAATAGACATTGTCAAAATCAACTTGTCCAAAATGGCACCTTGGTCAAGTCAATCAGTGTCACTTTTAGGTCCTTTATGACCAATTTCCCTAGTAAAAAAGACCATGATTTGTAGTAATGAATGGAGAGACTTTTTAGCAACACTATGGAATAGAAACACAAACACAAAAAAACCTAACTTTTGGGCATTCTAATCCACTTGATCAATTTAACTCCCTTAGTTCGTTATCAAAGTTGTGAGCATTAGAAAGCCAACACAATAGCCTTTGGACTCCTCCTCCAACCGCACTTGATACATATGTACCCTTTTAGTCATTGTGAATGATGTTAAATTTTAAAGTTGTTGCAAAAGAAAGGTCATTCGTAAGGTTCATAAAATTCTTCAAACTCTTGCGATAAATTTTAAGTTCAAAATCTAAGGGTTTGCAAGTAGTTTCCACAACTAAAGGGAAAACAATGAATGTACCTATAATGTTTGGTTGTGGCTAAAGCAAAGTGAACAAAAATGTTGACCTTTACGATACACAAGTGAAAGACATCATAGTTGTCTTCGTGCACACAAGGAAGTTTGTTGCAAAATTTGAATTTTTTTCATTCTTATTTTTCAAATAAAATAATTGCATCAGTCCACTTGATGCATGCCATTTGTTTCTAGACTTAGGAGTCATTCCTTCCCAAGCATAGCAAACTTAGTCATGTTGGTTCATTATATTGTGAATGTACCCACAAGCAAACAAAATATTTCAATATTTGAAATATATATTCTTAAATGATGATATATCATTTTTTGAATATCTAAAATTTTAAAACTATGATGAAAATACATATATATTAAGTTTGAAAAGTAAATTTAAAAAGTTCCACATTTTTTTTAATTTAATGAACTCCAAAAAACATAAAAACTAATGCATTTAATATATGCGTTGTTCATTTGTGGTTTGTAAATATAAATATTCAATTTATCTTGGACCCATATGCAACTACAACATATTGCATATCATATATGACAAAAATAGATAAATCAATAACATTAGAACTAGATTTTATCATAGAAAAATGCATCACAAACAATATAGATGCAAAACAAGAATTCAAAAGTTAAGTAATGTTTTTCTTAATGCCCAACAAATGGTTGCTCAACTTATTGCTTACCTTGTGTTTTTTTTTACCATTATATCATTCATCTCAAACATTTCAATTCATAAATATTTCTCTTCTTGAATAATGTGTGTTTATGTTAAAATCACAAATTCCATTAAATGAATTGGAACCAAATTCAATTAATATAATGTGTTCATTGATCATAGATAAATATATGAGTCATTTTAATCAATATGAATCATTGTTGAATTAACAAAATTTAGTTCTTTCTATAACATTTTAAAAAAAATCAAAACATTGCAAACCCAAAATTAGTAAGTTTGTGGCAAGAAAACAAATTTTATTATATTCACCATTTCAAAATTCAAAAAACCTGGAACTAATGTAATCTTGCATGATGCATATTGTCAAACAACATGAAATTTCTAAGATTAAATCTATTTTCAACTACCAAATGCCATATCCAAATATAGAAAAAATGGATGATTCATCAACAGACTCAAAATCAAAACCATTATACATTCAACTAACATTTGCACTAACAATATAGATAATGAAGTAAATGATCCATGTCCGACAATTCTTGTAACAAACATAATCAATATTGAATGTTCACTATGATTTACGATCTAACTTTATCATTTAATCATGTAATGGATGAAAACAAAAATCATAGTTTTTAAGAGATAAAAATTTCACAAAATCAACATATTCCATGATGATGGAAGAATTTAAATATCAAAGTTTACTTAGACAATTAAATGAAAAAAAAGATTAATATATGATGATGTTATGCATAATAACAATTGTACCCTGATACATTAATATGTTTATTTTTTACAAGGGGTGTTAAAACTAATAAAACTTTTACATTCAAATTCATAATTCAAGGATTATTACGATTATACAATAGAGGCATGTCTTTTAATTTAACAAAAACTAAAGCTTTATTTATGGCATCAGTAGGTAAAACTACTTTTAATATTGATAGTTTAATAATAAATTCAGCATTGAACATACCTGTCCAATAATCCTTATTTAGTTTACTAAACTTATCATCATATTCATTAAATAGGCTTACATGTTGATATGAACAATTACAAGTTGTTGTGATAGATGAAATATCATTTGTTGGTGTTAGAATGTTTAATGCTATAATAATAGGCTAAGGTCTATAAAACACATTCAAAACAATTTCTTTAATGGTGTTGATGTTAGCATGACAAGTTATTTTTATCAAGCACCCCCTATGAAAGATGGTTGGATCTTTTAAAATATCAAAGATAATGTTAATGCACTAGCACTAAATTTTTGGCAAACATATGTCCAATGTTATGAATTAAATAAAGTTATGCAATAGTTTAATATGGTATTTTATATAATTTTTAAACAGATTTGTACTTGAACAAAAAATATAAAGGATATTCAATTTATAATCGACAACCACCCAACAATTTTATTGTTTTGTATTTACTTTATGCAAATAAACTTGTGCAAAAACATAATGAAAATGTGCTCACTAACACATTAGGTCCCACATTTATTTTCAATGCAATGGACATTATCCATCAATCATGTCCGCAATCTTACAAATTTTCAAATGATCTGAATAAAACTATACCTATTTGTAAATTCTACAATTCATATTTTAAAAATATATGTTGGTTGAATTATGTGTTGGTAATTATGCAACATCTCATGGTCTTGTAAATGGAGCTTATGACATTTTAAAAACATTAACATATTGTGAAAAAATCATGATCTAAACAACGTTTCAAAATTTTAAAATTGGAACACTAACAAAAGAAATATATAATCATTATTATGACAACAACATTGAATCAAAATGACCACCAATTGAACCTATCATCAAAGATATAAGAGTTGGTAAATCTTAGTCATTTATCATAACAAGGATTCAATTTCCAATTCAACTTGCAACAACAAAACCATCCATTGTTCTCAAGGATTATCATTAGATGAATTGGTTTTTGATCCCATTAACATTAAAACATGGGTTAACATATATAACATTATCCCACATTCGAACAAAAGAAAAATAAATTGTTAGCTCCTCTCCAAAATGAAAATTTCTGTGTGGATCTGAGAATACATATAGAAATGAATAGATTAAAAAAAATTGCAACTTAAATACCATTAAAACCTCAATTTAAAAACTTACATAATTCTCATGTAATTATACAAGCCTTGAATACAACTTTAAGCCAACATTATGAAAACATCAATCATGATCATAACCTTTGAAAATTTCTCATTTCTTATGTCTTATAGAAACAAGAATACACCACACATTAAGTGTGGGCACATTGAGGCTGGTGGTACCAAAAATGGCACATACATGTGGAGTCCACATTTTACTTTTTTAGAATTTTAGTTCAAATGTTTAGTGTTTTGACAATGGGTCATAGTTATGACATTCTTGGTGCGAGAATGTTATGGAAGCCCAAAGAAGCAAGAATTTTAAAGAATTTTATAGATCAACCAGTGTAATTTGGTAAACATTCGCGGGTAAAGAATGTTATGACAAGGT
>Ga0209611_10007897_pt1 | contig 16899 bp, 14 predicted proteins | sample S1TSphgellanicum_3_FD_187693 | JGI IMG/M metagenome (GOLD analysis project Ga0209611, IMG submission 187693) | Host-associated microbial communities from peat moss isolated from Minnesota, USA - S1T2_Fc - Sphagnum magellanicum MG (SPAdes) (version 2) | ecosystem: Host-associated > Plants > Peat...
CTCGAGGCCGACCCGCACATGGCCGCCGAGGATCGCGGCCTGGGCGACCATGGGGAACTCCGACTTCGAAATTCCGAAGGCGCCCCACTGCGCGCCGTGCGGCAGCGCGTTGCGCAGCGCCAGCATCGCCTCCGTGGTCGCCGGCGTGCCACCGGCAATCCCCAAGCAGAGCTGAAATAGAGGGGTACCGTCGATGAGCCCGGCGTCGATGAGATGCCGGGCGATGCCGACCTGCCCGTAGTCGAACACTTCGAGCTCCGGCTTCACGCCGAGCGTTTGCGCGTAGCGCGCCATGCGCTCCAAGTCCCCCACCCGATTGACGGCGACTTCGCGGCCGAAATTCATGCTGCCGCAATCAATGGTGCAAATCTCCGGCAGCAATTCGCGCACGTGTTCCATGCGGTCCAGCGGCTTCGCCATGTCGGTACCCGGGGCCATCACCGACGGATCCTCGTCATCGAGCACCAGGCGCCCGCCCATGCCGCAGGTGAGATTGAGGACGATGTCGGTGCCCGATTCGCGGATTCGCGCGACGACTTCACGAAAGTGCGCGGGGTCGCGTCCGCCCTCGCCCGTCGCGGGATCTCGCACGTGGATGTGCACCGCAGAGGCGCCCGCCTTGGCCGCCTCCAGGCAGGCGGCGGCGATCTGCGCGGGCGTGACCGGCACGCCGGGGTGCTTCTTGGTGGTGGAGCCGGCGCCGGTCACCGCGCAGGTGAGCATGACCTTCTTGCTCATGCAGACACGGCCCCGCCGGTGACGGGCGCGCCGGGTAGCGCCGCGCCGGCGAGTGCCGCGTCGTTGAGGGCAGCAGCCGGCAGATTGTGCAGATCGATTTCCAGCTGCGTATCCAGACGGCGCGCGAGTTGCCGCTTGACGAGATCCCCGCCGTGACTTTCGTAGTTCTCGTCATGTTCCTCGAGGTTGCGATTGGTCTCGTTGGTCACGATCGCGACGAAATGGGTGCCGTCCAGCAGCGGGAACGGAACCTCATGCCAGGTACCGATGTGCATGCAGATGCCCGCCGTACCGTCGAAGTAGAATCCGCGCACGTTGGCGAGATCCGGCAGATCCTCGCGCGATTCATCGATGCTGCCGTCCGGGCGTTTGCGCGTCGGCTCGCCGAGCACCATGATGAAAGGACGGCCGCCCAGGGGAATAAACGTCTGCGTATGCTTGTTGTGATATTCCATCCACTTGATGATCGGTGCGCGTCGGTTGAAGGTCACCAGATTCAGCATCATGTCGTCGTTCGAGACGAACTTGGCGGGAGTGCGCACCTGCACCGCGTTGCCGTAGTAGTCGATGCGGCCCTTGACCTCGCTCTCGGGAGGGCCGATCAGATAGCCGTAAGGGGCCAGGGCCGCAGTGCTGGCCGGGATGACCGGGACTGATAGGACAGAACTCATGCTGCGGTCTCCTGTTGTGTATGCGCAATCCACGTGTCGGCGATCTCGAGCCGCGTCATGACGCAGGCGTCGCGCGCGGCGGCGACGCGGTCGAGGAATGCCTGCAGGGCGCCGATGCGTCCCGGCCGCCCGATGATGCGCAGGTGCACGCCCACCGACATCATGCGCGCGGCCTCGATCTCGGCGGACTCTTTCAGCAGCCAATCGAGCGTATCGGAGGCATATTTCAACCATTGATCCGGTGTGAAGGCGGGATGGTTCCACATTTTCATGTCGTTGGTATCGAGTTGATAGGGGACGATGAGAATGGGACGCGCGTAGCTGCGATCCCAGAAGGGCACATCGTCCGAGAAATCATCCATGTGATATCGGAAACCGGACTCCACCAGCAGCCGGCGGGTATTCGGCGTCGTGTAGTACCGCGACAGCCAGCCGGCGGGTGCTTTGCCCATCGTGCGCTCGATGGAATCGCGTGCCTTGCCGATGAATTCGCGTTCCGCGGATTCGTCCATCTTGAGCTGTGGAATCCAGCGATGACCATGCGCACAAACTTCATGTCCGCCCTCCGCAATCAGCTGCGCCACCTGCGGAGCCATTTCCAGCGCCTCGGCGGCGCAGGTCCAGGTCGCCGCCATTGTACGATCGCGCAACAATTTCGCGACGCGCGGCGCGCCCTGCGTCAATCCATAGCGATAGTTGCTCTCATTCGGTAAATTACGCAGCGCCTCGCGCGAGAACATGCCGAACTCATCGACGGGCTCCATCGTCGCATCGCCGCGGGCGATCGACATCTCGGCGCCCTCCTCGACATTCACCACCAAAGACACGGCGACGCGAGCGCCGGGTCGCCACTCACGGGGTGCCCGATCATCGCGATGTATTCCCGCAACCTGCATCGTCTTAGTGTACGGTCGCGCGCCGCGCGGCCGGCGCCCACTCCGCCACTGTCCGCAATGCGGGCGCCTTGGCCAACAATCGGCTATCTGGGCTTGATTCACGAGCAGCAGCGCGCGCGACTGCCTATATTCGTGGCTGAAACGCTGAGGTTCCGGAGCACACAATGAGAGATACAAGCACCAGGATGAGCGACCCACACATGGCTCGGCCCGGTATGACTCGACGACGGGCTTTGGGCGGCGCGGCGGCCGCCGCCATCGGGGCGGGCTTGCTGGCGGCTTCCGCCGGCGAAGCGAAGCCGGTCAAGCGCGAGCCGGTGCGCTTCGATGATCCGATCTGGAACCGCGAGGCCAACGCGCGCCTCGAAGCCGATACGGACGGCTCGCAGGTGTTCGGACGCTGCAGCGGCATCGTCTGCGGCGTGCGGCCCGGCGAAGCAGTACGGACTCTTTTCAACTTCGAGGTCTTCAGCACGATCCGCGTGCTGCGCCAAGCCGACGGCAACTATCAGCGCATGACCAAGGAAACCATTCTGTACGCAGATCCCGAGACCGGTGCGATGCTCGATGAATGGGACAACCCCTACACGGGCGAACGCGTCAAAGTCGTCGATGTGGCCAACGATCCTTATAATTGGATCATCGCATCGACCGTGCAACCGCCCGCAATGCCCGGCATCGTTACGACCGGGCAAGCCGTGCCGGGCGGGAAACCTTATCTGCTGAATTGGTTGGACTTCGGCACCGATACGATCGTGATGATCAGGGATGGTCACGCGTATTATCCAAACCGGTTGGATCCGGTGAAATGGCCGCGCGAATCCGCGGGTCCGATGATTCAGTCATCCGAGTTGTTCCGCTACTTCGTCAGCCGCGCCGATCTCGAGGATCCGGCCAAGACACATGTGCCGGCGAACGGCAGCTGGGTGCGCGTCCAGCCTTGGCTGCCGTGGATGCTGATGGGCCAAACGCCCGGCCATGTAATGTATGACGGGATCTTTCGCAGTTACCGGAACACAGACTACTATCCCCAACCGGTGCTCGAGCGCATCCGTTCGCGCTATCCGCAGTTCATGACTGCGCCCACCACGTGGTACGGACCCAATTATTCAAGTCTCGAACACTACGCACGGGAGCAGACGCCGGCTCCGCCGCTGACACCGGCAGCCGCAGCCGCTCCCGCGAAATGAATGCACACATCCGCGTTGGTCATCGGCGCAGGATTGGGCGGCCTAACCGCCGCACTCGCTCTGGCGCAAGCCGGCTGGCAGATCCGGATCTGTGAACAGGCGGGCGAGCTAAGCGAGGTCGGTGCCGGCATCACGCTGAGTCCGGGTGCGTGCCGGGGCCTGGCATCGCTCGGACTCGAGGCCGACATCCTCGCCGCGTCGCTGCCGGTGCCGCACATCGCGTTCCTGCACTACCGCACCGGCGAATTGCTCGCGGGCGAGTTCCTAGACCGCTCGGGACGCGACTTAGGAACTGACCCCGGACTCGACAGCCCCCGGCACATCCACCGGGCCGACCTGCACGACATTCTCGTGCGCGCCGTGCGCCGGATCGATCCTGCGGCTATTGAAACCGGCAGGCGGCTGATCGGCGTGAAACGCCAAGGGTCCACGCGCCTCGCATGCTTTGCCGACGGCAGCACCGGCGTCGCCGATTTGCTGATCGGCGCCGACGGTACCCGATCGGCTGTACGCCAATCGCTGTTCGATGCCTCACCGCCGCTGTTCGCGGGCCAAATTGCATTCCGCGGTCTGATCCCGGCCCGCGACGCGGCACCGTTCATGGGCGCTGGCAACGCGGCGGTGTTCATCGGCGCGGCGCGAATCTTCAATCGCTACTTGATTCGCGGAGGAACCCTGCTCAACGTCATCGGCATCGCCCGCAGCGATCGCTGGCGCGGGGAAGGATGGAATAGCCCGGCGAGTACTCAAGAATTCCTGCGGGAATTTGCCGGCTTTCACCCCGAGGTGCTGGCGCTCATCGAACGCGCGCCGCCGCAGAGCCTCATCAAGTGGGGCCTGTTCGTTCGTCCGCAGCTCAGCGACTGGAGCGCCGGTAGCGTGGTCTTGGTGGGGGACGCCGCTCATCCTATTCTGCCCTTTCTCGGGCTGGGCGCGGCCTTGGCGATCGAGGACGGCGTCGTGCTCGCGCGCGCGCTCGAGCGTGCGTCCGATCTGCCGCGCGGATTGACGGCCTTTCAACGGGCGCGGCAGCCGCGAGTCGATGACATTCGCGCGCAGTCGATCCGCCAGGGCGAGATCATTCAAGCGGCGGACCCCGACGGATTCGGCGTACGGCACTCGCCGTCGCAGAACTCGGCGCTCTTCGACTACGATCCGTGCACGGCGCCGATCACCGTGTGAGCTGGGCAACCGCCTGATTCTGCAGAAATTCGATGATGGCCCGCCGGTCGGATTCATCCGGGATGCCGGCGAACGCCATCATGGTCCCCGGCGCCACGTCAGTCGGATTTCGGATCCAGCGATCCAAGTGCGCGGCATCCCAGTCAAAGTCCTGCGAGCGCAGCGCCGCCGAGTAGGCGTAGCCGGGAAGGCTTGCAACCTTGCGGCCCACGATGCCGCGCAAATTCGGACCGATCTTGGCGGAGGGCGCGGTGCCGATGTCATGGCACGAGGCGCAGCGCAGAAACAGAATCCGGCCGCGCGTGAGAGTGTCGCCGGCGTGAACCGCCGCAACCCCGGTCAATTCGACTGCCAGCCACGCAGCAAGCGCGCCGCCGGCGGCGGTGATCTTCAAGCTACCCATTTGAGCCTATGCAGATAAAACCTGCGCAATGGCTGACCTCTCTTTCAGCCTCTTCGAGGGTAGAGTGCCGCCGATTCGGCGCTCGGCGCCAGCGTCGCGAACACCCTTCCCGAATAGCGGATGTTTGCGCGCCGGCGAGGCGTTAGCATGTGCCTCAAGGTCCCGCGCCGTCTGGCCGGTATTCGGCCAAGCGGCCGGCGTTTGCAATCCATCAACCCAGAGGTCGGCATGCAGCAGCCCGAATACTTTACCCGTTATGAACAGCTCCACATGCAGCGCGACGAGCACGGCATTCTCGAAGTCAGGCTGCATACGCGAGGCGGTCCCTGCCTGTTCGGACCGCGCACCCATGAACACATGGTTGACGCGTTCTACGACATCAGCCGCGATCCCGCCACCCGGGTGATGATCCTCACCGGAACCGGCGACAGCTGGATCGCCGCCTTCGATGAGAGCCAGGCTACGCCCAAGGACGACTTCACGGTTCCCAAGAACTGGGACCGGGTCTATTGGGAAGGCAAGAAGGTGCTGCAGAACCTGCTCGACATCGACGTGCCGGTGATCGCAGCCGTGAACGGCCCCGCCCTGGTGCATAGCGAATACATTTTGACCTGCGATATCGTCGTCGCGGCGGATACGGCGGTGTTCCAGGATCTGCCGCACCTGGCGTTCGGACTCACGCCGGGTGACGGCGTCCATGTACTCTGGCCACACGTGCTCGGTCCGGTGCGCGGACGTTACTTTCTCGCCACGCAGCAGAAGATCGCGGCCGAGGAGGCGTTGCGGCTCGGCGTGGTCAACGAGGTGCTCGCGCCCGACGCACTGATGTCCCGCGCCCGGACCCTGGCACGGCAACTCGCCCGGTTGCCCACGCTCACGCTGCGCTACATGCGTGTGGCGACCGCGCAGCGGCTCAAGGAGTTGGTGGTCCGCGAAGTGGGCCACGGTCTTGCGCTGCAGGGCTTGAGCGGCGCCGCCCTGGGTAATCCCGGTCCAGACCCGCTCCCTCAAGATGTCCGCAACTAACGCGTGACCACGAGCGCAAACTTGAGTTCCCTCAAGCGCGGCCTGCGAGCGCTGTCGTTGCTCAATCTGCGCGAGACATTGACGGCGTCCGACCTCGGTGCGGAACTGCGCCTGCCGCGAACCACGGCGCGCCGTGTTCTCGACACCTTGGTCGAGGAGGGATACGCGGAGAAGGTCCCGCGGGAACACAAATACCGGCTCACGCCGATGGTGAACGTGCTGTCGAGCGGATTCTCCGACGAGAGCTGGATCGCGCACGTGGCCGAGCCCATGCTCTCGAAAAAGACCATCGAGATCGGCTGGCCGTTGGTCGTCGCGACGCCCAGCGGCGATCAGATGATGGTGCGGGTCTCGACCGACCGCCTGACGCCCTTGGCGCTCGATCATTTTGGCGTGGGATTCAAGACGCCCATGGTCCATGGAACGAGCGGGCATGTGATGCTGGCCTTCATGTCGCAGCAACATCGTGAACTCACGCTGCAGGTGATCCGTTCCTCGACCGACCCCAAGCAGGCCCTGGCACGCGAGGACGCAAGAATCCGCTCGATGCTGAATGCGGTTCGTTCTCAAGGATACGCGCACATCATCTACAAGGAGTACCCGGAGGCCTCGGTGGGTGTGCCTATTTTCTTGAACGGCGTAGCGCGCGCGTGCCTGCTCATGGGTTACGTGAAGGCGGCGATCAAACCCGCGCAGATCATCGAGACCTATGTGCCCCAGCTCAAGAGCCTGTCCGAGGCGATCAGCGCCGGGGTGTCCGAATTGCGGGTGCGCCGCCGGGAGAGCCAGCGCAGCCTCGGGAAGCAGCGCTCGGGAGCGCGCGAGCCGGGTTGAACCCATCAGCGCTTGCGCGCGCCCCGGATCCCGCTCACCTGATACACCTCTTCGAGATAGGCGCCGGGCTGCGCGACGATGAACACGTCGGCGGCATCGAATCCGGCTGCCGCGCAGTCCTCGGGAAACTTGAGCGTCCCGCTGGCTCGTTCATACGGCTCATTGTTGTGCCGGGTCGTCCAAGCCATCATGAACGCGTCGAAGGGATCCTCCGGCCAACGCAGCAAATCGTGATGCACCATGAGGCCCCCCGGCCGCAACAATCGGTGACACTCGCGCAGCAGCGCGAGAATGGCGGGTCGCGGCATTTCGTGCAGCAACAGTGTCGAGGCAATCAGGTCGAAGCTGCCATCCGGATACGTGGTGTGGGTCGCGTCCTGTTGCGCAAAATGAATCGTGTAGCCCAGCGCCGCCGCCCTCGCGGCGGCGTATCGAAGCATGGGAGCCGCCAGATCGGCGCCATGCACTTCCGCCGCGGGAAATGCGTCGGCCAGCGGCAGCGTCGCGTGACCCGCACCGCATCCCAGATCCAAAATTTTTCGCGGCGCGAAATCGGAAAACTGCCGCTGCGCCGCTGCCGCGGTGGCGACGCCCAACTCATCGTTCAGAGGCCCCAAGCCGCCGAAGGCGAACAGATGCACGCCGCGGTCATACAGGGCGCCGGCGAACACGTCATTCTCGGTGATCTCGGTGTGAAACCCGCCGGGCATCACGTGGATGTCGACGGCGGACGTATATTTCGGCACCGGCAGGGATGGATCGAGCGTGAGCGAGCCGGTCGCGTCGGCGGCTTTTTCAATCAGCGCGGGCAGTTGACGCTCGACGACTTCGCCCACCGTGTCCCACAACAATTCCTGGGTGCCTCTGACGAGCAGGCTATAGCCGGTGTAGAACGGGGACGACTCCATCACGCTGCGCACGCGATCGACACTCTGCGGCAACGCGCCGTGCTGCTCGGCATGTCGCGGCGCCAGCACCTCTCGATAATGCGCTCGCAATCGCGGATACAGATCGGCCATCGTAAATTCACGCAGGCTCGCAATGAAAGCGTGGCGTGATCGCTCATCGTGCGTTTCCTCGACGAGCATGGCGTGTGGGAATTGCGGCATCAGTCGACTCCGTCCTGCGGCTCATCCGGCGGGGTGACAGCCCGTCGTTGCGGCGCCTCCGTTTCCAAAAGCACACGCGTGATGCGATCGATCAAAGAATGCCGTGCCGACGCTCGCGTTGCCTCGACCGCTTCGGTCGGCACGTACGCCTCGACTGACGGCGTCGCCGGCAGCTGCTCGCCATCCGCGAGCCGCTCGTGGGTATCGAGCCGTTCGCGCAGTGCGGACACCTCGGCGGCGAGCGCCAGGACCATCATGACCGCCTTATCGGCGTCAGCACTGCCCAGGTACTTGGGCCGGGCCGGCCCATTCGCAAAGCGCCGCCTCTTGATATCGGAAGCCACCCGTCAGAATCCCAAGGCGCCGGGATTCATCAGACGCGATGGATCGACGGCAGTCTTGATCCGCTCCAACAATTGGCGCGTCGCCGGCTCCCGGTGCTGCAGATAAGGATAGGCCTTGCCGATTTGCAGGTGCGCGCAGCCGAGTTCGGCGAATAATTCAATCAACCCGGTGCGAAGCGAATCGACCGCCGCGGATGCCTGCGGATTCGGTTCGAGCAGGGGCAACTTGGCCAGATGCTGCGGTTGGATCATTCGCTCATGATAGCGCGCGCGGCGATCGGGCCAATAGAACAGCGGCTCGATCAACGTGGTCCTCAGCGACACGGCGAACACCAGGTAGCCCCATTCGATGCCGTGGGTCTTGAGATCGTCCTCGCGGCGGCCGAAGTAGTCCTCGAGGGCGCGGATCACTTCCTTGGCGCGCGAATGCGGCGCAAGCCCGTGGGTCGGCACCCAGCGCTCGCCGCGATCGCCCAATATGTCGTTGGGGTAGGTGAACGGCAGACTCCGGATGGCGCGGGGTATCGTCGCTTCGATTTCGGTCCCATGCTGCGCAGCGAGTGCCCGCACCAGCGCCAGGTTGGCATCGGCGCCTTGCGGGCTGGCTTCGTCGATGACCACATTGAGGACGAAGGTCTCTCCGCCGAGCGCACGTCGCCCCTTCCAGACCATGCGTGCGGCCGCCCCGATCCCGGCCAATACCGTGGCTTCGCTTTGCAGGACCGCCTTGAGGTAGCCTAAATCCTTGGCCATGTTCTGTTCGTGAATACGCCGCGACTGTACATAGGGATCGCTACCGAAGCACTCAGCCGCCAACCCGGAGCGCGAAATCGACGCCAGTGCGTCGAGCATGAGGTCGGCGCTCGCGTAGCTGAACGACAGAAAGCGGCTCTCCGCGGGAAACGGAATCAATTGCAGCGTGGCTCGCACTTTGATTCCGAAGGCGCCGCCGTCGCCCAAGAACAACCCTGTGAGATCGGGTCCAAAGTTGCGGAAAAATGGCGAAGGCCGGATCTCGCCCGAGGCCGAACCCGTCGGAAGCAAGGACCCGTCCGCGAGAACGATGTCGAGGGACAGAGCGCTCTCGGCGCTGGTGCCGTATTGGGTGGAACCCAGAAACACGCTGCCTTGGGACAACGCGCCGCCCACCGTCGACAAGTAGCCCGACATGGGGCCGAAATAAGGCGTGCGCAGACCGCGCTGCTGCAGCGCCTCGTAGAGTTCACGCCAGGAGCAGCCGGTTTCCACCGTCACGTACATGTCCGTTTCATTGATCTCGATGATGCGCGTCAAACGCGACACGTCGACGATGACCGACCGGGGGCCTTCGGGCAGGTAGCCGGCCGAATATGACAAACCACTCCCGCGCGCGATGACCGCATAGTCGAACGAGGTGCAGACGCGTACCACCGCCTGCAGATCTTCGATCGAATCGGGCCCCACCACGCAGACCGGAGGCGTTCCCGATGAATACACATCGCTGGAATAGAATTCCAGATCCTCCGCAGAGGTCTTTATGCTCGAGTCGGCAACGATCCCGCGCAGCGCGTTGATCACCACCTCTGCTGGCACCGGTTCACTGGCCGTGGTCATAGGTGGCGATGACGGTAGTGGATGCCAGGGAGCGCGTAAAGCCGCTTGGCCGATATTCGGTCGGCTCCGTACCCGGCAAACACTGACATTTCAAATCAACCAGAAAGCGCGGCAAGCACGCGCGCCCGGTCAGCCGCGCCGTCGCCCAAAATGACGGAATTGATACCTTCGGCGGCCCACGCGGTGTCCGCTGCGTGCAGCGCATGGTGCGAATCCACCGCGACCGTGATCTTGCGGCCGGCGCGCCCGATGGCAGCCTCCGGTTGCCATTCGAGCACCGCGTCGATCAAGCGATGATATGAGGCATGTTGTCGCATCACGTCGCAGGTCCACGCGTGCAGATGCTCCGGATCGAACGACATCGGCTGACGGCGCAACGCCTCTGGCTCGCGCGCATACCACGGCCAGCGCACCAGCGAATTCCTGAGCATCAACCACGTCCGGTACCAATGGCTGCCATCGTCGGCCAAGACGATCGGCGGCGCCAGCCGGCCGATCATGGCCCGCCGATCCGCGGCAGGCTTGCGCAGCAGACCGGTCAAACTCAGTGAGGCGACGAGCTCGGGATGGCGCGCATTCAGTTCGAGCGCCACTGCCGCACCGATGCCCAACGCATGCACGTGGACGGCGGGGCTTGCTCGCGTGGTCAACATGTCGGCGATGGAATCCGCATAATCCGCAACTCCGGCCGCACGGCGGCCGCACGGTCGTCCGTCGAGCGAAGCGCCCTCGAGCGGATCGGATTCACCGCAGCCCGGCAGATCCGGCAGCAACACCGGTCGCTGCGCGCTCAATGCATGAAACAGATCGAGCAGCGGACGCCCCGCTCCAGGCGCATCGTGCAGCAGCAGCACCGGAATTCCCGAACCGCCGCGCGACCTGACCAACATCTGACCGCCCGGCAAGTCGTGAAAGTATTCGTCCGGGGACTGAGAGACATCGTCCAAGGGGATACCGGGAGCTCCTGCCGGCAGCGATAATAACGCCGCCTCGATTCGCTCGGGCACGCGGGCGGGATCCTCGACACGTTCGATAAACTGACCGTCATGCAGCGGCGGCAGTCGATCGAGATGGGTGAACAGCATGTCGCTGCGCTCCGCCATATAGACACCAGGCACACGTACGGCGCACGCGGCTGCGAGCGCGCCGGCGCCGTAGCCGATGACGGCGCGATAAGCCGGTCGGTAATCGTGCCGCAATGCCTGAAAGTACATTTCCACCCACAAATGAATGTCCTGCGCGGCGCCGGCGTTTGCCTCGTTCAGATGCGCGAGCGTGCGCTGATACCACGGGAACCAGACGAACTGATCGTGGAAGCGCGTCCAGGTGCGGGAATACTGACCGCCGAGCACATCGGGCTCGAACGACTCGAGATACTGCGGCGCGAGCAGCGGCCGCTGCTCTTCCGGCGTGAATGCGGGAACGCCTTCGAGCACGAAGCCGCTGACTCGTGCGGGATGCCGATGCGCCAGTTCCAGCCCGATGGCGGCGCCGCTATGAGTTCCGTAAACCAATACATTCGCCAACCCGAGCGAGTCCAAGATATCGCGGTACGCATCCGCGAGTTGCGCGACGCTCTCGACCGGGCCCGGAAGTGCATCGGAGCCGCCGAAGCCGGGGGTATCGATGGCGTACACGCAAAAGTTTTGCGCCAGACGCTCGGCGATGGGCTTGACCAGCCACGCGTTCCCCGGGGAACCGTGCACCAGGATGAGCGCCGGACCGTGTCCGCCGGTCCATAACTGCAATCGCCCTGCGGCGCTGCGTATCACTCGTTGCCGTAGCATTTGGACGCAGAGGGAACCGGTCATGCCGGCTCCCTCTGCGCATCGGTACTCCTCAAAACTTGACGTTTACCCTCGCGCCGATCTCCTGCTTGTCGGGCGCCTGCACCAATAGTCCCTCGTTCGAAAAGGAGCTGTTGGGCGTGATCAGATTGGGGACCCGTTCGGCAAAATCCCAGTGCTGATCGTTCAGCAAGTTCTTCGCGAACAACTCGACCGATAAATCTTTCTTGCGGATTCCGAGCACGCCATTGACGCGGGCATAGCCGGGGGTTTTCACGATGTCGATGTCGCTGTCCCACATGCTTCCCGTGTAGTTCACGGCGCCGAGCGTATACCACTGCCAATCGCCGGTCAGGTGGTCGGTATACCCCGTGGTGAACGTTCCCGTCCACGCGGGTACGCGAGACAACTCGTTGCCCGCGAAACTATCGATGCCGCCGACCGTGAAACCGGCGAGTGTTTGGTTGACGTATTGAGCCCAGTACGCGTGAACGTAGTTGACACTCAGAGAGGCGGTCCACTTATCGGTGATGAGCCCCTTGGTTTCCAACTCGAAGCCCTTGACCCTCGCCTGGTTGGTGAGATAGTAGCCGGAACCGTTGGACGGGAGCGGGCCGCCGAACAATGTGGCGTACGTCGACTGGTCTATCCACAAGCTCCGATACCCATCGAGTGAGATGTCCAAGCGGTTATCAAACAAAGACTGTTTGATGCCTGCCTCGATACTCTCGAGCTTGGGTTGATGCGAGTACGGTGAATCGTCGCCATAGGTTGCTGCATACGCTTTCTGGACGGCTGTGAGATTGAGGTATGCCGCCTGCAGCAGGGTCGGTTGCACGCCCTCGGCGTAGCTCACATAGACCATCGTTCCCTGGATCGGTTTGTAGCGAACGATGAATCTCGGCAGCGGCGTTTTGTTCGTCTCTTTCGCGTAAAAAGGCTGGCCCGGGGTTGGCGTCGCAGCCGTCTGGTCGTAGTTCGTATCGGACTGGTAGCGCACTTCCGCCGTCGCCGTCAAATTACTCAGGATGTCATAGTCGAGCGACGCGTAAACGGCCGGAACCTTGCTCCTTTCGTTGCCGTAGTCACTGAGGCTGGAGGTGCCATTGAGGAAGGAGAGGAACCCCGTGAACGGCCCGTTGTTGCCCGGCGCTCCATATAAGCTGTCCTCTTGGTATTGGTACAGGTCGGTGAAGTAGCTCGCACCGACCAAGCCCCGGAGCGGCAACGATTGGTCGGAGGCCAACCGGGCATCGATGGTCAGATCCTCCGAAACGCTCGGAAAAGACGACAAGAAGCTGAACGTGCTGGACCTGTCGACATCCCAGATGACGTTGGTGAGAGCGCTGTTGTAGCCGGCGCTGAAGGATGCGGTCCAGTTGGAAGGCAGCGCATAGTCGGCCAGCAGCGAGATGCGCAGCATGTCCCTGCGCATGCCGGAGTGATCGAGTCCGGGCACCTTGTCCTGAAACGGGTTGCCGAGACTGTTGTCGACACCGATCGGAATGTACGCGGCCGGGAGCGCAGTGTTTGCATCGACGACCTGAAAGCCCGACGTGGCCAATTGATTGAGGGTCGGAATGTGTCCGCAGAAGTACTCTTGGCTGAGCGTCACCGGCACTGAGACGCCCGCGGCGTTCTGACCATTGAAGGTGTGGCCGACGCAGGTATTGCCGTAAGGGGCCTGACCAGGAAGGTAGCCGATGGCAGCGGCGGAGTCATCGTCCTGTTGATAATGGCCGTTCAATCGCACTTTGAGGCCATTGTCGGGCGTGAAAGCGAGCGAGGCATCGACACCGCGCGTTTCCTCTGCACCGAGAGGGCCGCCGTCTGACGCGGTGTATTCAGCCGCCTTGACGTGGTTGATCAGGGACACGCGTCCGTCCAATACACCTTGGATGATGGGTCCCTGCAGGGTCAAGACGTCGTCCGTCGAACCGCGGTCGGTGCCCGATGCGGTCAGCTCCACTTGAAACTCGTCGGCCGGCGCCTTGGTGATGAAGTTGATGGCCCCGCCGAAGGTGTTGCGCCCGAAATACGTGTTCTGAGGTCCCTTCAGCACTTCGACATGGTCGATGTCCACCGTGCTCACGGATGCTTGGCCGCCCGAGATGAAAATACCATCGACGAACAAAGATCCCGAGTTCTCTTGCACGTCGCCATATGTCGACTGCAGGCCGCGGAAAATGATGGAGCCTTCGGTGCGTCCGCCGGCGCCCGTGCTGGCCGTTTGTTGGAAGGTGAAGCCCGCGACGTCTTTCAATGACTGAAGATCGTAGACTCCCAATTGCGACAGCTGCGCCGCGCCGAAGGACTGTACCGAGATCGGCACGTCCATCAGATTCTCTTCGCGCTTACGCGCGGTGACGACGATTTCTTCGAGGCCGCCGGATGCACTCGCGTCCGTGTCGGCCCACGCCGCGCGATGCGGGCTGCAGACTGCACCGGTTACGAGCGCGGCGCCGACCAATACCGGCCATGAACGTTTTCGATGGCGGGTATGCAGATGCTTGTTCATGACTTTCCCTCATAATGTTATTCGACGGCGGTTGTTGACAGTTCGAAATGTCATGTAATGCAGGATTGCGGCAGTCGTCAAAAGCCCTGGCCGATATTCGGCCAAAGCAGCAACGCAATGCGCCGCGCGGCGTCGTCTACCGCCCGCATTCCGGAAAACTTCGAGAAAGATTTCTGGGCAGCCGGCTTTTCTTCAGGGGAACGCTCGACGATTTGCGCATCCTGACTAATCATCAAGCCTAAGCGGGATCGATTCACGAGGTGGCCGACATGACTTTTGAAAATAAAACGATTCTCGTCACCGGCGCGCTCGGCGGCATCGGCGCCGAAGTGGTGCGTGCGTTGCTCGAAAAGGGCGCGCGGGTGGTACTGAGCGACCATTCAGAGCCGGGCAAGGACGTGCAAACGGAGTACGGCACATTCGCCAGCTTCATCGCACTCGATGTCACGTCGGAGGACGCTTGGAAGCAGGTCATCGACCGAATCGTGGCCAGCTACGGTGCATTGCACGGCCTCGTCAACATCGCCGGCGTATTCACGCCGGGCATCCCCTTCGAGGACATGACGCTCGCGCAGTGGCGGCACCACATGACCGTGAATCTCGACGGCACTTTCATGGGTTGCCGGCTGGCGATGCGCGCCATGGCACGAACCGGGGGCGGAGCCATCGTCAATTTCTCTTCCGGACTGGCGCACATCATGCTGAGCGATGCCGCGGCGTACTGCGTCTCGAAAGCCGCAGTGCTCGCGCTCACCCGATTGGCCGCCAAGGCCGGCGGCAAACACCGGGTGCGTGTCAATGCGGTGCTGCCGGGCGCCATCGATACCCCGATGCTGTGGGGCAATCTGCGCGAGGGCCAAAAACCGCAGGAACTGATCGACATGCTGGTGAAACAGCACCCCATCGGCCGGATCGGCGTCCCTGGCGACGTGGCGCGGGCGGTGACCTTTCTGATGGACCCGGCCAATGGTTTCATCACGGGTGCATTGCTCGCGGTCGATGGCGGCCAGCTGGTCGACTAGCCGGTTCGGTCGACTGAACCCACAGACGCCCGATGCGGAGTTCGGAAGACCTTCCGGAGTCGATCGACGCGTTGACCGCCGCATGGACAGATTCCACGCGCCGGCCCTCGACGCTGTTCGCGCAGCTGTCGCAAGCTGCATCGAACTGCAATTCGAGCAATCGGATCTACACCGAGATTCTGGCCGACCGGTCCCGGATGCAGGCGCTGCGGCTGGAGGGCGGACGCGAGCAGGACGCGCATGACGAGCGGGTGCAGGCGCCTTTGTTCGGCGTGCCGGTGGCGATCAAGGACAATATCGACATGGCTGGAGTGCCAACGTCCTGCGGCAGCCGCGCGTTCGCGCGGCCGGCGGCGGCTCGCGACGCGGCGATCGTGCACCAACTCGAGCGATTGGGAGCAATCGTACTCGGCAAGACCAATCTCGACGAGGCGGCGCTCGGCGCGAGCGGCCGAAACGATCACTTCGGCCGCTGCACCAATCCGCGCGGCGCCGACTTGCTGAGCGGTGGCTCGAGCAGCGGCTCGGCGGCCGCAGTGGCCAGCCGGCAGGTACTGCTCGCCATCGGCACCGATACCTTGGGTTCCGCCCGAATACCGGCCGCACTGTGCGGTATCGTAGGTTTCAAACCGAGTCCAGGCGCGATCTCAACCGAGGGCGTAGCACCGCTATATCCGCCATTCGATACCGTGGGTCTGATGGCCGGTTCGCTGCGGGATATGGAAATCGCGACCGTCGCGCTCGGGATCGGTGCGAGACCCACGAGGCTGATCCCCGCCATTCCCCGGGTGCTGCTGCTTGGGTCTGCGGCTCTTGCCGAGATCGATGCCGACGTGGCGACGGACTACCGACGCTGCTGCGATCTTCTGCGCGGCTCGGCGAGTCTGCGGCTCGGCGAGTTCCCTCCCTTGAATTTCGTCGCGCTATCGCGGGCGGCGCTGTGGGAGATAGCGAGTAATTTTGCTGCGCGCATCGGCTACCGGGCGCCAGAATTCGCCGCGCGGCGCGGCCGTCTCGGCCAAGAACTGAGCCGCTTGCTCGAGCGAGTCTCGACGCTGCCGACCGCAAAGTTGGACCGGGGGCGCACAAAACTGAACGACGCCAGGCAGCGCATCATCTCGGCCATGGCCGACGTGGACGCCCTGTTGACCCCGACGTGTTCGTCCGCTGCAGTCGATGCGGCCGGGGAATTGCCGAGAGCGCTGTCGGCCTTCGTGGTGCCGGCCAACGTGGCGGGGCTGCCCGCGATTTGCTGGCCGCAAGCGCTGCCCGGGGGCGCGACCACGAGCCTGCAATTGATAGGTCACGCGGGTTGCGACCGCCAGCTGATCGAGTTGGCCGGCGCCATCCGCAAGCGGCTGGAACCGAACCCGTCTGCGCTGGCTGCTCAATTGCAGAAGGAGCCTCCTTCCGCGCATTGATACGCGCATTGGTAAATGAGGCGCGCGCGCTTCAGTGCGCCCGCGATGCGAGCGGCGGACACTGAATTCGGGACGCCAGCGATTGCAGCGACTCCACCCACGCATGCACTTCGCTGATCACCTCGATATTTTCGGCGCGCGCGCGCATCGTGATACAGCCCACGA
>Ga0209611_10007902_pt1 | contig 16891 bp, 14 predicted proteins | sample S1TSphgellanicum_3_FD_187693 | JGI IMG/M metagenome (GOLD analysis project Ga0209611, IMG submission 187693) | Host-associated microbial communities from peat moss isolated from Minnesota, USA - S1T2_Fc - Sphagnum magellanicum MG (SPAdes) (version 2) | ecosystem: Host-associated > Plants > Peat...
ACAGACCACTCCCACCAAGAACCTGTGCTGAAATGGGGGTTTTCTGAACATGCAGATTGAGCTTTGGTTGATGCGGGTTGTTTTTTCCAGGTTGTGTGGAGCTATAACCCACGGCCGATGGGTTGGGGATGTGGAAGAGAGACTTGCTGAGCAGTTCCTCCATCAGCAGCAACAACTGCTGCTTCAAGAAGCTACAGCTAAATTTGCAAGCTCCTCCAGATGTTACTAGAGCTTCTTCTTCTTCTTCAGTGGGTTTGAGGCAAATCTCATTGTGTGGAGTTTTTCTGCTTCTCGAAATTGCAGCAAACCCTCATCATACGTCCTGTTGTCATAGCAATCCCATTCAGGTTTTCTATGGTTTTTTTCACTTAGTCCACAAAACAGATTTGTCTGGTGTTTTGCAGTGCCCAATTGAACCTAAAAATCAGGCCAGCTAGTCGCAGCAACCCCTGATGTCCAGAAGGCGTTTTTTTGTGTTGTTTTGATGGAGCTCTTGTTTCTCCAAAGCTGCTGCTGCTGCTGCTACTGCACGTTCGGTTGCAGATATGGCTCCATGAAGCTGCTGCTCATTCGGTTGTAGCTCTTGTTTCTCCATAGAGCTCCATGAAAAACTCTCCCTCGAGCTCTTTCACTTCCAAACAGTAGTAGAAGAAAACCAGTGCTAGAAAGGCTTTGCTTCCACAGTACCCATCTGAAGGGAAAGCAGCAGTAGAGAGGTACTACTGCAGCAGCAGCAGCAGCAGCAGGAGCTAGGGAAACACAGTACAAAATCCCAGACTTCTGCTTGTTGCAGATACCCGACAATCGAACAAACTCCATGGTTCTTCTGTTTTTGTGATCTCTTTGAGCTATGGCAATCAATCTTCTGGATACCCTAGAGACATTTGGATCAGTTTTTGAACCTTGAAAAGTTGGAGAGTTGGGTTGGGAGAGAGCAGCTCAAGCTTTGTTTTTACAACAACAACCCTCTTCAAGAGAATTTTAGTTCTTGATTGAGGACGGGGGGAATTTTGTGGAATTTCGATGGCGGATTTATTCAAGGAAGAGGTACAGCTGAATGGAGCAGGGGTGACAGTGCAGCTCAGCAAGGCAGGATTGCTGCGATGGAGTGGCAAAAGAAAAAATGGTACCTTAATGATACCTGGGGATCTCATTGGCTTCAAGGAGCTACAAGAAGATGCTTCAAGCATTGTTTTACACACTTTCTGCCACTGCTCCTCCTCCTCATCAATGAGTCACAAATTGTGTGGACCACGACGGGGGGGTGGTAGCAGAAATCGGATCCGTAAAGACATGCTTATCAAATTTGCAAATCCCGCATCTCATAAGCTTTTCCGTGACAACATCCAAGAGTTCCTAGATGCATGTGGTATGTAATCTATGTACTACAAAAGCTGATAGGACTTTCTGATCACATTCCTAAACCTCTGCTGATTTTCTTATAACTGCTGGCTGATTGTAGCCAAAAAAGTTTTCCATTCAACTTTTGGATGAAACTTCCTATGGCAGGGAGGCCAAAGAAGCTTCTGGTGATTGTGAACCCATTTGGAGGAGATGGTGTGGGAAGGAGAGTTTACATGAGAACAGTGGAGCCACTTCTACAAGCTGCAGGCATCACCATTATAATGAAAGGTAATAACTCATATTACTGCACCCATTTTTTATTGTGCCCAGTTTCATTCATTGCACCCATCTTTGATTGCTCCCAGTTATGCTGCTTTGCACCCATCTTTGATTGCACCCAGTTATGCTGCATTGCACCCATCTTTTGATTTGCACCCAGTCCGTTAGACTGCATTGCATCCATCTTTGATTGTGCACAGTTACACTGCATTATTCAGTAGTATTTCTATAATTTTTATGTTAACCGTGAAATTTGTGTCACTATGTGGGATTTCAAATTTTCATTGCATATGTTTGAGCCTGGATTTGCAAAAGAAGCAAGTTCAGGGAAAAACAGGTTTTTTTGGGTTTCATGAAATGCATGTATATTACAAAGTGTAGAGGTTTTGAATAATTTTATTTTTCCCAAATTTAGGTTGGATTGGGTGTTGAAGAAGAAATTTTTCACCTGGCCAGAGAAAGAAAAGTTTTTGTCAAAAATCACTCTCCATGTAAACATGGCTAAAGTAGAATGCAGTAAATTTGCTTAGTTAACTCTGAATCAGTTAACTGCTGTTTGATGACTGGGAATTATGGAAGGGAAAGCAACATTTTTTACTACTATATCTTAAATTGACATGTAAGCAACTCAGCATTTCTTTTCTGATAAATTATGCTCTTTTGCACCATTTGAATCAGTAGATTTCATTGGGTATGTGCTATTTTTCTGGCAACAGAAACACAGTTTCAACAACATGGGAAAGAATTGGCCAAGTCATCCAATCTCTCGGAAATAGATGGCATTGTTTGTGTGAGCGGTGATGGAGTTCTGGTGGAGGTATATTTCCATTCCTGCAAACCCAATTTGTGCCTCTGCTGCAGGCTATTAGACTGTTGCAGTGGGCTCTCTCTCTCTCTGTCTCTTAGTTTGGCTGTTTTGAAATCCAGCCGTTCATGGATGACCATTTAAAGGTTTCACTGGTTTTTTTCATTGTGGCCAAAATACTAATGAAATCCACGAAAGTGGAAAATTTGGTGCTCAAAAATAGGTGTTGAATGGGTTGCTGGAAAGACTGGATTGGGAGTCTGCCATCAAGGTGCCACTTGGCATTGTACCTGCTGGTATGTTTGTAATTTCCATCCGCAAAAGAATCTATATAAAATGTGCAGCATTTGTTTTGCAAACAATATTTGTACTTCTGCTGTCAGCATTGAATGGACAATTATAATAGAATCTGATCAGGATTGTAGTACCCACATTTGAAGCTGGAAACATTAGTTTCAGAGCTTTGCAACTGTCAGTTCATAAGTTCCAAGGACATCACATATCACATGTTTCATGAATCAGGAACTGGGAATGGAATGGCAAAGTCGGTTTCAAATCTTTCAGGTGAGCCTTGTGATGCTGCCACCGCCACATTTGCAATAATTCAAGGTATGTATACAATTCCAAGCTTCCAAGACCTACCTACTTGTGTACATCATGTATGGATTTTTCTAAATAAACAACAAGTGTATTCTGAGAACCATGGAGAACAATTTCGGATGTGCAAATGGAACACATCTTTTTGCAAACAAAAGTGTTCAGTTACAGCTGGGTTATACTTACTCCATGACCTTTTGTTATTGCTTCTATTGGCTGACAGGGCATAAACAAGCGCTAGATGTTGCCATGGTAGCACAAGGCAAAGTCAAATACTACAGCATTCTCATGCTTTCTTGGGGTATGTCAGAAAACACTTCCAATTGGAATTAGGGTTGATGTCTTCCTCCAGCAATCACACTCTTCAAATTTGGATTTTTTTGCACCACTATGTAGATTGTTTTTGACCATGAAACACCAAATCCAATGTGTCATGTGGGGTTGGTGACAGGTCTTGTGGCAGATGTGGATTTTGAATCAGAAAGGTATAGGTGGATGGGTAGGTTACGCTTGGACATCCAGGTATACATTTCTTTTGTCTTCCCATCACTTATTGCTCAGCTTGTGTGCAGAAACTTTGTGTACCTTGGTTAACATCTGACATTAACCTCTGCCATACTGTTAGCCAGAACCATGAAGGGTGGTTATTTACTCTGCAACTGGTTTTGGCAGACAATTATCAGGATTGTGAACCTGCGGAGATACAATGGCAGCTTTGCATATATACCTAGTACAGGATTGGAAGGAACTGGTGACAAAAGTTGTGAGCCAGATATGTGCAGTATGTTACAAGGTGCAGAGACTGACAATGACCCCAGTGTGCTGAAGAGTGGTCACTCAGAGCCACAAGCATTTGCTGCCTCTGAGTGGCAACCTGTGGATGGCGCATTTCTCTCCTTAATGCTTAGTAATGTGCCTTTCGCTGGTGAGAATGTCATGTCAGCCCCTCTAGCAAAGGTAAAGTTTTCCTTTGGAAATTATCAATTCTAAAATTGGTGTGCAATAATTCTCAAATTAGAGAGACATTTTCAGAACAGGTTTCTTCATATATCAAGCATCACCATAGCTATTGTTCCCTATTGCAAATCAACGCATAGTCACATGCCTTCAGAAAAGGCATAGTATTTTGATTGAATATTTTTTTGTTGAAATGTCGTCTTTTGTTTCTTGTCTTCACTTGGTGCAAACATTATCTGACCTTTACAAGGAAACACTCCTTGTTGTTCTTGAACTTTTTGTGTACAGTTCTCAGATGGGTGTTTGGATTTGGTTATAATGAAGGAATGCCCTCGATGGAAGCTTTTCGAACTTCTTCTCAAAGTTCGTAGTGGAGAGCACATCAAGTCCAAATATATCCAATACTTAAAGGTAGCAGTCATCACCATAGAAACCCCAAATTGGAATATGGGTTGAATGTTGGATTCCTAACTTCGTTTGGAATCCATTTGAAAACCCTAAACCCTCTTTAGACACAAAATTTCCAATTCGATTCGTTCTCTTTAAACGAATAATGTCGTGAGGATACTTTGATACACTCCTTAATTGGGCACACATATCTACAGCAATTGACATAAGATTCAGGGCTTTGAAGTTCACCCATTTGGGCATGCAATAGAGAGTTCTGGATGTTAGGAGTTTGCTTTATCAATAGTGAAAACACCATGTCTTCAGGATCAAATGATCAGATGTTGGGCTGTGGGATTTCTTTTTTCAGGTGAAGGCATTTCGACTCACTCCAGCTGGACGATTTGCTAGTAATACGCAAGGGGGATATATTGACCTAGATGGGGAGGTTCTTGCTCGAGGGTCTGGTGCCTTTGGTGATGGAAGCAAGGATCCCATGGTTTATGGTCCTACAATTGAAGTGTCAATCAAAAGAGGGTTAGCCACAATATTCCGCCCACCAAGACCTCATTCAGATTCATCATTTTCATAAAGCACCTTTCAACCCAACAATAAATCACTTGGATGCTTCTCCAAGAACTTGAAGAAGGCTTCGGTTATAATCCTCTCTTGTGTGTAGACAAGAAATGGTCAATGCTTAGCTTGTGTGGTTTAGAGTGCCAAGTCTTCATTTGCTCCAAAGCATTGGAGTCCTATGAACCACTTATTTTCTCTACTTTAAAAATCTCATTGAAAACCTTTCTGTCTAGCGCCTTCGACAACTTATCTATGTTTCTCTTCTTATCACTTTGGCATGAGAATTAGCTGAGGCAAAGAGCATCCGGAAAACAATCACCCTGAATTGTCTTTGGAGATTATGACACTAGCCCTTTTAGTGTTACCTCAGTTTTCTTATTAGCCTTGAAATTGGTTACTTACTCATGTCAGTCCTCCAAAAATAGCAATAGTCAAAGCATTGTCCACAGATCTGTCCTCCAAAACTGCAAAATATTAAAGAACTAATTGTAGTTGCTCAAGTTGTTGAATCAACATAGGACATTAGAATGTACTTGGAGTTGCAACATATGTAAGGCACAATTGAGGGGACAATTTGTCCAAAAGGAATCATGGCAATGTGTGTGGAATGTATCTAATTGTCTACTCTTGTAACAACTATTGGTAGATATTGAAGTATCAATGTTAAACTGGGAAATATGAACCTTAGAAAATCACAATGGAAGATCAAGATGGGTTGCAATTGATAGTATTAGATATCAATCATTTTGTATGTGAACTACAAAGTTTGGAGTTGTGAGCACCATCAATTAATTCATTTTGTTTTTTGCTACAAGCAAGTTCATGTGTGCCTAAGGCTTTTCTAAGAGTGATCAAGATGTAGAATTGTAAATTTCCAATATGGTATTGGAGCTTTGAGTGAGAAATTAGATGGTGAATAATTCAGGACCATCATCACCCACATCTATAGGACTTCTTTTTGTACAATTAAAACTTGAAGATAGGTTTAATCATAAAAATTATGATATTTGGAAGATTCGCATGAAATATATTTATAAAGATTTATGGGGGATAGTTGATGTGTCATTCCCTAGACATGCCATTGTAAACAATCACACTCAATTGTATAAGAAAGATGCAAAAAAGCAAGAGCTAATTTGTTGATTGAGTTTGAAGAATAGCCATTAACATCGTGTAAGTTCCTTAAAAATATCTAAGGAGATTTGGGATCAATTGCAATTCATTTGTGCCATCTAAGGTGAAAGTTTTATGACCTAAAGATGATAGGAATTGATTCAATTGAATATCATCTGAATAAGTGTGACAAGTTAAAACAGACCAATTGGTTACAATAGGAACAATAGTTGTTAATAGTAAAACAACAATATTGCTTCTTGGGAAATTTACCAAAATCATATGACGGTGTGGTGGTTTCTTTGTCAAGCTGAGTAAACCTTACTATAAGTGAAAATTCTACTTAAAGAAGGAAGCTAAGGGGAAAGTGGGCCTTCAAACTTGTATGAAAAGAAAATATTTTATAAAGGAAAACCTTCATTCCAAAAGAAAAAATTCACACAACAAAAGAGTTATCTTGAGACCAAAAAGAGTTCTAGTTACAAAAGTAACCACTCTAAAACAAAATTGAAATGCTTATATTATAAAAAAAACAAAAGTCACATAATTAAGGATTGCAAAACAAGGATTGTAAATGAAAGAAAATTTCAAGACAAAGAAACCCAAGGGAATGTTATTTCTCAAAAGAAACAAATGATGTTTTTATTGTCTCTTAAAGCAACTATTAAACAAAAAGATTTTTGGTTTATAGACTTTAAAACTACACAACATAGATCAATATAAATAAATATAATTTTGTAGAATATAAAGAAAGTTCATTGGAATAGTTTGTATTGTTAAAAGATGACAATAATAAAGCCATAGTATGCCATGGTAAAATCATTTCTAGATTCTCTAATAGTGAGGAATTTTTGGTGAAATTTGTACAATTTACATATATTTTATTTAAAGAAGAACTCACTTTTAGTGAAAAATCTAGTCCAAGCTAAATACAAAATTTTATTTCAACATGATGCTTACATAATATAAAATGGGGCAAGAAAAGTTATAACAAAAGTTTATTTTACATGATGATTTTCATAAATTAAAAAAATTACTAAATAAATATTTATTATAAGCAAATTACAAATGTCAACATCAAAATGATGGCATAGAAGATTGTGCCATGTAAACATAAGGAGATTGAAACAATTTCAAAACACTAATTTAGTGAGTGGACTTTTAGTATCAAAAGTTACAAATTTGAAAATATGCAAAAGTTGTTTAGAAAGTAAACATCATAAAACAAAAAAAGAGCAACAGAAAACATAAAACTTTCAAAAATAGTTCACTTAGACATTTGTCGTCCTATGAAAGTCATGTCTCTTGGTGGGAAGAAAAAGTGTCAACTTTCAATGGTTCAAAAGTCAATTTTTTGAAAAGTTCAAAGAATTCAAAATGTTGACAAGGAACCAATTGGTGAATAACTTAAAAATTCTTGCAAAGCTTTATTAAAAAAAACACACACCATAGATTAGGAAAATGTACAAAAGAGTAAAATTAAGAAAAAGGGAGAAGTGATAAGATGTCAAGTTGGCTCAAAGAGGTGTGAAAATCTCTCCATGTCTATAATCAACTACTCGTGGGAGGTTGGTCATATTTATATGTCAAAAACCAATAGCTTGCAATAGATCAGATGTGGTGATGGGAGGTGTGTTTTGAAGGGGTGGAAATTAGGAAGTAATTAAGCCTATAGCTACCACCCAACTTAAGATGGAGGATGTTTACATCCCTTGTAATGTGATCGAAACTTTTTGATGATGAAAAGTGATCAAGGTAGAAAGATGAGGGCCTTCTGGCCTTTTCAAGTTCCAAATGGGATTCGCACAATCATGTAAAAACACATCAACATGTTTGTGTAAGCAACCAAATACTTCAATTGTTAAGAGAAGGAATCAATCAATGGGGTATTGGTTGTGATAACTCCTTTCTTTAGTTTGAGTTGCATCGGAAGCGGCAAATCCTTGAGTTGTGCAAGATTGGGGAAGTAAATGTGCTCAAATTGGGTCAATAATGACAACATCAGCTAAGGTGTAAATGTCATCTTGGTAAGCACAATGTCGACTCATTGACAAAAGGAATTGAATGTGATTAAAAGATGTGCATGTAATTGTTTTTGTCCCATGTGGAAGCCAACATCTCAAACAATGGTAGCAAAGGTGTCACAAATTGCATCATGGGTTCCAATGAGTTTGTTACCACGAGGACAACGTAAAAGGTGGATACCCATAGGGTTGATGATATGTGTGCACACACATCAAAGGCTGCCCACAAATGAAAATTGGGGTAGTCTAAGTTGCATATGAAATGTTGTGGAAAAAATTAGAAAAGATAATTAAAAGGTTGGGAAAACTAATCGAATTGTAAGCCAAACGCCCACCCCTAGGCTAGAACATGATAAAATTTGGGCACGATGGGCTAAAATATCATGTCAAAAAGCATGTTGGAAAGGGTATGATGGTGCAAACGTTCCGAGATGGAATCTTGAAGTTGAACCATTTGTTGTCCAATGAGTTTTTCAAATGGAAGAAGACATGCATGAGATAAAGGTAGTAGAAAATCACATGTCACCTTGAAGTGTTGTTGGGAACAAAAATGTGTTGTTATTGATTCGTGTTAAAGCTTCAAGAAGGAAGGGACATTGATCAACCATAAACTTAGTAGCTATGACTGAAGCAACAAGGGCCCAACTCCTTAAATAGGTTGTTGGGGGCGATGGTGAATGTCGATATGAACCTAACACCACTTAAAGTTATTGGGAGGGAGGTTGTTTACAAGCTAAAGGTCTTTCTAAGTTATTAAGGAATCTTAAACCCAAAAGGCATCCAAACATTTGAAGGAGGGAGGAGTCAAAGGAAATAAAGGACTTTGTGAAAGTGAAAGATGGAAAAGTGCATTGTAAAAAATACAATGGGTGTTGCATGAAACAACAAGTTAAAACTCCAAAGGTCACTTAAACATCACCCATTCTAGGGAGAAGGTCCACATGTTGAACATCCTTTAACATGACATCTTTGATGAAGGATGATGTGAAAATTAAAATGCCCAATGGAACCCCCAAAACTCTAATTCTTTTGGATGGGGTGTTAAACTAGGATGGGGTGTTGAACTCTGGTGGTAGGCCAGAAGGTGACCATGTTACACATTTCTGAGGTTGGATAGAAAGACCTATCACATTGAGTTCGGTCTAGAAATGTTCATATGTAAATGATATAATTGAAAGTAGACTTATGATGTGAATGTCATCTGCAATAGATGGAAATGGAGAAGAGGGGAAATAACTAACTATAGAATGTAAGGCTTTAAAATGGGCTAAAGCGAATAGTGCCCCCCCAAAAAAATCACCTTGACAAGTTCCCATGGTAAATGGGATGATTGTGACATCACCTTCATGATTACGCTGATTATAAAACAAAGGAGTTTCAAATGCATAAAATGCTCTAACAAAGGGGATGAATTGTATGATGTCTCCACCTACTATACAAAGTTTTTGAAATATGACCCTTCTTGACATTAAATTGAAGGCATTTGCCACGTCTAACTAAAAAACAACCTAATCATGGTGAAGGTCCAGGGTGCATCTAATGCCATGGATTATTGTTTCGTAACCACCTTTAATTACAACTCTAAATTGGTGTGGGGAAAAATGTGTTGCAAAAGCATGGAATTGAAAGCATAAAACATAGATTGTGAATTGATATAATGTTTCCCCCACTGCAATGGGACAAATTCCATCTAAAGGCTTGGTCATGGCTAAAAGGCAAGCCTCTCCAAGGACACATGAATTTGGGGTGGAATGTGACCTTATGCAATATGAAAACATACTAAGGGAATCCATTTGCTGAATCTTCAAGGTGAAAACAGTCCCAAAGGTGTTAAAAAACCATTTTAAAAGGACCATTTGCTAATAAATGCAACATGCATTAAAACACCAACTTAAAGGAATCAAAAGAAAGCTCAAGGTTTTAATCTAATTCGTAGTTTTCAAGGAAAAGCAAAAAGTAGCCATTAGATTTAAGGTGTAATGTAGTGAAAGTTGAGGTGGTGTTGGAGGATGTGGGTGCGAGAAAAAATGATGCCAAAACATGAGCTACCCAAGAATATTCACTTGCATGCCCAAAGGTTAAACTGTAAAGTAAACGTTTGTGAGTTGAAGGATCATGTTGGAGAAAAGGGATAAAACTCAAACTAGTTGACAAAACTTGGGCCCATAAAAAAAAACTCCTCTTGTAACTTTTCCCAGTTGCTTGCTAAAAAGCACTTGAATCAAGTCCACATTTCCTTATACCTTATCACCCCACCACAAGGGGGCAAAATGAAACACCATTGGGGTAATAAAAGGAACAAGTGCCAAGTTGCCACATTGTATAAGTCCTATGTTAATTTATCCAATGGCAAACAAAATGCCATTTGTACATCACATTGTAGAGCGGTGGGGATGTAGTTATACAATCAAGGACAACAAAGGCCTAAATGAAGGGTCCCAAGGACATTGGATGTTGAAACCCATGTCCAAACTGATGCAAGTAGGGTGGGAATAAAGGAAAGTATTGAGTTAGGATGATCACAAAGGTTTAGATTGGATGAATCAGATGTCCGAAAGGAACATTGATGATGATTTAACCCTCAACTTGTAAATTGGTGCCCACATGTGGGGCATAAGACTTTAGGTGGAAGTTGAGGGCGTGTTAAAAAAATGGGGGTAGGTTGGGGGGGTATGATCATGGCCAACTATAGGGATTAATAAAATGGGAAGGGAAAAATGTCATAATTATGCATGATCAAGGGGGTTTGGGAAAGTGTAAAGTTGGGACCCCACATTCACATGGAGGGCTAGGGGCTAGTAGGGGGAACTAGTAGGTGGTGTATGATTTGTTGGAATTGGAAGGGTAAATAGTGGGTGGTTTGTGGATTGCATGGGGGATAAGTTGGAGGATAGGTCGGTGGGGGTGCATGATGAAGCAAATGGGCAATGGGAACTACAAAGTTTGATGAAATGTGAGGAGTAAGGGGACATGGGACGTTTGGTGCCCATGAGGTAAGAGGTATACCATGAACACGAGACCTAAACACTCTAATACCAAAATATTAGAGTGGGACCTATTTGTGCAATCGCAGATACATCCCACATTTTAAAGATTACCTATGTCAACACAATAATTTGAAACTTATAAATCCAACCTCATAAGACTAGATAGATCAACTGTAAAAAGATAATGAATTGTCACAAACAAGTAAGTCCTATTTCAAAAGATAATTGAATTTTAATTTTGCCATAACTTTAGACATCATCATCTTTACTTTATTGGTTTTAAAACAACCTATACATTTAAAAATACTATTGTGCAAGAATTAAGGGCCTAGAAACTTCTAATTTGTTATTCTTTGGACTACCCAACTAATGTAACACCCAATTTCAATAACACAAAAACACCTTAGATTCAATCATTTTTTTAAAAAAAAATCCTAAAAATCATATTATTGGTGAATGACTAATCATTAAATATTGACACAGTCACATTTATCACAAATATTTATTTATTTATTTATTTATATTTATTTATATTTATTCTTCTTCCTATACTATTTTTTCGGGACTGTGACAAAAACCAAAATTGTGGCAAATCCTTTTTCTTTGTAATAAAAACTTTCTATTGTGCTTAATTTGTAATAATGACAAGATTTTTGGTGATAAAAAACTTTCTAAGCTTGATGAAAGCATAATAAAAAGGACCCACCACAAAACAAAACCTAAACAAAAGAAGATTTAAAAAACACAAAACCCATCTTCCTTTAGCATCTTCACCTTCATTGTCTTGTTGCCCGTTGATGTTGTGGTTGCTATTGTCACTATCCTCCTCCTTTGCTTGAGAAAGTGGTTGCTTTCATATGTCCCACCATGCCATGAAAATCTAGAAAGTAGATTTACAATTAATCCCCTTAATGTAGTTGTAATTAGACTACCCACAAGGCTTTTTTATATTGAAATGGAATTGGAACTGTTCTTTCTTGTTTCTTGAAAGCCCCTAACTACATTTTTTTTTTCTTTGTTTCTGTTTGTCTTTATTTCGTTCTCTTTCTCTTCTTTTTATGCAACACTAACTAATGAATGCAAGGAACCAACAATAATAATGGTAGCAAAACTATTACTGCCACTGCCATCGCCACCCATATTGTTACAAACCCCTCACTGCCACTATCAATGGTTCTTTTTCATTCTCACTTTATCTTACCCCTATGGAAGTGGTGGCTGAAAATCTTCCTTCCTGAATGCCTCCACTATTGCTACATATATTTTCACTGCTCTTATTTGTACAAGTACTATTCATTGAAAGTTGTCCTTTCCCTCAACTCCAAAATCAGGACCCCAATTCCTAAACCTAACATTTAATTCCTACCTTAGATCTTTTCTCATTCACCCCAATAAAAGCCCAAAATTCCAAGAGCGATTCACAAGCTCCTTTGCCCCCACTATTGCTACATATATTTTCATTGCTCTTATCTGTACAAGTACTATTTATTGAAAGTTGTTCTTTCCCTCAACTCCAAAATCAGGACCCCAATTCCTAAACCTAACATTTAATTCCTACCTTAGATCTTTTCTCATTCACCCCAATAAAAGCCCAAAATCCCAAGAGCGATTCACAAGCTCCTCTGCCCCCACCTAGCCCTCGTAAGCTCCTTAAGGTTTTGGTTTAGAAAAGTCTTTTTATTTGATGCACACATAAAAGCTTCCTTGAGCTAGATCCTTAAAGGGGTATAAATAGAAGTACGACCCCTTATTTCTTTCAATTTTTTCAACACCATCTTAGGCATGATCTTGCACCATAGCCTTGTCACGTTTTTTTCATGTTCATGTCTACATATGTTAACATGATAAAATTCAATTTTCACATTTATCTTGCACATTTCATGTTCTTGTTTTTTAATCGCATAATTTTATCTTGTTCCTTATTTGAAGGTTAAATTTAAACCTTTTCTTTGGTTTTTGTTCTTGTGGTTGGTCATGTTTTTGACACCACAAGGATTAATTTTCAATTCTAAGATTCATAATGTTGTTCACACTTTGAATGTTAAACTTAAAATGCAAACCAATATATGCAAAGAAAGGTGTTTGCTATGTTGAAAAATGGATAATGTTGTTATACGCAAACTCCGCCATCATTATAAAAAAACACAACTTTTCAAAAGGTCCAACTTAACTAAAATGTTCACATTGACCAAGGGGATGGTCATTTTGACTAAAAGCTTGCTAGGGCATGAAATACACAAGTTATTTTTAACTAATACATTTGACTAAAGTGACTTTTTAAACTATGCAACATTTGAGGATTGAAAGAATCTTAGATTTGACAATGGGGGGGAAGAGTAAAGTCTTGAGTTTAACAATGTTTTTATGGTAAATGGGATAGTAAAACAATTAACCATAAGTTATGATGGTGTTTCAATTTTAAAGAACATCTAACACTACAAGAAAGTGCATTAGTATATGATGCAATAATATGCTAATTTATCACACAACTACTAAATAAAAGCCATTGTGACCATGACATATATATTCAAAATTAGTCACTAATAAAAATAGTTTTTGGAAAGGTTCTAGAAGAAGGTTGGAATGAAAAAAAAGCTCAATAGCTAATTTCAAAATCTTGGATGTTCTGCCTATAGTCACATCCCTAAAGAAATGAAAATAAAGTTGAATCCCAAGTTATTAAAATGGTTTTCATTGGTTACATAAAAAGGCTTAAAGGATACACATTGTTCAATACTAGGATCAAAAAGGTATTTTGTAATAGAGATGTAGTCTTTCATGAAGAAGGAAATAATAATGTAATATTTGTACATATGAATGATTTTCCTACTCCTTTTCAAAATGGTGGAGATTCAAACACTAGAAAAGTTCAATTACAACCCATTGATATAGCTCAAACTCTAATAACACCTTCTAAAGTTGAACATATTGTACCATATTAGTTAAGTTATGAAAATGAAAATTTTGAATGTGAAACCTAAACTTTGAAAAAGAAATTGGAATGAAGGAAAAAATTACCCCAAGAAGATCTCAAAGACAACATAAACCTCCAAATACACTCATTAACTCAACGATAGTCATTAAAACATTATCTATACTTGGTCAATTGACTAAACAATGAGGCTATGTTTAATACAAAAATCAAAAGTGAAAAAATGTTATTATTGAATAATGCAAATCATTGATTCAAAATGGAACATGGGAGTTAAGTGACTTACCAAAAGGAAAAAATAAAATAAGGTGTACGTGGGTTTTCAAAAGGAAATTGAAAGCAAATAGTAATATTTATAGATATAAGGTTAGATTAATGGCCAAAGGCTATTCACAAGTTCATGAATTTGATTATTATGAAACATTCTCTCCTATAATGAAAATTGCATTAATAAGAATATTATTGGCCTTATCAACAAACAAAAATGATGAAATACATCAAATGGATGTTAAGACTTAAGACCGGTTTTTTGAATGAGTTTCTTCAGAATGAAATATACATGGAGTAGCCAAAAGGATTTACCAAACTTGATCATCAACATATAGTTTGCAATATGAAAAAGGTTCTATATGGATTTTAACATTCACCTAGGGCATGGTATGAAAGATTTTATCTCAATTTAAAAACTTGTGGTTTTATTTGATGCAATTCAAATATGACAACTTACATATGGATCAAGAAGATTGCAAATTTCTTATCTTGTTATATGTTGATGATAGTCTACTAGTGTGTAAAGACTTTATGACATTTTGAAGATAAACTTGCCTTTTGAATTTGATAAGATTGAGGTCTATTGAGTACTATCTTACAATTTAAATTGTTAAAAGTAGAAACAACCACACAATGACTTTGCATCAAACCAACTACATTTAAGGCAATCTTAACATGCATCCATTTTGAAAACATTATTCTAGCCACTATTCCTATGGAAGTTGGATTTAAATTGACTAACGAACAAGCTCCAATAACTACCCAAGAACTTGAAAAAGTGAGGAACATTCCTTATCAAAGTGCAATGAGGAGTTTAATGTATTGTATGGCTCATACCTATCTTCATATAACCTTTGCAATTGGAATGGTATCTCAATTTTTATCAAATCCAAAAATATCTTGTTGGAAAACAATGAAGCAAATTTTTAGGTATTTCAAAAGCACATTACACCATGGACTAAAATACTATTGAATAAAAGGGTGAATAATCAACCTTGATAGCCTTGTTTGATGTAGATTGAGCTTCAAGGTCACAAAAAGTTGGAATTGCTATTAAGTGTCAAATATTTTGTATGTGCCTTCTCCTTTCATGCTTTGTGAAGACAATATGTCACCCTAGTGTCAAGGTTTGAAGTTGTTGCCAAAATGATCAACACACAAATAAAATATTACATATGTGAACTATAAAATATAAACTCATGTTAACACCTTCAACTAATTCATTTTACTTTTTTCCAAAAGCAAGTTTATGTGTGCATGAAAGTTTTTTAAATATGATAGAAATGTACATAACTATGAAATTCCAATACAAACCAATTGTAGGAATTCACCTTGTTAGTGGTTCAAGTATATAGATCACCAATCCCCAAATTCTCAAAAGATTATAAGTCACCAAATTTGCACAAAGTAAGTTTGCATCCACAAGCCTAGAAATTATTAGCTTTTCTTTAGTTTGTTATTTGATTACTTGATTGCACACTATTAAAACAAGGCTTAAGCTTCTTAGTTTTGATATTTTCCCTAGTTCATTGGTTTTTTCAGGTGTGAACATAAAATATGACAACATGTCTAACTATAGATGTATAATTAGACCTCAAGTAAATTCATAATAGGTGAATTTAAAACCATATAAGGTCTTCCATAAAAAAGCTTATGCTTCAACCTCAAGTCAACTCACAATAGTTGAGTCTCAAAACCATGAAAAGGTCTTTCATCAAAAACTTGTCTTGAGAATTTTTGGACAAAATAATTGCATACAAAACAAGTATTGTCATTAGTGAACACATGTGGAAAAAACTTTTAGCTCAGTAGAACATGGTAGGTGTCTATGAAAAATCTTTGAATGGGAAGTTGCAAAGGTGTTTACCAAATCTTTACTTATTTATACTTTCTAACCTTATCTTTCTTTAATTTGTGATGTTAAAATTAACAAGTTTCTTGATTTACAATGTTAAAACCATGTTAAGGATTAGACCATTGAATTAAAACAAAAATTAACAATAAAATTGCAAAAAGAACTCTTCAAAACATCTTGAGGTTTTTCAAAGCCACTCCACCTTGATACCCCCTCTTTGGGACTCTAATAGTGTTCATCACATCCAACATAATATAGGTACTAATTTTTTCCCAGTCCCCATTCATAAAAGTAACTCCACTAATGGCATGCACAATATATTTTGGTTGAAGTGTACATCATTTATATGCAATTTGTGCCAATAAATGTGTGCAAGCTTCAATGCTTGTAAAAGGCAAATTGCATAATAAAGTGATTGAATTTAAATAGTATCACCTTATCTTGTCCAATTTTTATTTATGGGTGGCAATTGGGAATAGTTGTATACCATGTTGGATGTGATAAATACTACTACATGCCCCAATAGGGACTTATGGGTGGAGGTACTCTAAACATGAAAAATGAAATAGTATAATGTGAGGGACAATCTTTTTTTTTTGGCGAAAATTGGCCAAATGGTAACACTACTTTAATTTTTGGCAAAAATTATTTTTGAGAAAAAAATTCATTAGCCAAACTTCCCCGTATTTTGGGGTGTGTGTTGTCACCGATTTATCTACTGGCTACAATTTTAATGATCATGTACAAAAATGTCACTAGTTAAAG
>Ga0209611_10007903_pt1 | contig 16891 bp, 7 predicted proteins | sample S1TSphgellanicum_3_FD_187693 | JGI IMG/M metagenome (GOLD analysis project Ga0209611, IMG submission 187693) | Host-associated microbial communities from peat moss isolated from Minnesota, USA - S1T2_Fc - Sphagnum magellanicum MG (SPAdes) (version 2) | ecosystem: Host-associated > Plants > Peat...
ATTGGAGGAAAATTGCCCTCCTTGGTGATGGCTTGAGATGACAATGGTGATTTGATAATAACCAAACAATCAAAGGTAATCAACACAATATGTAATCAAAAGTTCATTGATCTTCACACAAGGTACCAAACAAATGATACACACCATTTGCAGTTGCTCTTATTGTTGTCGTGGCTGCAATTGTGGTAAATATTTTGGCAAGTTTCTTGTATCTGATTGTTGGTCAGGTGCTGCTTGTGACTGTCCTCAGTCCACAGGTGTTGGCTGGGACTGGTTTGACCCTGCAGGTCTCCATGATAATGATGGTTGTTGGGGTTGCCATTGTTTTTTGACTGTTTCCATGATGCTCACGATCTGCTTCTCAAAGCCTTCCATGTTATCTAGGTTGAAATATTCTTCGGGCACTGCCTCCTTTGGCACTCCTCAAGCATTGGTTGGGACCATAAAATCATTTGAAGCTTCAACATTCAATTACATCATTTCACATGAATACAATGGGGATGTCAAACTACTACAGGCACAATACGAGCTACTATCCACTGAGTTACAACCATTACACCACAAAAACAGGTGAATCCAATCCACTTGCTTCTTTACAACCCCACCTTAGTCTAGACAATGTTGAACTGGTCCCAAAGGCTGGATGATGCAAAATGTGCTCAGGAATTGCCAAATATTGCCATTCGCAGGAATAATGCATTCCATGCATTTGTGAACTATCATATGTAGGGCAATTTTATCATTCACAATCAAGGGAAATTTTTGATAACCATTATAATCAATTTACTAACCATGAATGGGAAAAAAAAAAGACAACACCACCATGCTATGCCTACCTGGCTGTATTACTCAATTTTGTTGTTGGTCTATGAGCCAAGCAAATGTTGTAACCATGCCAATCTGAACGTAATCTTGTACTGCAGCTCACCTTCCCCTCCTCCCACCAATAAATTTAGCAACTCAGATATGTTTCATCCACACCAACTTATGCGAAGTGGTAGGCTGAAATTAACACCATGTTGTTGTATAAGTCGTAATATATTTGATCGGTGTGGGAGTGATTACAACTCTTCAAACAATTTGGCAGATTGCTTTCATGAGCATTAAAGTCACACCCAAGGTACTCAATGACCAGAAACTGTCACCCACAAAGCATATATCAAAGTATAAGATCAATTATTAACCCACTTATAAGCATACTTCTTAGCCTTCTATACTTCTTAATACTAAATCATAGAGCACACTTTCATAATAGGAATCACTGCTCAAGCAAGCAAAGAAGGCTAATTGGCAATGAACATTGGATTAATTGTTGTATGATTTACTAAAGTGCCATCATCCCTCTTGGATTGCTCTCATGACTCTACTTCACTTTCAAGGTCAAATTTGAAATCCCAATGTTAATCATATGCACAAAAAATTGCAATATCTACATTCAATACTTATCACAAGTTTGGAAAGATAGACAGCTAAATTTTAAGTTTTTCTTCAGGAGATTCTTGAAGGGTAAATGCAAAAAACTAGATACAACACAACATAAAGAAAAGCAAGACTAAGGTTCTCCAATCATAGCGCAAACCTGTAAGAATTTATAGGTGGAAGTGGCTCAAATTTGGCACTCTATGATTGGTCTCGTACATGTATAGCCGATCAATAAAATTTTGTTTTGCTTCTGAATACTCCAAATCCACAAAACCTTGCTTCAACTCCAACCCCATGTTCGAAATCCAACACCTTGTCCGCAATGTCCATTGGAGGAAATTCGAAGAATTGTTGCAAGAAAGTTGCAATATCAATTTTAATGTCACCAGGAAATGTAATGGCATTGTTTTCCCTCCAGTGCTATATAATTCTATAGCTTTTTAATTTAGGTGAATGTATTTAGCATATCAAACATAATTCTTCATGGACATAGCAATTTCTACAAGGTGAAACTCTAAATATCACTAGAGCTTGCACTAGAAGAGCCACTAATAGTTGGATGTCTTTCAATCATACCTACTTGCATTAGAACACAACTCTCATTTTCCCTTAAAGTTTGTAATTTGCAAAGATGTGTCATTTCATGGTTCACACAATTTCACTTCATATAGTTGCTCAATCTCCATCAACTTTGTCTTGGGTTTCTTTGATTTGGTCATTCCAAGGATTCTAGTATGGAATTGGTTTCTTGTGAATGTTGGTTCATATGTCAACTTGCAAACATTTCGTCTAGCTCGAAATGTGTACAATGAAGCCACAGCGTTGTTTAATTGGTCCCATGTCCCTTCAATTCTAGGACATACTGTTGAGCATAAACCATATCTCAAATACCAATTTCGCTTTTGTTCATCAATGTCATTCAAATCTGTAGGATAAATGGGAAAAGCAAAATCAAAAGACAAGCATGGTTTAATACCAATTTTAGTCCGTTTTGTTGGGATAAATCCACCAAGGATTTGTTGATTTGTAATCTCCACTGCACTTTCAGTCACTAATGATTTTTTCTTCGTAGATTTTGACACACCAAGTGTCCCTTTTGCTACTGGAGGCCCTGCTTGTACTTGAAAAGTGAATTGACATGGCCCTGAATCCAATTGGGAATTCACCCTTTGGGTGTGCTTTTGCACTTCTTCAAGTGCCTCAAGCACTTTCTCATTGTGTTGGAGTTTTGCAGCACCAGCATCAGAACACTCCAAAGTAACATTGAGCAGTGTTTGAAACCAACCAAAACAATCCTTTGCATTCCATTTTGGTATTGCATTGTTTAAGTCAAAACATGTGGAAATGTTTGTCACCAAGTTTCTGTTCCCATCTTTGGTCCTCGAAAATTTGAAACACATGTGTGGTTCAATGTAAGCTTCTTTTAAGTCGTTATCTGAATCAAAATCTGAAGGAAACCAACGCCCTCCATGACCGGGAAGGACATTCACAATTGCACAATCTCCCAAACTCAAATTAGAAGATATAGATTCACCATCATTAGCTTCACCATCACCATCATCATTGTTGTCATCTCCTTCACCATGATTATTCTCATCATGTCCACCATTGCCATTTTGCCTTGATGCACCTTGGTCGCCTTCATGATGTTCTTCACCAGAACCATTTGTATTTCCACTTCTCGGAATCAAATTCCACAAGAATCCCATAAGGTCGTTCAACAATTGGGTTTGACCACTCATGATGACCTTTTCAAAAAAATTGCAATATTCAGAACCTTCTTGCGCAACATTGAGTTCAACACTTGGCCATGTTGAATATGAACCTTTTGTTGTCATTGAAGGGTCATGATTTTGCGGTTTACTGGTCTTGTCGCACACCTGTCCTTTCATAAAAAAAATGAGAATCAATTTGAGCAAAAGAACTTCCCCACATGCTGATAATGTACCCAACACATCATCTCCACAAATGTCTTCAGATGTTTGCATATGGTCCAATTTTGTTGTGATGATATTGGAATCATGTGGCAGGTGCATGATGATTGGCTTGTGGAATGAACTTCCATTAGTAAAAGCTTCTGTCCATAATTGAAGCCATTCATCCTTTTCAATTGCTTCCACAAAGACTTCATTTCTTCGAGTCCAATAGACTGTTGCAAAATCCAATCCCACCCCCACAGTACTAGCCATGCCACATGCATTTGCAAACAAAAATTGTATTCGTTGTTCATCAGCTTGAATCCTTGCTGCAACAATGATCCCCCTTGGGTTTTGTTGGCTAATGTTTTCCAAAACCTGAAGTATGGCGTTGCTGTCATGAACTCCAACATTAGCTTGTTCATAGATTCTTGGCAATTGTTTGATCTTCAAGACTTTGGTGATGGAGTTGCATGCTTGATGAAACAAGTCCAAGCTGTGGGTTGTGGACAATTCAATTGTTGTTGCCATGTTGATTTGATCACCCATAACTTGAGACTTCATATTGTTGTCTTGGACATTGATGGAAGAAGACATGTTGATAGTCGATGTACTACACTCCTATATCAACCCAATTTTCAACCAAATTTATGTGACATAAAAACATGCACATCACACCCGATCTCAAATTCTTACAATGTTCCATCAATTGTTTTCATAACCAATCAACAAGTGTTTTGTAAACTATTCAACTTTATATAACTTCCATGGTCCTCTTTCTATTTTTGATATTTATAAGTTGTAGCCACAAATAAACCAATGGCCATTATCAACTACCAAATTACTATATGTGATTGATGTCATCAAGAAGGATCTTTTCACAAGACAACCATGTTAACTCATACATCACATGTTTCACACTAAAGGGATGAATCAACCATTGCCATGAGAGAATGCATACATTCTTTTACATTAGTTTTGGTGTTTGAAAACTTGTAGATGCTCAATTACAACTAACTAGGAACCAACATTAATGATGAATCCAATCCTAAGTCTCAAAGCAAAACATGTGGTCTTTTGAGAGGAAGTGCATCCTAATGCAATTTCATTATTAAACATTTGATAGGGATTTTGGTTTGTTGCACTCACCTCCAAGTTATCCGTGCCAACTTCAAGTGGATCAGCTGGTCTAATTGCAAGCATTTCTTGCAAAATCTCCACTTCACCTGGAGGTTGCAATATCACTGGGTAAATGCTAGCTTTCTCTCTTACAGTTTCCACATTTGTTTCAGACCTTTGTTTTGCATTAGCCGCTAGTTGTGCTCTCACAGCTTCTTTCTGTTCTTCCTCTAATTGTGTCCTTGATAGTTCAATACTTTTCAACCAAGGATTTGCTTGTGTAAGTTCCAGCATCACCCTGAAGACTTGCCTTCCTCTGACACCAAGACAGTTCTCCAAGCCAAGTGTTTGTAAATTCTCATTTGTCTTCAAGGACGACAAAATCAAACATACATCATCTGGTTCCAAGCTATAGTCTGCTGATAGGTTGAAATTAGTAAGTGTCTTATTTGAGCTCAACATCCTTGCTATAGCTTTAGCCCCTTCACATCGAAGCCCATGTCTGAAATCTGCATTAATTGAAAGATGCTTTAGGGATCTATTGAGGGGCAATTGTCTTGATGTACCCATAAGAGGTTGAAGCAATGCTTCAATCCCATCTGGGCCCCATTTACAAGATACTAGATCTAGATGTTCAAGGGTTGAATTCTTCGCTAGCACTGACCCAAATATAACACCTACAGGGGGTTTCATGGCTTTGCCAACAAACTTGAAATGTTTGAGATTCGGAATTATCATTAGCATTTCACGTATGCTGGTTAATCCTCTGTGAGGAAGCCTTGAGATGCACAACTCCAAGTACTCAACTTGGGTAGCTTGCAGGCTTTTGCACAATTGTTGAATTTGTTCAAAATCCAACTTTCCAGATATTGTCAATTCCTTCAAGCTTTGGCATCTCCCAATGGCATCAATGGCTTTCAAGCGCTTTTTTCTATCTAGAGCAAAATATGACCCTGCCAATTGGAAATTGCAGTCTATAGCACTGAATGCACAGGGCATATTTAATGTGGAGACAAGATCATCAATATCCAAAGTCACTGAATGAATAGCAGATGTTGATGTTCCAAGTACATCACTCTGCAAGTAGAATCGTGAACGATCATTTGCAATTGATGTAGTATTTTGCTTGACTTGATTTTCCTGTAATGTAGCATGTTCAGTAAAATTAGCCATTTACATGAGTAGCCTACAAGTTTTTGTAAAATGAAATTTGAAAGTTAAGCATTTTCAAATTTTGTCTTTGAATGCTTTTGGAATTGATCCTATGGCTCCAAACAATTCAAAGTTCAAGGAAAAATCACAAATGCTAACAACGCATAATTGTTAACAATTGCTAACAACTATGAAAGATCATGCAAACAAGACATCTATGAGGTTATTAAAATGCTATAAAATGAATTTCATTTTAATTTAATTTCAATTTAATCTTAATTGCTTGTCAAAGTTTTAATTGATTCATTTTAATTGCAATTCCAAAGTCTAACAACCTTGTCATGGATTTTGATTCACAGGCACTCACCTCCAGATTATCAAGGCCCATTTCAAGTGAATCAGATGGTCTGCACTCAAGGATCTCTTGTGGAACCTCAATTTCATCCGAAAATTGTGGCATCATTGGGTTGTGCAAAGCCTTCTCTGCTAGGTTTTCCACATTTGTTCCAGACCTTTTGATTGCATTTGCTGCCAATTGTGCTTTCACAGCTTCTATATGTCCTTCCCCAAATTGCGCCACTGATAGCTCAATACTTTTCAAAGAATGGTTTGCTTGTGTCAAATGCAGCATCTCGGCAAAGACATCCTCCTCCCATTCAAAATGTGAGTGGCAACCAACCAAGTCAAGTGTCTGTAGAGTCTTATTTGTCCTCAAGGACTGTAAAACCATGCAGACATCTGATGGTTCTGAAAAAACATACCCCGCAAGCTTCAAATGAGTAAGAGTCTTATTTGAGGTCAACATGGTTGCGACAGCTTTAGCCACTCTATGTCCAATTTCATCCTCAGACACACTTGGAACCGAAATGTGCTTTAGGGATGTGTTTACAGGTAGTTGTCCTTCAGCACCAGTAAGAGGTCGAAGTAACGCCTCTATTTCAGTTGGGCTCATAGTAAAGTCTCCGAGATCAAGATGCTCAAGGGTTGAATTCTTAGCCAACATTGACTCGAAGGAAGCACCTACAGAGGCTTTCATGGGATTAGCCAACATTGACTCGACGGAAGCACCTACTACAAAGGCTTTCATGGGACTAGCCAACATTGACCCCGGGGAAACAGCTTCAGAACGATCAATACGCCCGGCAAATGTCAAGTGTTTGAGATTGTGATTAGATTCCACCATTTTGCATACAGTGGTCATAAATACAGTGGTCACTTTTCTACCACGAAGATTTAACCGCAGGTCCAAATGCCCCACTTTGCTTGTTTGCACACTTTGGCATAGCCACTCGAGATGTTCAAGCTCCAACCATCCCACTATTGTCAGTTTCTCCAAGCTTTGGCATTCACCAATAGCAACTATTGCTTCAAGGATATCCTCATCACGGTGCGCTCTCTGTACTCGGTGAATGGACCATCCACCTGTATTGAGCTTGAAGGTACAGAGTATAGCCTTTATCTCAAAGGGTTTGTTGAGGATGGAGGTAAGCTCGTTCACACCAGATCCTTCATGAGTCACCCTTCCCTCCGCAGCAGGGACCACCCTCTCCAATTTGAAAGACTCCAACATGATCCGGCTAAGTCGTGAACATCGTGTTGATGCAGTGTCTGTAGTGAGCCAATGTCCACTCCTAGGGACACGCAGCTGTAGTAGGTTATCACCTGCCAACTCTGCATGTCTACTAGGAGTTTTTGATTTTCCAAACAGCCGGTAAGCCAGCTTCCTACTCTGTTTGGCTGTGTCGCTACTGAACCGCACGCTCTGTTCTTGCGTTGGAACATCACCTAGAGCTGTCCCCTCATCTGGAGCCTCGAGTTCCATTTCCTCAACAGCTCTGATTGAATAAGAACGATACCTGCAATTACAAGATTCTGAGTTTATTATCACAATCAGTTTCCGGCGTGCACACCATATGTATGTAAATACTGGTCCCCAACTTAACACTTGTGTTTTGGTTCGTGCACGACATCCTCACATCTCACAAAGGTTCAACCGTTAAGCATCGCACATCCGAATATTTGCTAGAAATCTATTTTTTGATCTATTGTGAGCGATATTTCGATCCATATATGATTCGACAGATGGCTGGTGCAAGCTATCCGTACCTTCAGATGACTACCGGAGCCGAGCAAGAGATTGCCGTATTGCGATCGGCGAGACTGTTGTTCGTTCAAGCTATATTACTGCAGCTACAATTCTTCCTCTGCAGCTGTCCGTGGCTGTTTTCGTTCTATTTTCGTCTTCAACGCATGATTCTTCGCGTAGTTGCAACGCCTGTCTCACAATCCGGACGTAGCTAGTCGCTTTCTATCAGCACCGCTTGAAACCGGTACCTCCCAGTCCAGCAGGCTTGCAAAACTATGCTCCTCCCTGTTCATGCACCCATCGTGACTTTGGTGATCACTAAGCAGCAATTAATACCGGATATCATTCTCACCTTGTGTTAGTGTTACCACAAAGATGAACACCCCCAGCTGAACGCCTCCGCCAACGACAAAAATGGGATACAATTCAAAGTGTCCAAGCTGTTACACTCGGGTCACAAATCTTACATGATTATATAAAACTGCTGTAGAGAGTTCTACAGCTTGCCAAGTAGAACCAGCTTGAAGAGAAAGCTGAAAGCAATCTATGTAACAAAGAGACACTCACCTGTTTAAAAGCACATTGGACCTAGAAATCTAGAATCACAGAATTCGCACACTCCTTGAGTAGTCAACAGAGCAGGGGCACGCATCCCCTGGATTCATCTGCACCCGAAACATTTACAAAAAGTTTAGATCTATGCCTGAGATAAAAAGTCGACAGTTTTCTTTCTGCGATCACTTGTACGTCATATGACATATGACAGTAACGTGAAGAAAGCAGAAAAGCACCAAATTAGAAGCAGAAAACAAAACTTGCTATTGCATCCGCTACGACGTCAATATGGCTAAAGCCACACTCTAATCAAGGAAAGCATGCGAGCATGCAGGATCCAAAGTTATTGTCTCAATTGTAAAGCTTAATCACATACAACTCTCGACAACTGCTAAGAACTTCCAAACGGTTTGCACAAGATTATGGTGAACCTTCGGTCGTACTTGGAGTTGTGAACATGCAACGAGTCCGAAAAATACTGCAATCATCGGAACTCAATCAAACCCCGTCTCATCACGTCGACCGACTCTTATGTACACCACCATAGGTCCTGATACGACTTAAATGATTTTTGCAGTCGGTCTGCCACGACTTCACCTGGTTCTACGTTCCTAGCAAAAAAAATCAGTGCCATATTATCAGATGACCAAAAAAAGTATCAGATGACCAACCTCTTCAATCTCGCTACGTGAGTTGGAATCCTATTTGCAAAGGATCAGAATTTGCGAAAGTAGTATCTTCCAAAAAATTACTCACCAATGGTTCAAACAAGCACAGCTATAGCGGCATCAGCTGCTAGTAAAACGACGGCCCCTTTTGATCAACCCGTGACAGACTGAAACAAAAGCCGGAGATCAGTCTGATCGACTGCATATGTATCTGGAGTGGATCTGGAGCAGCCGTACAAAGCAACACAAACGCAAAGCTGGTATGAATCCGGAACGAAACTTAGGTACAATTAAAGCTGTGCAAATTTTTCAGTGCCCACAGAAGCGCAGATGCTTCCTGATAAGACTAATGCACGAACACAAGAGATGCTTTGATGCCTCAGGAAATGCGGATTGATGCTGCAATCAACACGCTACGCGGTTTTGACTTCTGATTGCACTTCAAAGTATTTTAATGCACGGACAATACTAGATGCTTCAGGAATCAGGGCGCGAGAGTATGTAGGTAATAGAAATCATAGGTAATAGCAATTGGTCCCCCTCATCTGCAGGGAAGGTGGGATATTTGTAAGCATGAAACAGGGAGCATCACACACTCTACCTCAAGTTGCACATTGAGAGTTTGTAGTAATCCAATTTGAGCAAATCAGAAGAGAAGAGTTGCTGGATTTTGGTAAACAGAGGTTAGAAAATAACAGTTGCTGCTCCTCGCATAATGGCTCTGTCTTTCAAATCACATTAGTAAGGATGATAAATACTAAGGCCCGCTTTACACTAGGAGTCAGGGCCAGAAAAACTTGGGGCCAATTTTGAGCATTTTTGGGTTGCAAATTGGCCTCCCAAATTTGATGGTATACTTTCTTCAACCTTGGGGCCAATACAAGGCCATAAAGTTCAGCACACCCAACTAAATGGGTCCGTTTCTGGGTTGCAGCACAATGTCCTTCCCTGAAGGGCAGAGCCAATAAAAAAAGGCTAATTAGCAAAGTATTGTCTTCCCATGGACTTAGGTATGCAACAGTGTTGTGCATGTAAGTGTCGATAGTCATATATAGGGCATGTCCCAAAAAATTACATTTACACTTATCCTGTTGCAGTGTTTTTTATTTTTAACCACTTACACGAGGCCAGTGTAAATATTTGTGAAATACTCTTACACGGCTCCGAGTAAATATATTAGGGTATGTAGGTGTAAATACTAAAATTATTTCTAAACTGACCCTGTCTTTGGGCCTCCTTTCACCCAAAACCTTCATTCATTCAGGGGTATCCATAAAGTGAGGCAATTTTATTAAATCTCGGAATAAGGTTCAAGACTTACTATAGTGGCTTTACAAGTAGGAGCAGTGAAAATATATGCAGTAACAGTGGAGCCGCTAAAAGAAAAGGAACGATAGCGTGAAACTCAGTTCACCACAAAAACTGAGGTCCCCCCACCCTGGAATGCTAATATATATATATATATATTTGAATCTCACCCTATTTATGATCGAACTCAGGGTTCTGGTGTTGTTTTCTTTACTATATAGATAATTTTATTACATTTCTTTGATGACCAGCCCTTCTTGCAAAGCCATATGAATTAGTTGTGGGTTTTTATATTTTGATGGTTTTTTTTGCAATGGGCCATTTAGCTGGCTTATCTTTAAAAACATTATGAAATCTCCCCTCCTCAAGTAAAAATCACATTTTTTACATTGTTTTACATAGCCATGTAAAATCATATAAATAATTTTTTTTACCTTTACATTGTTTTATCGGACAGCATAAAATTATATAAGTATATTTAATTTTACACTTACACTTACAATGTTTTACAGGTTTGAGCCTGTGAACAGGCCAGAGCCCCAGTGAAAGGGGTGAGAGAACTCATGAAAGCATCTCTAACAATGCATAAAACGTTTTGGAAAAAAGAAAAAGATGTTAATTAACTTTGGGAAGAGAGTGGGTTTGGTGGCCAGGCAGGTTCATGGGATTAAACTCACTCCAGGCCCAAAGGGGTTTTTTCCAAAATGCTTTATGTTCCTAGTTGAAAACTTTGGAGCACTACAATAGTTGTTGGCAGCTTTGGTGTGGATGCAATCATTAGCTCCTTCAGGCGGCTGGGTGATTTGGCCCATAATTTTGGGAATGCTCCCACAGTGAGGTTTCACTCTAAACGGACCTGCATTCGAAATTCCTGCATAAAAACCTGCATACAAATTTCCTAACCCTTTCTCCTAGTCTTTCCACAATAAACATCACGAATTAACCATTGTGAAAATGGATGAAATCACATCTTAAACATCGACCAAAATGGTGCTTATGAAGGAATGGGCTCATTAATAAAAATAATACCCAAGGGCACTCATAGGACTCGTGGTCTGCTGATTTCACCTCTGGAGGTTCCTAAGGACCAGGGAGGGAGAGAATTGAGGGTAATACTGTGAATCTGCAGTGAACACTAGTTACTAATTATGCAATGTGCCTAATGGGCAAGCCAAAATTTCCAATGGCCAGAGAAACTCAGGCAACGGCCTTTACCCAGCACACTCCGTGAAATAGGTAGTGGTTTTCATGATTCACACAAATGGGCATGTATTTCACAACTCATGATCTGGATTTTGAAGAATGTTTAGGTCAGGTAGGCACTTGACGATCTATCCATAGTGGCTTGTAACAGGACTGAAAAGAGGCAGAAAACACCTTATGACAACCATTGTGCGTACCCAAGCATAAAATGATTGCCAGGTTTTGATGGCAGGTGCTTACCACAGGGTGCTAAACCCTAAACCCACACAAATTCCCTTCAAAAATGGTTGGGAAGGGGTGAATATTTTTCTGGTTTGGATGATTCACAGGGTAACTCTTAAAGGTGAGGATTATATCATTGATGACTGATGACATGACATTTTCATCATGTTTGGCAACATGATACTAATGTCTTGTATGGCATAGGGTGAAAGTGTTGATGTTACTACGATCATGCAATGTATTGTCTTGTAAAATTCTTGTTGTGGTCAATATGACAATAATACATTAATGGTAGGTAGAAAATGTGTCCAGATTTGACTACAAGCTAAATATAATTTAGTTTGAATTTAATATTTTTGGTTACATGTTTGAACCACATGTATAGAAATATGGAAATGGTCTTAAATTTTGATTGAATTGTGATTATTGAAAATGAAAAAAATCACACTTTTGATTTTAATATAGTTTTTTGGTTATATGCAATCAACCAAAAAATATTTAATTTTAATATGATTATTTGGTTATATTTAATATATATATAAAGTTGGCATCAATATTATTGGTTTTTGGCAAAACATCGTCATTTAGTGACAAAACAAATTAGATTTAGCCATGGAGATTATTTTTAATGTTACTATAACTAATTATTCTATTAAAAAAAGGAAAAGAAAGTGGTAGTAGCTTAGGTAGGCTTTAGGGCGGCGGGGGCATTTGTGCATTTCAAGGTTTAGGTTTCCTTAGTTGTTTTTTGGCACCTCCCTTTTGGTTGAACACATGATGAAACATAGTATCAATTTATCATTAGTGTATCAGAAGGAAGGTGCAAGCTTAGGAGCGCGAAAGGAGGACAAGAGGTGTGTGCTTACAAGTTGGTCAAAAGGTCAAGAGGAGGAGGAGGATGGGAGGAAAGTCGTTGCATGTTCATGAAAAGTTTAGATTGTGATCAATAAGTTAGGAGGAGGAAGGGTGGAATGCATTAGTAATTAGTTTAAGAGGTTAGGTGTCAACTAAGTAGCAGGAGAGAAAAGGACCTTAGCAAAGGGCATTGCATGCTCCAATTTTAGCGATGAAACTTTGGGGGTTCTGATGTTGGTGACATTGGCAACGACCTATCAAAAGCAACAATGGACTTTCAAGAAGTCCGGTGTTGGTGACATCGACAACAAATTACCAAGAACATCGTCGAACTATTAAGAGGTTTGACATTGGTTACATCAGCAACAGACTGTTTAAAGTGCCGATGGACTATCAAAAGATTCCAAAGGTAAGGGGTTAGTGAATCGGGAGGAAGAGGAACGTAAGGAGTTTGGAATTTAAGCCCAACAATAACTTGTTTTTCCCCTTTTGTAAGATTTTTTTTTTTTCATTTTCAAACTTAAAGCTTTCCAAACACAATGTACCCCTCAGAAATAAAACCTTGACAAAGCGTTTGTGTACTTGGTAATGGAGTTGGTTGATTGTAAAATGTGAGATTAATTTCAAGGATCTCATATGGTATCAGTTTCTTGAAAAAAGGTTATGAAAAGTGCTCAAGCTCAAAAGTTTTTTCCTAATTGATTTTTTTAAAGGTTTATTTAATTGAGTTGAATTTGAGATTTTTGGACTTGTTGAAACATGCACAATCTATTGTAGGTGGCCTAAAAAAACCATGTGTTTTTGGCCTTTTTTTTGTGATTGCCAGTGTTGTCCAGATTTTGAGGACCCCTAGCTTGCTAGTTTTGGGTTTAGTTATATTATTATTTTAAATTTGTTTAGCGTCTATGAGGACCAAAAAATCTCATTTCCTCCTACTTCTCAGGCTTATTATGTTTATGATGTATTTAGTTTCTTTAACAACAGTTTTAAAATTCTGAGATGGTCTACATGCACTCCAAACTCCTTACCTTGGATTTTGTCCATTTTTTGTTTGGCTATTTCTCACCTTGAGCTATGTCTTTTGAATGGTAACCCGATATCATGACCAAGTACCCATTCAGTTGCTTCTTGAAATGAAATAGAAACTTGGAGACACAAATATGGTATTCATGGTCCACACCCACTATCAAAAGCTGATTGAAATCAATGGGTGGGGAGTCATGGTAACTTGTCATTGGCATTCCCGAGGAAGGTGATGGTTTTCAGTTTTAATGTTTAAGGTTTTTAAGGTCTAATGATTTAATGAAATGTTTTGGTTTTGGTATCAACAAATTTTTTTAAATTTCCTTTGGATGGAACCTCTGATGAGTTATGAGCCTATTTTTTCAAATCCTTGAACATTTTATTCCTAAGGTTCTAAGACTAATTCTTCAAATTTTTTATTGTCTAATTTTTGGTTTTCCAAAACATATTTTCAATTAGGTTCCACCTACTGACACATATCTTGAAATTAGAGATCATGTATGTATCATAACAATATAAACTACTTAGGACTTTTTCTCTGCTGATTTGTTTTGGCAGCTAGGTTTAATTAAAGAAACAATTCAACTTTGAAAATTTGGTTGCTCAAAAAGAAATGTGAAATGATTTGTAGATGTTTTTGAAAAGATCCGAAGGGGGATTTAGGGAATTATGATAAGGAAGTTAAACAAGTTAAAATTGGGGGTGATTAGCACTGGGATTTTTTTTATGTGGAGAGCAATCGGCTTAAAGTAAAAGGACAATTCTAAGTCTTGGTGATCTTGTATCTATTTTAGGTCTACATATGTGTGGTGTGATCAATAAATAGATTATTGGTTATCTATTTTGATGAGTGATGACCATGTGCATTTGTAAAACTTACATTTTTTTGCTCTTCATTTAAAGATGTATGTCACTTTGGTTTTGCCATTTTCAAAGTTGATCAGGTTTAAGGTTGTCAAATTATGGTGAGTAAGTAGCCAAAATATTAATTTTCTTTTCTTTTTACTTCCATATCTAGCTTGTAGCCAAATTTGCTTGAATTTTCTTATGGAGTTTGATATGTTAATACAGTGTAGGCTGTAATGTACAACATAGATTTACTTCCAACACACTAGGATAAGACTATACATATAGTGGTAAGTTATTCATGTGATTGCAATAACCTTATTGATGTAAAAAATAAATCATGTGAGAGATGGCAAAAGCGCATGCAATCAATGATTCACCTCATGGTGTTTTCAGTCCAGTATTAAAGGTCTTCTCCATTTCATTGGTATAAAAGTTGACTTGTGATTGTCCATGACAAATCATGGTTAATACATATTGGTCTTTTGAAGCTATAGGGAAGATGTGGCATTTGTGCAAAGGTTTTGATTTAACTCCAATGATCGAGTACAATTTCAAATACCCTTGAGAAGAAAAATTATAGATAAAAGGATTGAATATTTGAGTTTGAATAATTATAACTACTGAACTCATGTCATTAGAAAGGGGGAGGGGATAAGGATTTTACTTGATGTAGTTGATTTCCCCTTGAACAATCAACAATGAAAGCATTGGGATGCCATGATGGGTGAGTATTGTGAAAGCTTTCATTCAAAGCGTGCATCCATGGTGTCAAATCTTTTTTGTTGACATCATGATGATGCAATATGCTATAGGAATGTCATTGTGCCATTGGTCAAACACCATCATGGTGGGTGAACCCATCCTTGTGTGGTACCATTAGGAACCATTTCAAGGAATGGTTAAAAAACCAAATCATTTTTCTAAGCCCTTTTTGTTAAATGTTTTCATAATTACAAAACTATTTTTTTTCATGTTTATCAATTACATGCTTCAATATATGGCTTGAAATTTATTTGGGAATTTTTTTAATTGGAAATTTTTAAGAAATTTTAATCCTAATTAAAATGGCCCCTTAAAAAATCAACAACCTCAACTTTGGAAATTCATAACCAAATCATATTTCACTAGTTAATTTTCAAATAAAAACATAAAATAAAATGATTTCCAAATTACCTTAGAAAAAAATTCATAAATCATGTTCCAAATTTGTGTTCCTGACCAAAAAGTTCAAGGAAAAAAATAAGTGTTATGTTTTTGAATTTTTTTTTAAATGCAATTGTTAGGAACATCAAAATACATAATATTCTTGATATTATTTAAATTTCAAAATCTATGGAATTTAATAAATGTATTCAAAAAATTTATGAAAATGTTCATTTAATTGTTTCCTATGATTTTTCAAAGTTTGATGGGTCCATGAAAATCAAGGAATGACATTCTTAATGGTACCACCCAAGGACAAGATTGCCCTAGTAAACAGGGGGAATTGCCATAATTCACAATAGAAATATGTGAACTAAACATTGATAAAAAAATGCAATGAATTATCTATTAACAATTTCAAATTTCCACATGTATTTTTTTATGTCTATTGATTTGTCTTATTATTTTTCAATGAGATTACATTACATATATACTAATGTATTAGATCACATGTGCATGTATTATGTATTAGACATAATGTATCACCTTTTTTTCAATTGTCCCAAAGGTTGCATCAACTACAACACCTCCTTGGTGCCCATGTTCAATCATCATCTCCCTTTGCCATGGTGTTTGGATACCTAGAGTGAAAAGGATGTTTTGCCTAATGAAACCACCATCCACCTCTACCCTAATTTCTTAATAGTAAAACACTAAATTGGTGTTTTGTTAAACCCACATACACATAACTTTCGCATTGTTCTTATGTAGTTAGTATGTTTCATGAGCCAAATAACACTAAAACAACTTCCCAAACAATAGCCTAACATTTTGCTTTGTGAGGAACATGTTTATATTTAACTCACATGTCCCTAACATGATGTTCTTCACATGCTGCCTATGTATTACCATAATTTGATGCACTCCCAACCTCCTCAATAGACTCAAAGGTGAATCTAAAATAAAAACAGCAAAAGAATAGGAAGTTGGGGCACGCTCTGTGGCTCATAGCACTTCGGGGGTAGAGGGGTTTGCTGGAGCTCTGGGATGGGACTAGGTGACGCGCTCCCAAGCCACGGGGTGAAACCCACTTAAGGGTTTCACAAAGTCAAGTTGCGGAAAGTTGAACTTGGTAGCACGTTCCCGGCTTCCAACTCTAGAAAGGGGTAGAGGGTCGAGTTGGGAGCCCCAGGATTCGACTAGGAAGAGGGACTACCTTAGCTCGTGTGAATCTGCATCCAAAAACCAACCAAATCGGGTTAATTTAGCATTCGGGACACCCTTTGGTGTTAGGACTTGCCACGGGCACTTGGACACACAAGACTCACCACGGTCCGGACTCGGGGGAAGCCACCACCTTCCCCCATATA
>Ga0209611_10007906_pt1 | contig 16883 bp, 8 predicted proteins | sample S1TSphgellanicum_3_FD_187693 | JGI IMG/M metagenome (GOLD analysis project Ga0209611, IMG submission 187693) | Host-associated microbial communities from peat moss isolated from Minnesota, USA - S1T2_Fc - Sphagnum magellanicum MG (SPAdes) (version 2) | ecosystem: Host-associated > Plants > Peat...
TTTTGGGGGGGGGGGAATAGGTGGTGAGGATTTTTTGGATAAACAACTTTTGCTCTAGTTTTTCTATCTTTTCTATAAAAAAATGAGGAGTTTTTTTTGGGGTGTGTTTTGATTCTATTTTCTATTTTATTTTATTTTTCCTATTTTCTTCTGTTATGTTTATCTTCTTTTTTTTGTCTCTTCTAATCTTTTTGAAGGAGTTTTTTTGGTTTGTCTATTGATTTTGATTTTATTTCTCATTTTTTTATTTACTTTTTTAGATTCTTTTCCTTACTTTTGTGTTTGTTTTGTAAATTGGTGAGTAGTTATTGTCATCATCATTTTGTTTTCGTATAGTTTGTAATTGCCTCTTATTGTCATCATTCCTCCTTGGACCATGCCTCCTCACAAGAGATTGCATCAATGTCAATTGACCCAACTCCTACTATTGAGAGGAATTTTTTTCAACACTAGAGGTTTTAACATGTGAACAACATCTTGCTTCATTTAGATGTGGATGGTCATTTCCAACCAATAGCTACAATGGATGTGAAAGTTGAAGGGCTCAGAGACCTTGCTTTCACACTTGAACAATTGTTAGATTTGTCTACCTATTATTCTTATAGTTGCCTTGTCTTTCCAAGACATTGAAGTTCACCTCAATGGGGAAGTTGAAGGATGAGGTGTGCAAGTGAGACATTGTAGGCTTTAAAAATTCTCATTTTAATCATATTCTTTGCATACCATGTGCGTTATTTACAATCTTTGGGAACATATTATCATGTGAAAATTTCACCAATGTCTAATTGCCATTTTAATGATCACATGGTTTATGTTTTCATGTACAAATTGTAACAAGCTTTTGATAAAGCTTCACCCCACTTTCCTTCTCCATGTGAAAAGGAAAGCATGGCTTTTTTACCATTTTTTTTTTTGCAATACCTAACTAACATTAATGTTTCTTAGGTTTAGAGTAATGCAATACTTGCAATATGTACACAATCACCATCATATCTTCCATGCAATACTTACATTGTATTTGATTGATTTTTTAATTAGGGTTTGTGGGGTTGCAATATAAAGTAATCATTGGTGTTTTTTTTCCATCCTAGTTGATGCCAAAGGTTTGCTAGGGGTTGATCAAACACCAAATATTTGCTTGCATCCAATGTGTGTGATATCATCATCTTGTTAGATGCACATTGCAAAAATGCTTGGTTGGATTGCTCATAATCAACTTTTAATTGGTATGATATATTAGGGTTAATGAAATATTAAAAACATGATGGAGACTAAATTGAGGTACAATGATCATAATATAAACAACATTTATGCCACATTGAGTGTTAATTCATAATCTTAATCAACAAATATGATTTTTCTTATTAAGTGAAAAGTAAAGGTTAAGCCAAAAGGTAGAAAGGTTTTGTTGAAAAATAGATGTTTAGTCAAGAAGTAAAAGTTTTGCTAATATGAAAAGATTTAGCAAGGAAAAATTAGATGTTTTGTCAAGAAATAGAATTTTAACCAACAAATACATAAATATTTCTGAAACATATAAGTTTAACCAAGAAGTAAAAAGGTTTTGTCAAGAAGTTGAAGTTTAGCAAAAAAGAAATAAAGGTTTTGGGGTGTGTTCACAATAAACTGACCAACACCCACCCACTTGGTTGCTTAAAAATGAATCCTTAATTTGGAATATTTTTAGAATAGTTTTCAAAAAAGTCTTCAAAAAAATCATCAAAAATCTTTTTTGAAAAATTTGTACTATTATTTTAAGGTTTACATTCCAACTTTGCCCAAAATATGTCATTTAAAAATATTTCAAGGCCATTAACATGTCCTTTTTGTAGTTAAAAACAATGTTACGAGTGTTAAAAAAACATTTTTGGGTGTCTTTCAGTTATTAGATTAATTTTAAATTTATTCACATGTTCCCATGGTATAATTTGAATTTTATTATATAGATTAATCCAAAAATTTCAACAACCATTTAAATTGCCACATAGAATATGAAATATTAAACACTAGTTTAAATGTGATATGGTCCTTTTTTGTGAATTCACCTTTTGCCAAAAAATAAAGGTTTAGCCAAGAAGAAATATAAGTTTTATTGAAAGGTTGAGGTTTAGCAAGGAAAAAATAAAAGTTTTCTCAAAAGGTAAAGGTTTAGATAGGAAGAAATAAAGGTTTTACCAAGAGGTAGAAATTTAATTAGGAAAAAATAGAGGTTTTCCAAAAACACTTGGCCTGGAAAAGATAAAAAGTAGGCAATTAAGGGGCTTGTTGTTAGTTGGTAGGTAAGGTCAAGATGTAAGTCAACAAGGTAGCTAGGTCAATAAGGTTAACTAGTTTAGTAAGTTAGATAGGTGAGAAAGTAGTATGGAGATAAAAGATGAAAAAAAAACCAAAAAAATCAAAAGGTCAAAGGTCTATAGCCAAAAAAATTGATTGTGGTACAATGTTAGTTAATACATGGTCAAGAACCAAATGAAAAAACATAGCCCATAGCCCATCCTATGGACAGTTTGGCCAACTAGTGCATTGGTGGGTGCTAATCCACATTGGCGCATTTTTTCATTAGTGGAATCTAGAGCCCTTGTCGCCTTTAGAACATCTCCAAAGGTGTTCAATATGTGATGCTACACAATAAAATGAGATGACGAAAAATCAGTATATGGTTCAACATAATTGGACAATTTGCGGTGGTTGGTAAAAGGTGCAATAAATATGTGCACCTATAGAAAAAAATGTAATAATATGGGTTTTGCGCTATTTCGCGCCACTAGTGATGATGATTAAATTCCTTTTTGTGCACATAATAATTTTATTTTAGGGTGCAATCATAGTCAAACAAGCCAAAAACCATGTCAAATGACAAAAAAACTATCAAATTTTTAAAACATATTTATGTAATTTCACTTTAATGTCATGTTGACCAAGAAAATTTGTGTTAAATGATATATATGAATGTTGAAGATTTTTTTTATAAATAATTTAATTTAATAAGTTAAATTTTGGTTTTAGTAAAGGATTTTGAACTTGAATACCCCAAAATCAATTTTATTCAGCACTAGGCTAATGACTCTTTTAATAAATAAATTTTAATGGGATAAACTTCGAGATGATGATAACCTACCATCCACATATGAAAAGCACTCGTAATTTAAATTTTGTGATACTTGAAAGTTTTAAAAATTCAAAATATCATTTCAAAATTCTCAAACTTTGAAAGTCATTTGCTAAATGTAAATGGGTCATAATGTGTATGACATATGAACAAAGTTTTGGCTTATGGGTGAAAACATGAATAGGGGGATTGTTTGAACTATCACACTTGTAATTATTCTAAGTTACAAACAAATGTAAACCTTAAAGCCATATTCAAAATCAACATTATCATATTTTTAATTATTCATGTTGTCATAAACTTTAATGAGAATAGTCATAAAAAATTTGGGTGAATTCTAAGAAGATTATGGACTCGTAATGGACTTTTGACATAACAACATTAAGCTTGTCACACAAAGAAAATGAAAGATGTGGACTCAAAAAATACATCAAAGTAATGTGAAAATAAAAATTAAAAAATACAACATCATCAAATGAAGAATTGAATTTTTTCATATATATATATATATATGTGATTGTTATAAGTTTTATCTTTGAGAGTCCATTTCACTTTAAATTTTTCAATCTTTTGCATGGATTTTTTTATCAATCACATGTTTAAGGATATTCATATGTTGGTTTATTAGTATTTATGATTAAAATAATTGGGGATAATTATAGGATTTATGATTTGAATTGTTAAAACTATAATGAAATCACTATTGTTAGATTATGGACTTTCAAATACCACTTTTGAGACACCTAATAATGTTTTTACCCTTATGATACAAAAAATTAATGTTTAAATTAATTATCATATTTTAGCATGAATTGAAATTATGATCATTTTTCAAGATAAAATTTGACAATATTTTTATTTTATTTTTTAATTCAAAAAAAATTAACACACCTATAATTTATTGGGGGACTTGTCATTATTTTTAAGGACATGTTACAAAAAAAATCTTTCACAAAATTTTTTTAATGAAAAAATCAAAATGTTTAAAAAGGGTCCATTTGTGGTTGAGTCCTTTGTCATTGTTGCCTCATTTAATTGTGATTGCACCCTGTAATTAATTGATTTGTTAGGGAAAATGCTAATGAAAGTCCAATTCATTAAAGAAGTTCACAACAAGATATAAACAAACCAAAAAAAAAAAAAAAACATTGAAAGGGTGTAAGACAAGTAACAAAATACAAACAAACAAAAACATTGAAAAGGTGCAAAACAAACAACAAAATACAAATAGACAAACCATTGAAAAGGGTGCAAAATAGACAACAAAGCTACAAACATACAAAAATAAACCACCAATTTTGAAATAGAATTTAATCTTTGATAAATTATAATTTGGAATGAATCTAGAATTATTGCACTAACAATCACCAAAATACCCATCCTACATAAACTAGTTCCAATGAAACATTGTTACTAGAATATGATTTTATTCTCGTTCAATGTTTCTAATTAGCCCATCATAATGATTGGTCTAGGTGGTTTGTTATTAGTAGTCCCCCACCTATTTATTATCCTAGTTTAAGTTTTATGTGTGGGGTCGCAAAAACATATATAGGGAATGCAAGCCGGTGTCCAAACAGTGAAGGTAGGGTTTGCTCACCATTTTTGTAGGAGGCCTCCATTGTTTATGATGTTTAATGAGTAGATGGAGCCCTCTTCTTGGCGCATTTGTCCCACTAAAAATCAACAAAATTGGACGAGAGGCAAGAAAGTTACAACCCCCCGCAACAGGGGGTGTCAATTTTACAAAAAAATCTCAATCAAACAATTCATAACTTATTTTTGAACCCCTCGAAAACTCCTTATATATTACTTTGTTGCCTTAGAATTACAAGATGATTTGTAAAGCTTAAGATGGCAATTTCAGAGCAGTTTAAATCACTCATTTTGAACAAAAAAAAAATGAGAAAGTTATGCACTAGTGAAGTAGGAAGGGTCAAAATGAAAAAAAAAGAAAAATGTTTTGCAATTCGAAAAACGTATTTCTTTTTCTGCTCTTTTTTGGCTAATCCTTTGGCTTTGGATTTCAAAGATGATTTGTAGAGCTTGAGAAGGCGATCCTATAACATTTTAAATCACTCCATATGGAGAAGAATTTAGGAAGATCTGCCAAAGTGTTTGGTGATAGGTGTATCTATCCTAACTAAAAGTTGGATGTGAAAAATATTTTTGCAGAGTCACATACTGAGCACCGCTGGAGATGCTCTCAGAGCGCGCCAATAACACCGATGAGTTGTCGAAGAAGACCAGGTCCAAGATCAGGTACGTCAGCATGACCAATCTTGGAGGAGAAACAGTAGAGAGCTGATCGTGTCGATGTATCCAACTAAAATTGAGGGGAAACTGGTGATAATAATCATGCACTAATCACCATGTGAGAAAGTGCCTGTGGGAAAGCATTTTGTAAAGAACCAAATTATTGAGGCCAGCTGGATAACATAAGAAATCGAGGGAGACAGGAATAGATTAGCCAGAAAGAATGAGAATCGTGACTAGTAGTGAAGGTCATGGAGCGGCAGTTCATGATGCTCTTCACATTTAATGCTCCACACAGTAGTACTATCTGGACTCGGGTACTTCACAAGTTCAAATCTCAATGCATAAATAGGTATACTTTCTGTCGTTACCAGAACAGCATGCATAGGACTCTTGAATCCTGCGACACTTTCAATTATGCTCTTTTCTAAGCCTTGGTATCGAAATAATTTTAGCAGATTTCGTATATTATTCAAGTTGAGGGAATGCAGTTATAACAAATTGGCCCGAGCATTAGAGGTCCGTGTTTGAGACCCCGGCTTTGCAAATTGGTGACTAGTTTATTTGTTTACGTGATGCATCAGGCTGCTACACGTGTAGCAAGCTTTCCAGATGTCGACTCGAAACTGACGGTTCGCGTAAAGACACTGCAAAGAGAAACCAAAATCCAAATAAGACATTACAACTGCTAGCTAGCTAGCTAGTGGAGCTGCGCCTCTCTGCTTTTGAACGACTTATAGAAGACACCAACGTGAAATCAATATCCCACAGAAGATTAAACAAGATTATAGCACAAAATTAAGAATCGAAGAATTGCGACGCAGAGTAAAACAAAGGCGACAAATTATGTACTCGGTCCAAGAATGGGACAATAGTTTCGAGTTGTCTTGAGGCGTAGCTAGCTAGCTCGAGGAGTGCGAATAAGTCCACCGGTCCGTGGATCAACTGCCGCCGCTGGACATCCGAACACTCGATCACATCAACCTCATGACTACCGAGCAAGGCAAATGTTTAACGGACACTCGATCGATGCAGCTGGCGTCGTGATCAGAAGAAGCATTAGTAATTGTCGACAGCTTAGAGTCGATCAGAGCAGCTGTTTCTCTCGTTCCCCCAGAGGCTTCTAACACATCTGCTGAATCACCCAGCTAATTCCCGCACCTGCATGTGCAGGAAGCCATTGAGGGAGCGGAACAAACACCTGACTCGAAAGTCTATTTGAATCCAACTCATGAAATTCTTTAAAACTGCGTGCAGCAGGCCGTGGATTGCCGAATTTCCAAGCTTTTCGATTTGAAATCAATTCCGTTTTGAATGCCATACAACAGCTGAGAGTATCTAAGTGGTGAATGGTGAAATATTACTCTAGCTAATAAGAGTGTGAAGAAGCTCATGGAGAGAGAGACTCGAGATCGGAGAAGATACCCACACCGAGAAAGTCGATACTATAAAGATGTAAGCAACTGTGCAAACCATTCCGCACTGCAAGTTGCGCAGTTGTGCTTTTGATCTTGAAAGATTACAACCACAACAATAAACACGTAGCTAGCGTGACAAGATCGATGAATTTTGGGAGGAAATTGCCCGCCACATCGGGCCCACTGGCCTTCAAAAGAGCGGTTGTTCAACCTATGCAGTAACGCACATGATGAATGTGGCGGCAAGTGGCAGGGCATGCAAATCAAAGTTTGTCAAAAGTGTTCTGCTTTCCAATGCCAAGAATCCACACTGAGTTTCATCCTGTCTTTCTTTTTCCCTGAGCGCCTCCACTGGTGCTACATAGATTTTCACTCCTCTTACCTGTACAACTACTCTAATTAGTGTCGAACCTTGTGCATTAAATGCTGAATTTCAGCACTTCGCACTGAGTTGCAGCATTTCATATTGAGATTTAATAAAATGTCCTTACTTTGCAGATACCAGCATTTCATACTGAGATTTAATAAAATGTCCTTACTTTGCAGATACCAGCATTTCATACTGAGATTTAATAAAATGTCCTTACTTTGCAGATACCACTGAAAGAGGGGATAGGGGGTGAAAGGAGACCCAAAGACAGAGTGAGGACAGGGCTACTTTACAGATAACTCGATTGTATGTGCAGCTCCAATGGCGCTAAGTATGTGGCCCAACAAATTAGAATTGAATCATGAAAAGTGAAACATGCTCTTTTGGCTTAGCAAAATGGTTTTGGGCCAGCATTTTCCACATTATTCTGAGCTTGGTAAAGAAAGGCACAACAGATCCTAATAAATGTCATCTGACTGCTATTTCATAGTAATCAATATGATCCAACTGGTGCTCCCTGTTTGTGATTGGCCAACCGTAATGATGCGTCCAGGTGGTTTGCAATTAGTAGTTCTCACCTATTTGCACTTCTGATTATATGGGTGAGGTTGGTAAAAATATATAACTAAACTTGAATGTGAGAAATATTTTTGCTGGGTCACATACTGAGCATGGAGCACACAGTTGGAGCTCCTCTAAGGAGGCTCTCTCTCTCTTGGAGTGTACAATATATTTTAAGGTCAATTTTTTACTTACCAGGTACTTTATGTCTTCCTATCAGAGTTTTTTATTCACTTTTGTGATGTAGCCACACTGGCAACCATCCACAGCAGGATTTAGCCAAATTTGGCTACATAACAAGTAGGACACTAAAAACAGATTGTGATCCTTTTATTGTTGAGTGACCTGCAACAGCAAGCACTCTTAATTCTAATGAACAGAGTTCATAAACATTGGATTTTCTTTGCAATTTTTTTCTTAAAAATTCCAAAAACAGCCGGCGGTCACAACCTAATTTCATTTTCACGTTTGAGAAAATTTTTGAACAAAACAATTTGGATGGTTCTAAGTGGTGTTTTTTTGGGGGGGTAAATTTTGGCAGTTTAGTCAATTTTTTACATCATCCTGTTGCAAATTTCCTTTTTTTTATTTAATTTTTTTAATTCACTAACTTTTAGAGAAAAAGTTACAGGAAATTTTTGTCACATTTTCATTGAATTTCTAGTTATGGGCCATACAAATCAAAGTTTGTCAAAAGTGCTCTACTTTCCAATCCCAAAAATTCACAATACAATTATAATGTTTTCTCTAAGTTCTCTTGGAGGCAAGTTGGTGGCTAAAACTAAAACTAGCTCAAATGCTACTTTTTAAATGAGAGTGCCAAAAGTAGGGGACAACAAAATACGTAAAAAATATATAATGCCAGGATATGGTTGCACTTCATGAAATGGTAGCCATTGCACATGATCACAATGATAGGCTGTACACCACACAAGAACTCATGATCCAAATACATTCACCACTTAGCTCATCTTTCACAACCAATTTATGGCTGAAATGTTCATAGAGTTGCCGAAACATTTGTAACTTACAAAGTCTATTTGCCATGTTCAATGGCCATGTTCATTGCTCCACAATTTAGTAGCATAAACATCAATGATCATTGTTGACCTATGTGAGGACACTTTGTGATTATTGAGCAATGCCCACTAATGTGAGCAAATGTTATGAGTTGTGTTAATTTTTCAAAGCTTAGATCTTGGCGGCAAGTGTTGGGAAGATAGGGCACAACCACTAACCACCAATTAACAATCGAGGAAGTGCATGAATTTAAACATATATGTGCTTTTGAGTTCTTTGCGCTTGTGCAATTTGAAACTTCAACCAGCCTTGCTTTATAGGTCCTCATTGATATTGTTTTGGTGTTTGAAACATGATTAAAAAGCCAAGGATGCCAAGGACATGTTTTCTCAAATTTGGCCTTAGCCATATTTAACACATTTTGCTATGAAAGCCTTAATTTTTTCATCAAACTTTTGGTAATGTTATTCACTTATATTCATCAAAGAATTTCAAATACATGAAATTGAACATGGATACAAAAAAAATTCCTTTGTACATATAACAAATGAATACATTTCTAACACAAAGCACACATTCAAAATTTGTATGTTAATTTGAGCTTTACATTATTTAGAAGATGTATGTCAAATAAAATGACATCTAAAGTATACAAACTATGAAAATTAAACCAAATTATGCATTTTTCATGATATCATGTTGAAAATCAATGAAATTTTTTTATTTAAATGACATTTTACCTTATATAAAATTTACCCATGATCTCCATCACTTAAAAATAAACAACTTTTTTTTTGGAGACACATAATCAAATTTTGTAATTTAGAGAGTCAAAAGCACAATTAAACCAAATGAACTAATGTGTGCAATAAACCCAAAAAAAAAAAAAAACATGTTTTAAAATGTCTTACACGTTCCTGAAAAGGAAATAAGGATTCAACAATGAACAAAATCCCACATAAAGGGTTCCATAACAACTACTAAAAATACATTCCTACATAGTTATGGGATACCTAAAGGCTACTTAAAAAGCTATCTAGGGCTTACCTAGGTTATGGGATGAGCATAAGCATGGTAAAGTACACAACTAATTTTTGTTGGTAGTCTACTTGACAAGTAGAAAGAAAATAATAACAAAATCCATCATAAACCATTTGTATGTGGAATATTTTTACTTGAATGACCAAAGACAAGATAATTTTACATTATTGTGAATTAACTTTTAAATTCCACATTGTAAAAAAAGGTTGAAAGTATATTTCTAAAATACAAATAGATTTTGCAATCTACTTTTCATTTACTTTTTGCATTGTGAACTTTTGTAAAATACATGATAAGTGGAAGAATTTTTTTATGTGGACCTTAAAAATACAAGGGTCTTTATGTCCTTACCTAGTATCAATATGCTTCATTGAATTAAATGTGTTAAGAACTCCCAAATCACAAATTTATCATGTAATAAATGGGGATTTTTTTGCCTACTTGTAAAATTTATTTGTTTTTAATATTTTGGAAGTAGATTCTTACAAATGTAATAGAGGGCACCAAGGTATTCTATCATACTTCCATCCATTTTGATGTTACTTTATTGCATTTATATACATGACACAAGATAAAAATGGATATGTCGTTCACTTTTTTTGTATACTTTACAATGTTTATGCTTGGATACCTAAAAGTTAATTAAAGAACTACATAGAACCTACCTAATGAGTTACATAAAAGTTATCAAAAAAATTGCCTATGAATTACATAGGGAGACATAAAGACCTAAGCTATGGGATACTTAAAGATTATTTAAAGGGCTACCTAAATGGCTATGTAAGGAGACACCTAGGGGCCTACCTAGCTTATGGGATATCTAAAAGCTACTTAGGGAATTACATAGGGCCTACCTAGGTTATCGAATACCTAAAAGCCTAATTGTGAAGTTATATAGGGATTTCTTAAGTTAAAGGATACCTAAGGGTTATTCAGGGGGTTATAGAGGGCTACCTAAGGTTTATTTGTTTAGGACAAGACAAGGCTACCTATGGAAACACCTAGGGGCTTGCTTAGGTTTGGAATATTTAAGGGCAACTTAAGGAGCTATGCTATGCGCAGGTAGGTAGTACCTATAAATAAATAGTCTATGGATAAGTAGGTAGTCCATAAGTAAATAGGTAGTTAACCCATGGGTGGGTGGGTAGGTAAATGGGTAACTTATAACTAAATAGGGAAGTAGGTAAGTCCTAACTTAATTAACCCTCTACCTAGGTAATCTCCTAATTTATATGGCCATAACCTAAATAGACCATAATTAAATAATTTAAATAAAAACTATGATGCTCATTTTTGGGAGTTCATCCTTAGTTTTGAATAATCATCTTCACTTTGGTAGACTTTATGGATAGCTCCAAAATGAAGATGAGTGAATTTATACAATGAAGACCAAAGTCAAGCCCAAAGTAATGATTATTTTAAGGATAACTATATTGTGAAATTTGTTTAAAGCTTTCTTTTGGTACTAAAAAGTCCACACAAAATTCTTTTATAGTCAAATCTTTTTTTTGAATGTGTTATATCTACATTCTAGGTATTTTAATTTTCTTGTCCTTATTTTTCACCAAACATTAATTCAAATTGTTTAAATAGATATGGTGTAAATCAATGCAATAATAGGATGACATTCAAAAACACGTATGAACTAAAAACTACCCTTACTTGCTAATAATTTAAATCTAAATATGTGAAATTATTAGGCATGAGTGCTAAGACCCCATTATGGGTCTCATAAGGCACAACATTAACTTTAGTATACACATTTAATGCCATGTAAAATCAAGAAAAGTTTAAAAGGAGTTGCAATGAAAGTTGATGTACATCACATGGAAAACTAGTAATCAAATAACATACCATACAAATATATATGTGAATTTTCTTAGAGCTAGGTAAGACCCCATTTTAAGTCTCAAAAGGCACAACATCAACTAAAGTCACCTAAATTTATTTCTCCAGTGCTATTTGAAAATATAATTAATAGAAACGAATTGTATTGAAAGTTGATGTGATATCTTCTTTAGTATAAGTATTCCAAATTCCAATGATTTAGAGTTAGAATGGGGGCCACTAGATTGGTGGTTTTTAGAATGCAATGGAATTAAGAAATGAATATCAAAGTAAGTCCCAGTTGTTTGGATACCAAACCAAAAGTATATTGATAAATTTGGTGGGCCATTCTCAAGTGCCATGGAAGATGCTAAAAAAGTCCCCATCAAGCTTTGTCTAGCGTTTTGCACGAACATCAATGTGATGACATGCATAGAACCACCTTGTTCTACCACAAGATTTGACTACCACGTACATGATTAATTAAAAGATAAATTTGAAAACACATGGCTTTTTTCCTATGCCTAGAAGTAGGCTACTACTAGGAACTTTGTCTTTCTATTGAAAAATCATGGGTTCAAAATTATTTTTGGGATAGTAGAACATGTGGGTCCCACTAAACATATTCAATGTTTTTTTTTTTTTGCATGTCAAAACATGAAAAAGCATGCAATTAGAACATGTAAAACCACATAGTTTTATAAAAAGTGAAAAAAGGGCACAAAAAGACACCCCAAAATGAGCACCAAACAATCCTTGATGCGGGGGTGTTTAGTATCTCCCATGGAACTTGACACAAAAGATCTATAATGAAAATCATTATTATAATAAATATTGATTTTTTTGCATGAACATGTAACCCAACCCCCATAAAATTATTAAACATCACATGTCCAATCCAAAATTCCAAACCTCCAACAATGAGTTTTGCACAAAGAATGTGTTTGGTCGGGTCATTTGTGTTTTCTTCAAAAATGTTTTGTTTGTCCTACATGTAAGTAAAAGGGTAGTCAATGCCAAGTGATCATTCCAACCTAAACTCCCAAGGTAAGGGTGGGCCCTTGAGCCTAACAAATGAATTGGTTTTCTTGGCATACAATTAGTCCCTCAAAGCTTGATATGTGGACATTCAATAAAACTAAAATTGGGTGGATGACATTCTTCTATGCATTAGAAGTTGTAACATTGACCCATTTTATATAATATTTTTGCGATCAAACTTGAACTTCAAACTTTTGCCATATTTACATTTCATTTGTCTTCTTGTCACCACTACTTGCATTTTTTATGCAAAAGCCATTGTCACAAGCACTTAAAATGATGAAACCACTATAGCCAAAATGATTTAAAGAGTTCATTACTTTTATCATTCATGTGTGAAAGAAAAAAATCAAATACACCAAAAGTGCTCTCACTTTTTCATACAAAAAGCCACCCACCAAAATCTCAAAAGTCTAGGAAAAACAATGATGTACCACAACATTATGCAAACATCCTTAGCTTTAAAAGATAGTACAAATTTGTGAAATCAAAATTCATCTGTGGATATCATTAATGTAAAATTATGTTTAAGGCCACAAAAACAAGTGTTGAATCCTTGATCCATATTGATTTTAAGATCCACAAATGATTTGATAAACATATGAAACCAACCTAAAAATCTAAAAATAGAGCTATGTGTAACATTTAATTCAAAAAGTAAGCAAATAATAGTAAAAATAGTTGCAACTTAAGGAACGGCTTGTCTTGCCGTGACCTTATCTTGGGAGCCTAAAATGCAATAGAAAAAGGGGAATTTAACAAAAACACATTGGAAATTGAAAACATAAAAGAAACCACACATAATTATAAACTTTGGGGATGGCAATAAATGTCAAGGATGAAAAATGAAAAATGAGTGTATTGGGTAAATGAAACATTAGATAATTCACAATCAATAATCATTTCATGACAAACAAGTCATGAAAATAACTAAGGAATTCATCCAAAAGGTAAACACAAAACTTGTACCCAAATGGGTGCCAAATCATAGTTATGACATTCTTGGTGCGAGAATGTTATGGAAGCCCAAAGAAGCAACAATTTTAAAGAATTTAAAAAAAATTTATAGATCAACCAGTGTAATTTGGTAAACATTCGCGGGTAAAGAATGTTATGACAAGGTGCTAAATGAAGAATTTTAAAAAAATTTAATGTGCAAAATGAAGAATGTCATAACTATGTGCCAAATATGTAAAAATAAATTTGTCATCTTACTAAAGGAATTAAATGTGTTTCCATGTTTTACTTAGAAAAAAGGCTAGAACCAAGAATCGTCCATGTTGACACAATATTATTGATAACAAGTAGTTTGGAAGTTTTTACAACACCATTAGGAGCACATTATCAATTAGTTTTGTAAACATCATTGAAAAAGTCTTTGGGCACACCTAATAACAATAATGGAAACAATAATCTTGCAAACTTTGGGAACAATTTTGTGAAGATGAACATGCACAACCTAATTAAGATGTTGGAACTTTTTACTCTTTTCACTCCTAACTTTATGCACATTCAATCACCCCCTACAAACTTTACTACACATGTCCTTTTAAGGTTGGGAAAACACCCCTCCCTCGTCACACATTTTCCAAGACATGTGGGAAATATTCGCAAAAGTAAAACCCCCAATGCAACTTCAATTGTGACCTTTGGTCTTTAACCTACCTAGTACCTACTTTTAGGTGCAATCACATAGGAAAAAAAAATTTAATGTTTTATGGCATTTGTCAATGTGTGTAGAATTCCTATGATTATGTACCACACTATCTATTGGAGTATTAAGCATCCACATTTTCACCTCCTCAACCTTGAGATTTCCACTTGGTGTAAGATCATTTTGAGTGGAAATGGTAAAATGGGATGTAGATCAAGTTTTGTATGAAGTAAAAACTAGAGAGATCCAAAAATGTGTTTGTCCCTATAAACTTGTGCACAAATAGTGGAGGTTTCAAAACAGAAGTGAAAAGAAAATTTTTGCTTCTAGTTGGCTAGTGACATTAATTGGTCGCACACTGATTGTTATAGATTTGTCATTCTTAATGATTGTGAAAAAAAGTTAATGCTCCCTCAATGTATATTGTTCAACATTTATTATTTACATGTGAAGGAAAGCAAACATTAACATTAAATTTGAATGTGATCAATATTAATACCCGTTTGAATACAATGCACATTGCATAGCTAGAATTGCTCTAGTAATGCCATATGCATCAATAGCTTATATGGAGCCACAATTGCAAAAAGAATTATTGGATTAATTAATGTAACTTGTTTATTATTGTTTATTATTATTCAATAATTCAAAATTATCGACAATAGGTGGGAGTGATTGAAAAGCCACTCATTTCATTGTTTTAATAAGTTTAATTAATTTTTAATCTCTATTATTTTAAGGAGTGCTCTAAAAAAATATTAGGTGACTTGAAAATAAGAACTTGACTGACTTGCCCAACTACTTTCCCTAGTTTTAGGACATAAGTAAAAAAATTGATGAGATAAAAAAATTAGGGGAAAAATCAATGGATTTGAACTTGTTATGGTTTCCATTTAAGGTACAAGGTAAGTAAGGTCACATCACCAACTCAAGGAGCTAATTCCAAATGTGGAGATATGGGTTGTTGTTGGTGTTTTTGTATTTTTTTTTTGGTGTGGAATAGGTAGCACTTATTTTTAAGGATTATAATATTACTACTAGACTACTCAAGTGTGTGTGTAGTATAAAATAGAAACCCAAATAAAGTTATAACAATAGTACTAAATTAATATATAATATAGTTCCAGAAGTTTTATCATGCATGTGTGTAAATCAAATTAAATAGGGCTTACATTAACGGAACTGATCTACTACTATAATATTTCAATAGTTCTATATTCTATGATTATGAAAAAATTGTAGAAAAAGAAAGGCTTTATTTTCAGTTTTTTGGTGTGTAATTATCATTATTAGATTGTGCATTACTTAGGTGGAAATGGGCTTAGTTACATTAAAAGAAGGCCAAGGTAATAATGTTGAACATGTATTAAACAAAATGGTGAAATCCAATCAAGGTTTCAAACTAGTTCCCACCTTGCTTAAGTTATCAAGTATCACTTTTATTGATGATATTATTGAAACCAACCCCCTTGGCCACTTGAAAACCAGCCTTTTTAAAGATTTTTTTGATATTTTTTAAAGGAATTAATGAGTAACAAGCTCTAAAAAACTAGGTTTAGGGTTTAAGGTTAAAGGCTACATTACAAAGTCATTGTTTGCGTAGAAGATAAATTTTCTCCATGATCCCTTGACTCCTTGAAAACAAAGATGTTTACTCCTCTTCATGTTGCACTTGCATGGTTTATTGGTTGTTCAAAAGTTTATGTGTGTTCTGTGTTTTCTAAAGTTCTTTTTAAAGTTCTTTAAGGTTAAAAAATACATGTAGTTTGTCGTTGAAGGTTATTTGGTTTGTGTTTGCAAGTTAAAAGAGCAATGTGTGTTTGAATTTTTATTTTTTCATCCATCTTCTCAATGTCTTCCCTCCTACCTTTCCCTTTTTTCTTGTTCCCTTTTTGGCTACTATTGTTCATTCGTTATTCATTCCTTGTTGTTACTTGTCAATGTTGTTCACCAATGGTTTGTTGTTGTTTGTCAATGTCTTGTTGCTAATTCGTTAATGCCTCATTGTCACGAACATTATTGTTATTTGCCCATGCTTCGTTAAGTGTAATATTCATTATGGTTGTTCACTAATGCTTGTTACTACTCAGTACTAGAGGTTCTTATTGTACAACACTATGAACCACCCATTTTATGTATGTTTATAATTTGTTGTTGTTCATTAGTGCTTCATTATTATTTCTAGTTGTTACTTGCTTTTGCCTTTGTTCTTCTTTAGGTTGGTACACTCCCTTCTCTATTTTGTGCAGGTCTAGGAGCAAAGAGTTTGAACAATTTGAAGGATGTTCTTGAAAATCCCTTAAGGTAAGGAGTTTGACTTTTTTTCCCTTTTTCATCCATGAATTTTTTTACCAAAGTCTTTCATGTTTTTTTCATGTTTGTTTTTGTTTCTTTGGTTGTTTGTTGATTATGCATTTGTTTGATTGTTGGTTTTTGTATGTTTGTTTAAATGATTCTTGTTTTTTTTTTGTTTTTAAATGTGTACATTATATCGTTAACTTGTATGCTAATCATTCAAGTTTGTTGTTTGTTGTGTGTAAGATTTGTTAACATTTTATGAACACCCTTGCATTGTATTACATGTGC
>Ga0209611_10007907_pt1 | contig 16883 bp, 9 predicted proteins | sample S1TSphgellanicum_3_FD_187693 | JGI IMG/M metagenome (GOLD analysis project Ga0209611, IMG submission 187693) | Host-associated microbial communities from peat moss isolated from Minnesota, USA - S1T2_Fc - Sphagnum magellanicum MG (SPAdes) (version 2) | ecosystem: Host-associated > Plants > Peat...
AATTAAATACAAAGTTTCTTGTGTGTTGTCATTCAAAAATGCAATAATAAATTCAGCACCAAGATTTGTCAACAATTTGTTTGTGTCAAAGTTACCATTTTGTCGTATAATACCATAGTTCCATGTTCGTCATCACATGAGATAATGTTGAATTTTTTTGATATTGCAAGGTACAACTTGTTATTTGTTTGAATTTTTTAAAATCTTATTTCATTCAAGCAAAGAATGTGTGATGCTAATAGATTTGGATCTACATTTACATCAACGAAATGCAATTTTAAGGAATGGGCATTCAGGGATTATAAGGTTGTGAATTCTTCATGATAAGATTTAAAAGATGGAATGGTTGCAAAAACATTGATTAATATATGATTTAATTCGACATTGAATTTGGTATGCAAAAGGATTCAAATTAAATGAAAAAATAAAATTATGACAATTACAATTTTAACTAGATATTGTTTTATATTTTCAACATCATTTTTTAGAAGTTTTCTTTTAGAAAACAGTTTTACATAATCTAAAGTTTTGGAAATATATTGTGTACTAATATCTCTGATTTTATTTTATTTTAGTGAAAGGTCTTTTTTTGTGGGGAAAGGTAATATTTCATTTTTTTCATTTTCATTTGAAGAAATTATAGGTTGTTGTTTTCTTCTACAATTGATGTGTTTCAGATGTCATTTGATTTGCAATATATTCAACTTCAATATTATGAATTTGATTGTGAATGCTAATGCAATTTCTCGTGGTATCCATCCATGATGTTGTTTTTGAATTTCCATCTTATTATTATCCAATTGAAAAGTCCATGTAAATATTTTTTGTTTATTAAGAAGTTCATTTTTTTTATTAATGGGCTCTTTTGTCAGGCCATCATTCCTTGTTTCATACATATTTTGATGTTGGTAATTGAAAGAAACTATTGTTTGATAACATTATTTGTAGGTTCAAAATGGTTGTTTCCATACACAATGTGCAATGTATTCCCATTGATTTCATCTCATATTTTAACCATTATGTAGTTGTTATTCTTATTTCAAACGTAGATTGGACGTTACAAGTAATGTGATATCAATAAACAACAATAAGGTCACCCCATAATCCACCATTTAAACTGATAATGACATTTTTTAATGTAAGTTTCTTCATTGTTTGCTTGTTCATGATGTAAATCATGTAGAAATTCATAATTTAATTCACGTTAGCGACATAATAATGCCTTTGGTATTTCAAACTTTAAAAATTCTTATAAATGAAACATAAAATTTAATCAAATTAAATTTGAAATTATTTAATAAATAAGCTATTGCATCAAATAAGTAGTCTCCAACATTATATAGAAAATTAGTAATTCATCTTAAACCAAGTTTGGTTAATTCTTGATCAATTTCCATGAAATGACAATTTGAATTTGAAAATTCAACTTAATTCTATATGATAAAAAATTAAAATAGAATTCTGAATTATGTCTTAAAATTTAATTAATCAATATGAAATTTGTATTAACTTATATTGGATTACATATGCAATATTTTAAATCGAATCTTTAGTTAATGTGTATAACGTACTTTGGATTGCGATGGAAATTAAAATTTATATTATCAACTTTATGAATTTTTTGGGCTTTGGATTTAAATTTAAATTTATTATATTTTCTAGGGTTTCAAGTCTTAAAGTGTTGGGTTTTGGGTTTCTGAATTTATGCTTCCGCAATTAGGTTCTTTTGTTTGACTTTTGATTTTAAGAAATTTGGAATTAAGGTTTCACCTATATTAAGGTTTTGGATTTTTCGATATGAAGTGTAGACTTTCAAAGTTATATTCTTAAAATTTTAAAATTGTGATTATCAATGTTCAATTTTAGGGTTTCAAGTTCTAATGTTTTCAATTCCAAGCACTAAAGTTTTAGGGTTTCAAGTTTTAAAGTTTTAAATTGCAAGTTTTAGGGTTTAGGGTTGAAGTTGAAATATGCTAATACTTATACAAATTTTAATTAAAAGTTTTAACTTGAAGATTTCAACAAAATCCCAACAAGACCCATTCCATATTTCACCACTAGCCATGTATCAAAGGAAAATTCCCAAAAGACCATATTCAAGTTTTTCCAATCGAAAAAGTTGCAAATTTAAAACAAAGTTGAAATCTAAACCTACAAAACGACAATACAAATATAATTTTCAAAACATGAACAAAAAAATAAAGATTAAAAAATGTAAAACCCTAAGTTTTAAGGTTAAGATTTACGCCTTTAGATTTAGGGTTGTGACCCCATGTTGTAGGGTTCAACAAGAAATGAATTGAAATTTGTCAAGTGAATGTTAATTACTTCAATTCCAACTGACTATGCATAAAAAATCTTAATTTTAATTTGCTAACATGTGTTTCTATATTCTTACAAGACACTCTATTGGAAGTAAAGTAACCTACTATTTTCCAACAACCCATACATGAAACTACAATTTCCAATAGTTCATACTACCCATATAGTAAACTAATGTGACCCCATACAATGAATTTATTGTTGGGAAAATAAATAGAAATAACAATATGCAATAGTGTAAAATATGAAAATATTTTGGGATACTAAGAATATGAAGATAGGTAGTTGCAAAGGAGATGAATCGAAATACTTTGTTGTTGATGTGTGCAATGGATTAATGGGGAACAACAATGATGTTCATTAATCTCCTTGCAACTGCTATTGGAATCAAATCAATTTGCTACCTACTTTAAAGCTATTGCATTTCTAGACATTCCTAAACCATGAACATGGATAAATCCACCAAAGCACCCACAGCATGGCGAAAACAAATCCAAGAATGTACCCCATTATATTGGGTAGAAAGAATTAAACATTTATAAAACCTTTTACCCCTTAGGCCAAGTAATTCTCACCAAATTCATAAACAACATTTTAGAAATTCGATGGCTGCACATGATTTTTGACTACCATATAATCATCTTCCAATCATGGATTGGTAATATAACAATAGTTGTAGTAAATGTGTTTAGTGACTCACTATTGAATGTCATGCTACTCTTAGTTATTTTTAGTTCTACAATTGGTCATCATGTCAAATAAAATGGCATTGGAAAAAAACTTATGAAAAAGTCAACATGGGCCAGCAAGAACAAAAAGGAGAAATAGCAAGATCCATGATATGAGTCCTAAACACTATATTATCTATGAATGATTGAGTTGGCAGCTAAAAAAAAATCATTCAAAGATGGTGGTGTAGGGGGGAGTGTTTGATTTTCTTGAATTCCAAATCAAACATAAACCAACTAGTGACATCTATTTGGAGCTTGCATATAACTACAAACTAACTCTAATTTTGGATATTTCATAACTTTACATAGTAATCCACAACATGAATCACAAAAGTAGCATAAGATATGAAAAACAAAAGTTCTTACCTTTTCAAATGCCAATGGGTGAAGAGGATATTCAAAGTGAAAATATCAAAAGAAAAATCACATTTATCAAAGGAAAACTTGTTGCCAACACACTAAGCAACAATGTCCCATGAGTAAATAGATCATGGTGCACACATGAAGGTTAATAGAATGGAGTCAATATTTGAATCAATTTAAACAAAGAATCTTAAATAATCTAAGATTTCATACCAAACATTATGCAACCAAAAGTTCAAATAGTGAAGCGAGAACTCTTTAAACTAAATAGAGTAAAGGTTTCAAGTTGATTCACAAATCAAGCTATTATAAACATTGTAGGGAACATTTTTGTCTTGTTAATAAACATTCCATTGTCCTCTCTTTTGTTTCACACCATTGCCTCTCCTTATCAGCACATGCCTCACTATCACGACTTCCATTACATCACCCCTCATCCATGTCCTTCCTTTGGAACCTTTGAAATAGACCAAAACAGAGAATTTCCCAAAGAATAAATTGATCTCTTCACACCACCATTCGTTGAACTAGATTGCACCCCAACAAAATAAACAATGACTGATACAAATTGGAAACCTCCATGCTTCACAAAAATAACCAATTGCTAGCCTATAATGCATAATGTATAAATTAGATGGTTAATCTCATTTAGCTCCCATTTGGATTCGACTCCAAGTGAGGAATTCAAAGGACAAGACACCAGAATTTCACTACTGTGTAAGTAGTCAATATTAGAATCCAACAAATTGTTGTTATTCTTCAAATGTAATTCTTTAAAAAATTAACAACATTTCCAATGTTACCTTAAATTTACCAAAATGCCATTTGATACATTATGAAAAATTGCAAACAAATCCTTCCACATTTAATGTTTTGGGCATTCATAATGTGTATACATCCATATGTACATTTCTAATTGTGGCCCACCTCAGAAGGAATCCAACTGGTGACCATACTATAAATTTTGACACCAAATTACACTCCAAGCTTGTATCAGCACATTAGTTTTAAACTCAAGAACAATTTTTAGCCCATTCATTGCAAGCAAATGTCTGCAGAGAATTAGAACCATGGGTTATTTCTCGACACTTGGATCTTTCAAACAAAGCTTGGTGTCACGATGAATAGTTCTTGTGTAGGCTGTTCAAAGCCTTTCATTACACCAAGAATTATTCCATGAGAGGTGTTTCTTGTTTTCTAAGCTTTGCCATCTTCTCATAAACTATAAGAACATGCTAATGTGTTCCTTTTTGTTGGCACTTGTTTGTCATGACCACAACTCAATGAATAGCATGGCAACACAAATAATCCTTGTGAGGTGAATAATTGAACACCTTTGGTTAGAAAGACAATTAGGGGGACTCTAAAAATATCTAAAGAATGGTGCACCCACACCCATTATTTTTGGAAGGGTCTGAGGGTTGTCTTGTTATTTCAACACACACCACAACCAGGGTAATGTTCATGAGAACTTCCACAACATGTACTTTTTACTCCCACCCTATTATTGTGTAAAGATACATATTATTACTAAGTTTCATTCATAGTGCAAACTGTTGGTAGACATATCCAAGTATTGAATAACAATGCCTAAGCCCAAAACAATATATGTTTGTAAATAAAAGATTATGCTAGATAATTTATGAAAAAAAGATGAGGGTTTGTAAAAGATAGAGACTATAAGAGAGGCAAGGTTGAAAAGAGGAGCGCCTTTGGCTTTATATGATGTGAAAGGTCGTACAATGACATGCATTGTGATGATTCCACCAGGAAGTTCACCTAGCTATTTTTGACTTAGCCAAAGTCTTGTCATTTTCTAGGATTTTTCCAACATTTGTCAATTCATGTCGCCTGTTGTCTTTGGCCCATTCTCTTTGCCTATAAAAAACATCATAATGTAAAAGAATTGGTCAATAGGGCTTGTAAATGTGTGCACACAAACAACCATCCCTCCAAGTATTCATATATTGTCCCTTTCCCATTTAAAAAAAACCAATTGCCTAGCTTAGTAAGGATATTAGCTAACCCCAATACCAAATAGAAAATTGCTCAGGTTTCAACACTGGCCAATTTCAAAGCTTGTAGAAATGGGATTAAAAAGCCATTACATTCTCAAAATTTCAAATGTATGGAAGTCCCCAAGTTGTTGTAAATTATGATTTAAACTTGTTGTGTTTGTCGTTTGTCTCACCCACACATCAAAAACTCACATTGTTGTTGTTCTAATTTCATTCCCGAAGAATCTACTAATCCACAACTAACCGTTATAACTATATCTTTTGTAGAACAATGTCTAAACACCCATTTGTTTATTGCTAGATCCACATTTTAATCTAGAAATGCAATAATTGATTAAACAAATTATGCTGATAATTGCTTAAATTTTTTTAAAAACATGGTCAACTACCATAGAAGCATAATCAAAGAGAGAGAAATTGAACACCTATAGTGCTCTACACCACACTTACATGTTTTCCTCTTCCTTCCATGCTAAAAGCAACAACAACAGTGAACAAAAAAATCACTCAACATTAGTGCCAAGGCAAAAGACTAGTTTCTTGAAGCTTGTTAGGGGGAATAAAACACATTCACAAACACAAACACAAGGAGGAAAAAAAAACGAAAGCGAAAGATAGAAAGAAAACAATCATTTTTTCTAAACTACAATATTTAATGTCTAAGACCAAGGAAAGAAAAGGATGTGGGAGATAAACAAAAAGAATTAAGGGAAAAGAAGAAGAAAAATAAGTACCTTGTGGCCATTGCAAAATAATGTTTTCTTTGATCATAGCGATTGTGGTTTCTATAGCGTACTTTCTAGGACCTAAATTGATACCATCAAACAACATAAACTTGAACTCCACGAACTACTCCCCCTCCTTCTTCTCCTTTTCGACCATTTTTTTTTTCTTCTTCTAGTTCTTTTTAATCGACTTTAAAAATTATGATAAAATAGCTCAGAGGAAGGAAATTGAAATCACCATTATGGCATGTAAAAAATATCTTGAGAATTCTTGCCATCATTTTAGTTCCTTAATCTTGGTTGAAAAATGGACACATTGTTCCACATCATAGTTGGAATGACTATTTTGAGTCCCTGTAACCCTAATCTATCAACTTTCATCCCACCTAAATTTTTTGCTTTTGTCAGTGTGAAACTAGTTAATTTAAAGTAAAAGTTGAAGTCTCTTGTCAATGCGATAGTCCCCATCCCTTATGGGGGTAGGTCCCAACAAAAAAAAAGTACCCCCAATTAATAAATAGGGTGTTCTTTGCAAGGGCTAATAGTTGAGGCCAAAAATGGTGCCAAACTCTTTTGGGAGGAGAAATTTCATGCAACCAATGGGAAGGCCCAAGCATGCACTCAAGGTGCCTTGCTTTTTTCTTTTTAAGTTCGGGAGGGAAGGATTTTTTTTCATTTTTCCTTGGTTCCCAATGTGTTTTCACTATGTTCCTTTCAAGTTTCCAATGAGATTTCATTAGGTTTTTCAAGTTCCCATTGTGTTCCTCAACATGTTCTCCATAGCACCTCACTTTTATCCCATATGTTTTGGCAAATCTTGTCTTCCTTTCAGCTATATAGGTGGGCCAAAGGGGAGGGATTTTATACTTCAAAATAATATCTTCTATTTTTTGGAGCCTCCATATTTTTGTTTTTTGAGTGATGGGCCAATCAAATTGGCTTGTTGGTCCAAAATCAAAAATTGAACTTGGGAAGCACCTCATTTAATTAGTAATATACATAAATATGGTTGGGAATGTTTTAGTTATACTATTTGTCTTCCATTAAGTACTATTTTAACCTTCTAATAATAGGTTTTAATAGGTTTGTGGGAAAAAAAACTAATAAAAATTGATGGAAGGAGGTGCTTAGTCATTTTTTTGTTTAATTGTTGTTGGGTTTTTGGTTATGGAATTCCATAACATTGCATGTCAAATGACATGCATGAATCTACACATCTTCTAACATGCAAAGGAGTTTGGGTACTCTTATTTGAGAAATGTGATGGAAACACGCATTATAACAAGTTTATATTTTGAAATATGTGACAATTAGCTTTAAATTGTGTTTTGGAATTGGGATTTGCAACCTTGGAGCAAGATGGAAGCACATAAGGGCTATGTGGAAAGGGTAGCTTGCATGAAGTAAATTGCATTTTAAGTGCAAATTAGCATGAGAAGCAAGTGCTTAACAAGTTGGAGATTATCATACCATAAAACATAATTAAGTGAATTTTTTTCCCAATTACAACATGTATTAATTGACGTGCATGAAAATCTTCAACCTCCTTTTCAAATGGGATGACTAATCATAGTAATTGCTTGAAGTTAGTTCAGAATTTTACAAAAGGTAGAGTCATGATTTCATAGCATTGAATTAGAGTGAAATTAGCTTAGAGGTTGACAAAGTGTACATTACTTGATTTTTTACTTTTGTACAAACTTTGATGCCAAATTCAAGTCAAGACAAGGGTTCTCATATTCTTGGATTCAAAACCAATAACATTTATAACATTGATTGTATTGGAATCTTGCCATATGTTAGTTTGAAATTTTATATAATCATCCTTTTAGTATGGTCTTTTTAATGATTTAAATGTATATTGTTATAACAAATATTGTGACATCTTTAAATGGTAAGAGGGGACCATCCAAAACTATCATCATGTATATACCACACTTAGACATCATGCAACACAAAAGGACTTTGTGAAGGTGTTGTGTTCAATAAATATGGGACATTTGAATATAATGTTGGATATTTTGTCAAGATTTTACACGTAGACCTAACAAGCAAGAAGTGGTTTTCTACAATAATAACCTTTGTCTCTCTAAAAGTTGGGAATTTAGAAACCCAATCTTTTCAAAGTTCTTAGTTCTAGGTCATTTATTTTGACTATCAAATTTCAAGCTCATCCCCAAAAGGAGGTTTGAAAATGGAGATTCATACATGGGTATAGGGTTGGGTTCAACCTCTAGTGTGGAGATGTTTTTAAATGAAGAGCCAATATGCATTAGAGCGAATATTTTTGAATGTTTTAGAGTAGGAAACCATTTGTGAGCTTATCACACAATTAAGTTGATACCTTTGAATACACAACTTTTGTTGTGGGTGGTGGACATGATTGAATGTGTGGATACTAGTTTTCAACTTTGTTTTGTAAAAGGACTTGAAGAAAACACAATGTAAGTGGCAAGTTTTTGGATTTGAATGTGTATGATTTTTTGTCCAAAAACTTTTATCATTTTATCATAATTAAAATTGAATAAAAATTTGAAATGATTTGGGAATTGTTATATTGTAATTAATTTAACCAATTTATTGTGTTGCTATACATTCCAAATATTTCTTTTGTTGTGCTACACTACTCTTTGTTCAAACAAGGTTGGACACACAACTTGTGCCTTTTGTTTAAAGCATTCATACAAATATGGGCTTGGTATGAATTAAATACATAATAAATATTCCATTATACCTTTTAGGGGTGGGATTAATTTTCAAAGATGAAATGGTTGGCATGGAGTTGATAGAAGATTTAGATCCAAGTCTTTTTTCTGCTTCCATAATGTTAAAATGATATCCAATGGTAGTTGCTATTGAGGTGCTAATGATAGTTAGTGAAAAAAGGTATTCTTGCCTCATAAGAAGAAAGGTAAGTAAATGGGATTAGGGTGCCAATCACAATCCTAAGGTAAGTCTAACATCATGTACTCAAACCAATCCAATATTTTCTAAGGGGAGATGTTTCCTTCTTTGATCAAATTAACCTTTATGAGGGAGTATTAACATTCTAGAAGATGAGAAAAAAGGATCCTACTAGAAGATGAACATTAGATATTTTGATGAAGTTGTCAAGAAAATGAAAGATCTTTAAGAACATTCACCCCTTGAAGCTACCTTCTTTTCCAAGATGAGAAGAACATTGAAGTGGTACAAGGACTTTTATACCAAAAAAGGCTAAGTAATTCAAAAAGGAAAAAAGTTTAGAGTGAAATTAGAGATTGTAATGGGACAACTACACAATTCTCCCTTTGATAAAGTTTTGCAAATACAAGTAGATTATTTAAAAGATCTAAAAGAACTAGCAAACAAATTCGAACAATAATTACATGAAAAGATAAGGGGAACTCCATGAGTAAAAAGTTTTCCTTCATAATCAAAGAGCATGCAACTACTTCTTTCATCACATCTATGAGAGATAAGAGGGCAATTTCCTCACCAATAAAAAAGATGTGAAAAAAACAATCTTTGAGTTTTATAGTCCTTGTACCATGACTCATTGCCCACCTTCCAAAATTGCAAATTAAGGAAAAAATATTGGAGTAGATCCCAACCAAGTTCATGGAAATAATGAACATGACCCTAGAACCAATCACTGAACCAAAATTATTCAAGGTTGCTAAGGCAATAGTTTAAAGTAGATCATTCAAACCTAACAAAGTGGTGGTAGAGTTCTATGTGAAATTTTCACATGTGTTTAGGGAATGGATTGCAAGATAATCAAGGATTCTATTAGCAATAGGAAATTCTCCAAGGGAGTTAACAAATGCCTCATCACTTTAATCCCCATAGCAAGTGATAATGAAGAGCGTAGCAATTAGTGGCAGTCAACTCTCCTAAACACATCATACAAGATATATGCAAAAGCCTTGCAGCTTCACCTAAACCCTTACTTATGGAGGTGATAGATAGCGATCAAATTGCCTTCTTGCCCCTAATGTGCATCCTAGATAATGTGTTGTTGGCTTATGAAACAATATATTGAGCCAAAACGTACCAAACAACCCATAGTCTTTTTGAAACTAGACTTTGCAAAGGCTTATGACAAAGTGTCTTGTGTATTCAACTTTCATGCTAGTAGGCATGCATCGAACATTTTTGAAATGGTTCATTTGCACTATGAAAGCAGTGATTTTATTGTGATGAAAAGTATTTCATGTCCATACACCATCCATTAGCATGATGCAAGGGTGACTCATTAATGTCCAGCCTCTGCAGTGCTACCACACCACCCAAATCTCCGTGAAAATTCATTATAGCATTGATAGGGTTTAGGGTAAAAATTCAACATGGAACAACAAATACGTTGCCAAGGCAATCATTGAAAGTTGTTTGGAAGGATTTAGCACACATTCATTTTTGAAGGTTGCTCACACATGTGAGGCCATGTGAGTTTTGCATGTGAACAACAAGTTGCCACACTTGCATCTCCTATTGGACTTTGAATTGTAGTAGGGATGGTGAAGCTTTCATGGCCTTGGGGCCAATGATGAACCTCCTCCCTCTAAAACCTTGGATCAATCATCATCATCATCAATATCATGTCAATGGGTGGCTTCTCTGTCATAAGGTTCAGGGTTTAAGGAACCTTCATGCAAAAAAGAGGGTAGTCATGCCCAGCAGGAGGGCATTACAATTTACAAACTACAAACCAAGGCTTTTTTAAATGCTCTCCACCCTCTTCACCAGGTATCATGGGGCAAAAATAGAATTTAGTGTAGGTCTTTACACTAGTAACGGCCTCAAAGTGAGGCACTCCCAAAAATAATCATCCACTCGACTCCAGCTCAAGGCAGGCACTCCTATTGGGAATGCCTTGCTCCTTGGGCATTACCCTACAATTTGATTGTAGATTAGACTATTGTTTCTGGATAACAAGTTTCAAGTTGCACCTAATTTTGTTTAGGGGAATCGAGATGATTGCTTGCTGGATTATTTAGTGATGTGAATCCCAAGTTCTCTCCCAGTACATCAATGCAACATATGGCACGGACATGGAAGACCATGTAGCTTGCTCTTTAAAAGCAAACAACCCATTTTGCCAGTCCCTGAAAAAAGAGCTTCATGTGTGTGGAACTTATTAGTCTCCATCTACTCAATTGCACACATGGTTCTCGGGTATGAAAATGCAAGATAGATTATGTAATTAGTGGATTTTACCACATTTTTATCATTGCATGAAGGGGAGATGCCGCTGTTGCTTTTTCTGCCCTGATGAGTGATTCTTCTGCAGGAACCTAGAGCATCCCCACCAGTGCTCAGTATGTCAACAAATGCCGGTTTGGCTCAGGAAAATGGTTTTTCTCAGTTGAGGCTGGTAAAAAACACAGCGAAGCTGTGCAACTGCTGGAGAAGAGTGTAATAAATATGATTGTTTTTTATTGGCCAATCATAATGATTATTCTTCCAGTTGGTTTCCTATTAGTAATTCCCACCTATTTGCAGGTCCCTGTTTCAGTCTTATGGGTGGGGTTGCAAAACAGTAAATAACTAAACTTGGATGTGAGAAATATTTTTGCAAGGTAACTTACTGAGAACCGGTGGCTATGGTCTTAGAAATTCATAATTACATGCCCAACCCTACTATGTTCTATAGCTGATTTTTCAATCGGCCTTGTAAGTGAATAACAACTTGAATTTTGTTGTAAGCAAAAAAACTTCTCATCAGTTCAATCAATTTGTCATGCCAAATTCCAATATGACAAATTTCCAATTGAAGAAGAAATTAGCAATGTTGGATTACCTTCTCTGATTCGCCTCTTCTGGCCTACTCGATGTTTATAACAAATTTGAAATGTATTTCAACTAGCATTTTAGTGTAGGGTAAAGGGCAAGGGCATTACTGAAAGAAGGGTACATGAGGCAAGAACCGAGGGCAAGCCCTATTTCAGTAATCCACTCGCTGGTGGGGGCTTCAAAATTTGAACCTGATTCCAAAATTGACGGGTATTATTTTGTGAAAATATTCTCTAGACCTGGAATTGAAGGGTTTTCCATTTTATTTTTATTTAAAATCTAAACTTGAGCATGAAAGTTCTTCTTAAAAATCAAGGACCGACCAACATTTTTTAGTGTTTACAAAGAAATGCATTTCTCCAACAAGGCTAGTTTTTTAAAAACTCTTCATCATCATCTGTGGTCTGAAGTCCAAAACATTGTTATCTCTTACATGAAGGATGCTCTCTTTTTCAATGTATGACAAACAAGACATCAAATTATCATTGTGATGCATTCCCATTTGTAATGCAATACTGGCCTTAATTCGGCTTCTGCCTTTCCTTAAAGCAATTCATTTTGCTTCAAGTATTATTTATTTTGGAGGTCTTCATGGGACATGCCAATCATCCAATCAAGAAAGCTAAGCCCAACAAGAAATCTTCATTTCCTTAAACTAATCAAGTTCCATAAACCCAAACTTGCAAACATCTTCTAATATATGATTCAATTGACCATTCAACCCTTGTTACACATACTATTGATTTTGGTAACGGTAATTTTGTCGATGCACGATTTTATCAATAAATTTCATATGGAACTTGAAAGCTCGTGGCATAGTGGTTAAGGCTTTTGTCTCCCCTTGATGAGTCTCAGGTTCAAATTTGATTAGCCTTGAAAATTGGGCTAATACTTCACCGTTCTCTCACTAGTGAAACCCATCCTACCTGAAAATGGGCAGTTCCATCTATACATTTAAATTTAAAATAGACTCTCTCTCACATACTTACTCGCCTATATATTTAAAATGTGATAATCCCCACCTACCTACCTCCCACCCATTTATTTACTTACCTACCCGCTCCTATACTTGCCTACCTACCCTTCCACCTTCCTACATACTAACTCTTTAGGTAGGTACTTATCAAAGCCCACCTACGTGGTCGCACCTACCCACATGGTTGCCACTGCAATAGACCTTGCAAATGCCGAAAAAAATGAAGAAAAAGTTTAAATGAAGGTATTGCATAGAGCTTGGACTTGTTCAGTCAAGCAATATTTAAAGGCATGATTAAAATATTTATCATCACTTGTATAAAGGTATTACATATATGTATTGGCTTGAAATTTTATGTTGTGTTTTGAGGTGTTTTGAAGGTATTGCGCAAAGTTATAAAAATCAAGATCATGTGAAATGTTTTCATTAGGGTGTTGCATTAAGTTATCAAAGGATGTTTTTCACTATGATGAGGGACATAATGTAGATGTCCAAAAAATATGGATTTTCATTTTAGCTTTGGTGCATTTAATGCATATTGTACTTAATTTAATTTAGGAACTATGTTTAAATTTAGCAATTTAATTTGTTTATCTTAATTATGTATTTTAAACAATGTGGATTAGACTTATAAATATTATGTTCATACAATTATTTTATGTTGTTGAACACTATGGTCAATATGATGAAGGTGGTTCTTGCACACCAAACCATTGGTGTTGAAAAGTTAGTCGCTTAGACTTAAACACCTTTATAGTCACCTCCAACCTTCAGCAGGTGCACATGTAGTTCAAGCTTATTAAATGTAAGTCCTTGGTGAACCTCCTCTATGGGGCTAAAATCCACATGAACAATTAAAGGAAATGGGTTCAAAAATGACTTCCAAGATTAGCCAAAGGGTTTTTTTAATAATGTTGCTGCCTTCATTCCAATCTTGCTTAGCTCAAATATTTCAACTTTACAAGCTAATAAAAAAGATAACTCATTTTTGCTTGGCTTATTGCTTAATTGGGCTTTTGTGGGGGGGTTTTTTACTCATATCATCCTTTATGGATTCTGATATTATATATTTTTGGCTCTTTTTAAATAACATCATAATAGATAGCTAGAAACAAAAGATCATTCAATATTCTGGTTAATTTGTAGTATTTGTCGTCTTTGTTTTTGCAGGTCCTTATGTATGCCACTATCAAAAAACAAACACAACATGTTTAGTTTAACTTGTGCGTAAAATGGCATATAAAATCATTGAATGCTTTTGTTACCTTCATAAAGGAAAAGTATGATCTCGGATTGGCCCCCTTTGCATGACTCAAATAAGTTTGTAATAATATGAGACTTCTAAACTTTTTCATGACAATGTTTGTCATGAGTGAGAGAGTTAACCCTGACTTCCATAGGTCCGAATTTGTTTTTATTTCCTAGAGAAAATTTAGGTCCTTGAGCAAACATCTAATCTCTCATACTTACTGTGTATGAATTGCATTCTAGTTTTTCAAATGCCACAAAAGCCAATGCCATGAACTGCAAGTTTGATGTTATTGGCCTACTAACCATTTGTTCACCATGATGCCACACTAGGAAATTTACAAACTCATTCCATGCAAGATGGAGATTAATGTTTCCACCTTTAAGAAAAAGACCTTGGCCTCATTTTCAAAGCTTTTATATTACTAATTTTTTTCAAGTAGGTAAGATCTCTTATTTCTAGGGTGCAAAGCGTGGTTTCAAGGAAAGAATGTCATTTTCACTATTATTTCTTATATGGGCCAAAGCATGGTAAATTAGACTACAAAACATGTCAACCTCAAATCCCTTTTAAAAATATGATAGCTTTTTACAAAAACACAAAAAGTAGATTGGAAAGTTTTTTATCTTTCATTTTGAAAACATCTATGCCTCTATTAGGTTTATGGTGAGTTGAATATAAAATTTGAAAAACTTTAGTATAACAAAAATAGGTAATAAGTAGGTTTGAAATTGACTAATAATTTTTTTTTTCAAACCTACTTTTACCTTACAAGCTAGATTTTTTTTTATTATAATTTGAAAAAGATGAAAAGCCACAAGTACATTTTAGGGCCCCATTAATTCAGAAAAAAATTAAATGTAATATTTCATCTACTTACAATCTACTTAAAAGCTATAAAGTAAATTGTGAACTTTGCTTGAATTTCCATGAATCTACTTAAACCTACTTTTAACATGTGGCCTTTAATTAAAGGTTTACAAAGTTGAAAAAAAAATTCATATTAATCCTTGAACTAAATAATAATTTTTAAGTTCAATATATCAAAACATACTTTATGGCTACTTTTCATTTATGATACAAGGTACATTTGCAATCTAATTTACCATGCTTGGACCCACATAGCTTGTCCAATCCTCCGATTGAACACCTTGCCCAATGTTATAATATTGTTTAATGTTTTGTCTTCAATAATATGGGTAATTTACTTTATATTGACTTCTACCTTTCGTATAAATGAGTAGATTGAAGGTGCCCTTATGACCTATTTAAATCTATCTTACGACAAGCATATAATAAACAACATACATTTGTGCACATTTTCATTTGTGGAATTTAATTTACTTCTACATTTCTTCTTTGACAATTTTGGCAAAAGCATCTTTAGTTCACCAAACACTTGCACATTTTCAATTCCCAAAATAAACCTTGCTTGTTTGGTGATTGGCACTTTTTTCAACTTGTGTTGGAAACAAATTATTAGAGTTTTTAATCCTATATCCACAAATACCATGTTTTGTTGTAATGTTTTTATCAAACATCGTAAATAGAATCAATGTCAACATGATAAGGGTATGGCACAAAATTATTAAACTTTGGGTTGATAATCATGAAAGTATTGCCTATACATTAGACTTGTGGTATTGAAATGAGAATTTTGTTCAACATGATGAGAGTATTGCACACAATGATGAAGGTTGCTTAAGGATTAAGTTGAAAGTATTTCCTACACCTTAGTGGCTAGAAACATGGGTGTATGGAGGTGTTGTTAATTCGAAAATTAAAATTAAAATTGCACAAAAAATTTGAAAAAAAATCCCCACCAACCCTCTTGGGAAGGCGGGGAACGTTTGAAAAAGAAATAATTAAATTGATCACCTTGGCGAGGAACAAATAGTATAACTAATTGCAATCGTTCATCTATAATGTTTGGATTGGAACAATTTTTTCCATGAACAAACACTTGATTCAACTTGATCTTCTAACATAGATGCCATTGGTTCATTTGTTGCACCATGCATTAGTCCATCATCTATCACCAAAACTATCCCATCCATGGTTGGCGGAGGTTGAATCTTTTCCAACCTTTTGTGAAGTGCCATTCTAATCAACTTGGGTTCCATGTTGTTGTGCATTACCAATGACATTCAACCTTTTTTTTTCTTATCATGTTCCCATTTGGTTTTCAATATCTTGTTCTTATTTATATCAATTTCAAATTTAATTTAAATTGTATTAAACATTATATCCATGGTGGGTAAGGTAAAAGAAGGAACTAGTTATTAACAAAAAAAATGAGGTAATTATTAGTAAAGGAATGAGGTAGTTAAGATTGAAAATGAAATATGACTTTTTTTTCATACTCCTACTAGTGGGTAGGGAAAAGGAGTAAAATAAATATTAAAAAATGAGGTAGTTAAGTTGGGAAATGATGAAATAGTTCTGAGTTGTCTTTGGAATTGTCCCTGGAATTGTTCAAGGATGACCATATGATAGATTCTACGAGCCTATGAAAGATTATGCAAAATTACCCATATATACTAGCTCCTCAAAATTTCGTCACTAGAATTAAACAACCAACAAATTCAACAACCATAACAAAAACAATACCCATTGCAATCCTAAAGACAATGCATTATAAACAAAGTGTAAACTTTAGTCATCCTAGCGTTTATAATTGAAGACATTAAAAATAGAGTAGGAGGCAAAGAAACAAAATAAACA
>Ga0209611_10007909_pt1 | contig 16880 bp, 8 predicted proteins | sample S1TSphgellanicum_3_FD_187693 | JGI IMG/M metagenome (GOLD analysis project Ga0209611, IMG submission 187693) | Host-associated microbial communities from peat moss isolated from Minnesota, USA - S1T2_Fc - Sphagnum magellanicum MG (SPAdes) (version 2) | ecosystem: Host-associated > Plants > Peat...
TTTCATTTCTCGGCTACCAAAGCCCCCCGCCCAAATTTTTTAAAAAATAATCATGGATGAATCTTAAATTGTGTGAATTATCATCATCCACACATGAGGCCTTTTTTTGTAATTCTTTTTTTTTTTCAAATTTTCAACATTTGTGAAAATATTTAAATACTACGGTAGGTAGTAGTAGTTAACTGGAAACACATGATGTGTCATCAATTGACCAACATAACGTCTTTTCATCCAACTTCATGTCCTTTCATTCTGATGACAGGTTTCGATGACAGGATTTGTTGTAACAACAACTAACTTTCCATTGCAAATTTGTTCTCCAATTTGTCAGATCAAAGCTATCTCAGAGCTCGATAGGTTAAAATAAACATTGACCCAAAATATGGAGAAGATGTGAGAGAGTTGGGAGTCAAATAATTTTGCAACTTTTTTTAAAACCAATTTTGACATGTGTTGTTTCTTTATGAAAATATCTGTATCTTTTTAAATTCTTTAACAAAAGTTCCCTGCAAGAAGCCCCAATCATACAAACCTATAATGGAACAAAACATACACAATTTTCAATACATCCAACTATTACCCTTCATCCAACTATTGCCCCATTCACATCCAACTAAAAATTCATTCACATGAGATTCTATTCTAGTGTATGATTTAACATACATTCAATTCATTCACATGAGATTCTATTCTAGTGTATGGAACAAAACATACACAATTTTCAATACATCCTTTCATTTTACTACATCCAACTATTGCCCCATTCATCAGAGTTTTTCTCATTTTGGATCGAGAATGAGAAAAACTCTGAGGAACAGCCAACCAAGGTAATGGAAACAGACCATGTGTGTGTGTGTGTGTGTGTATGGGGGAGGGGGGGGACTCTGATATGCACCAAAGTAGTACATTTAATGCACATGTCTAATGGCCAACAAATTGTATTATCAAGGCACATGCCTAGTGGTGGGCTGTGAAGTGTAAAATAAGAGCGAATGAATTGGCTTTTAGTGCTATTATTTTCAACATGGTTGTCCCAAGTAAACCATACACTAGAATAGAATCTCGTGTACTTAACTCATTATCTGATGGAAGGGTTAACCCACTTAATCAAAGTCAGTCCAGTCTGCTCTTCTCTAACTTAGAAAGAGCATATACAGGCTTCAGCTTCACCTTATGTGTGATGTCCGAAAACATTGGGCTTTACCACGGTACCACCACAATAGGTATTGGGCTTTACCATGGTAACCATGATAGGTGTGATTTCAGTCAAGGCCAAGTAAGGGCACTGGTCACAAGGGTGAAGAGGCTGGCTCTCTTTTTGACCATTGCCAAGAGTCCAATGGTCCTCTTCTTTCTTTCTCTCTCTCTCTCTCTCTCTCTCTCTCTCTCTCTCTCTATAAGGTTCAAGATCTTTGTTGCCTATCTCCTTCCTTGGGACTAGAACTCTCAATGTGTTATATTAGGTGTCGGGTGTGCCACATCAGTGTTGTCTTTCTTCAAGGATTTTTGACAAGTGGCTTTGTTAGCTGACTGTATGTGTCAAGCTGGCAGCTTAAAAATACATCCAGCACACTTATATTATTGCCATTTGGCTATACACAAAACAAGTGTTACATTGAGAGTTTGGTGAATGAAAATGGGCAATCCAAGCACAAGCACACACCCTTGCAAAACACAAAGCCAAACAAGCCAAACATGAACTTTACATAATAGGCATATATAACACTTGCATATAACAAGCATGAAAGAAAAGAGTTCCCTCCAAATACATTAGGAAATTTCTCAGAGTGATGATAGAGCCCTCCAAATGCATAATGAAATTTTTGGGATTCAATTATTAAAAATACAATGCAATGTAGAACTATTATTATAGCCTATGTCTGTTTGTCCAACCCATTAGTTTTTTTTTCGGTTATTATTTTTATTTATTTATTAAAATTATTTTTTTAACCTTTTGAGTTCGAAAGCAAGTCAAAGTTCTGAAGAGAAATATAAGTTATACATACCTACAAGACAAATATTGCTTGTTGCTCAAAAGATCAACAAATATTGTTGCACACTACCCAAGGCACTCTCATCCAAAACATATACTTGCCTTTCAATAAGTTCGTTCCTTTTTCAAGGCATTCATTTAAAAAAAATTATCTCCCAATGCTCTTTTATTGAATAACAGTTGTCTCAACCCGCACCTGCATCTTTGGGCTTCTATCAATTTCTAGCACATCCAACATGTAGTGTTGCTTCTTCCTATATAGTACCTGGGGCTATAGTTTGACACTAATTATATTATATTCAGAAATGTTGAAATTTTCATTAAAAATTTTTTTTCAGAAATTTTTTTTGAATGAAAATAAAGAATCTGATGGAATATTTGAGAATATATCATTTTTAAAAAATAGAATCCTCAAAATTAATTAATTAATTAATTATTGGACAAACATGTGTTGAAGTGGCCAAGGTACTATGCTATTCCCCCCCATCCCCACCCACAAATGTGAAAAAAGTGGACAGTTATAGTGTTAGGGATTTAAAAAAAATGTCGCCTCCTGGGCCAATCAAAAACATTGATGCCCTCTTGAAGGACATTCTGGGGGATATTTAAAGGCCAAAACTGGGTTCCACACATTTTGTTTTGTTGTGTTTTTCTACCAAAAGAATTGGGAATCATTTTTTTCTAGTGTAAATTTGACTAAATTTTCTAATTTTTTGGAAATTTTCACAAATTTTCTGATATGAAAAAATTGAAAAAAAAACAATTAAAATTGGTGGACATGCTCTTAACAAGTAAAAGATGGGAAAGTGGAGGGGAGGGTTGAGGCTTTGAAGGGATAGTTTCAGGGTTTGTGTTTGAATGCCGATAACTCACTCACAACATGAGCCCTTTGACACCTTAGCAGGTATGATAGAATGAGTGGAGTGAATGAGAACAAAACCAAAGCTTTAATGAAACTTGAACATTGGGCTTGGAGTCCATAGAAAGTTATGTAGAGCAAGTAGCATTTTGATAGATTTCACACAAATTGAAACACTAAGGTAAACCCCACCAAAAGAAATTTTTTAATTAAATTATTAAAATTTAAAATACTTTAAAAAAATTTATTTCTAATTTTTTAATTAAAAAAAACCTCAACTTTTAGGACAAACAATGTCAAAGATCAGCTCCAATCTTGGGAATCTATTGAAATATTGAGTCTAAGCAGGGCCCAGTAAGGGAACCCAAATATTTGACATCACTCACATTGAGCATTTTTTTTTTTTTGACTTTGAGAACAAAAAAAAAGGTTCCAATCTTGACTCTCCATGAGTATAATTTAGACCCTATTTTTGTGGCTTGTCCTTGAATCTTTAGGATGTTGTGTTCCAGTCTTGACTCTCCATGAGTATAATTTATGAGTATAATTTAGACCCTATTTTTGTGGCTTCTCCTCGAATCTTTAGGATGGTGTGCAGGTACTTTTGTGTTTCAGTCGGTAGGAGATAGAGGAGAAAGACAAACACGTTCTCCAACTTTCTTTGCACCACAATGGCCCCAAAGTTCACTCCACCGATGTGATTGGAAAATGGGTGTGTGCATAGTTAACTTTGGTTGACTCAAATTTATCAACTCGTTTCATGTAATACTCCCACAAGACTTTATTGGGCAATTTCCACACTTCTTATGCAAAGTGTCAAACACTCTAATTTTAAATGATTATCAAGAATGCCACCCATAAATAAATAATAAATAAATAAATAAAGAAGTTCTAGTCAAAAGTCTTCTCAGAGTTGGTTTACGGAGGATTTTTGCATAATCCTTCATTTGGTTGTCCATTGACAATTCCAAATTCTAACTGGAATGTGAAGGATTATATGAAAAGCTAAACTACCTCCCTCCTTTCCTAATACTAGCTACTTCATTCCTTTCTTCTACCCATCAAAATGGATATAAATTTACTAAAAAAAATTTACATGTGTCTTTCCATGTTTGTAATATTTTATATTATTTATTAATAACTCTTCTTTTCTAATAATAATAATAATAATAATAATGAACTATTGGAACTATTTGGAAACACCTGGCTTACCCCCACCAATATGTTGTAAATGTATGTGGGACCTTGTGTAGTTAACCTTTGTGTGGAAAATTCTGAAATATTTAAATTGCCACTACCTATCCCATGAGCAAAATGTGAATCTATGAGCAAATGCTGCATCACATATGTCCTATGTTCCCTAAATATTTAAATTGCAATGGTTGGACATTTGGCTCATAGATTCACATTTTGTGGTTGCAACAAAAAAAAAAATGTATGACATCATATCACACACTAGAATCACAAAATGTGACCTTGAACCCCAAGTAGACAAGCCCCACATTCATTGAGGTTGTAGCTCAATCTAGTTGTGGGTTTTCAAGGGGGAAACAACACCAAAATAGAATGAGAAAATTATAGGGAAAAAGATGACATTCCTACCATGAGTTTGTGGTGCATTTTCTCAGTTTGGGCTCACAAATGAACTTTCCCAACTCATGGTGTCCATAGATGGTTGGATTAGTTCCAAAAGTCTCATCTAGATCCAAAATTTTTAATTGTCTATCACTTTGGATTGTCCAATTTTTTTTTCATGTTTATAGATGAAAATCAATCTTCTTTTTCAATTTTTTGATACCCAAATTTCGGCAAAAAAATTTCCATAATTTTAGCAAAATTAGTCAAATGTAGACTAGAAAAATATTAAATCTCAACTTTGTTTCCAAAAAATGACATTTAAAAAAAAAAATCACTGGTGAGAGAATAAGAAAAGAATTAACACTCTATGTAATTGGATGTTGCGGTCATGGGTAGAGGCTCAAGTAAGGGGGTGTGGTGGGATGGTAGAGATGCTTTTAGAGAGTCTCCACCCATAAGAGTAAGAACTCCTTCACCCACAAGTTTTGGATGAAGTATGTAGCAAGCAAATTAGGTATGTGGAATTGTCGTTTTGACACTAAAGTTTGCTCTCAAGGTAGTGACACTTGCAAGAGTTAGCAAATTACACCAAAAAGAAATGATTATTCTTGATTTGCCCATGTGGTGAGACTTAAGTAGGTCTCTCAGTTTATACACCTCTCCTATTAATTAGAGGAGGTGCCTCCCAAGTTCAATTTTTTTATTTTTTATTTTTTTTCGCAACGACTCCATTTGATTGGCCCATCAATCCCAATAAAAAAAAAAAAACACTATGGAGGCTCCCCAAAATAGAAGAATCTATTTTGAAGTGTTGGGTTCCTCCCCTTTGGCCCACCTACATAGGTGAAAGGAGGACAACATTTGCCAAAGCATATGGGAAAAGAGCGAGGTGCTATCAAGAACACATTGGGAAACACATCGGGAACTTGGGCAAAACACACACACACATACACATGGAATGGTGTAGAGGAGTGTAGACTCTACATAAGTCAACAACACAAGCTTGAGTTGCTTTGGGCAAAAACCAACAAAAACATGAAGTTGCAAAGTAGACTAAAAAACGAGACCTCCATCATAAAAGCATCATCACAAAACGACAATTTACAAATGGAGTTGCATATGGACACAAATAGCAGCTGCTGAAGTGGTAGGCTACTTTGAAGAGTTTTGTCAACTTTATAAAATTCTAATAATGCAGGTAAGGGGAGGTTTGGCAAGCTGTAAATTGTGAAATGAAAGCATTGAAACCCAAATTGAAACCCAAGTCTATAGCACTCGAGAAAAAGCCTAAATATGTAAGGGAAGAAGGGTTTGTAAGTCGTTAACTTGTGAATCAAACATTGAAACCTTTAATGTTACCTATTATGCTCGGATGGTTCAAAACTATTGACTATGAGAAGCTAGCCTAGCATGTGTGAGAAGGTCATGTGAGAAATGTGTTTGAGAAATGTGTTTGAGATTTGGTGTACACTCTCTCACCCATACATCTTCACTTGTTTGCCATCTATTTGCATCCATTAGTACGTGTACATATCACCATATGCCAGCAGAAGAGTAGGCCACCAAATGGCTTATAGGTGGTGGCTAAGAGAAAGTGGGCCACCTCCTATAAGCCATGATTGGGGGAATCCATGGCCTCTACAACTAACTATATTGTAAAGCATTTTGAGAATTTTCTTAGTGTATTTGGAGGGCACCTTATATCCTTCAATAACCCACCTAGGAAAGAGGGATATTATGTCTCCTCTTTTTAAGAGAGGGAGAGATCTTATGCTTTCTCAATGGGTAGGAAGGATCTTATGCTTATAAGGAGGTGTAAGAACCCCTCCTATATTAAGGAATAGGTGTAGAGAGTCTAAATCCCCTCCCATGATCTTTGATTGTGGAGCTTTTCTTTTTGCACCGTACATGATACTACATAAAATCGCACAACATGGTTCTACTTTGATCAACATATTTTTGAGCTTGTCTTTTTGCGCCCTACATGATTTTACATAAAATCATGCAATGTGGTTCTACTTTAATCAATGTATTGTCAAGCTTGTTCTTTTTGCACCCAATGTGATTCTACATAAAACCACCCAACTTGGTTCTATTTTGACCAACATATTTTCAGGCTTGTCTTTTCACACCTTGCATGATTATGCATAAAACAACGCAACATGATTTTACTTGTTTTGTATGTTTAGCAAAAATATTTATATCTTTTTGTTTTATTGTCTCACACCAATTTCAAATCCAAAACCTCTCAACAAAGAACAAGGATACCCACCATCAACGCGGTTTTTTCACACACTACAAATAATAGTGCTAGTTTTTATTTACCTTAAAATTAAGGTCAAGCCAATCAAAGCATGTGATAGAACCACACAACTCGACACATGTGGGTTGTACATGTTCAAGTGCTTGCATATTTCTCAAACCCCAAATTGTCAACTGCACCAAGGGTGACAATGAGGAATTCCCAAGAACATTTTTTTGGTTATAACTTTGAATGGCTTTAGATGAACCCCAATCAACCAGGCTATATCAATTGCTTGGATTCCAAGGTTAGGATGCCAACAAGCCCATCTACCCTCATGATTTATCTCTTTTGTCCTTATTTTCTTACTCAAAAAAAATGTCCATTATATATATCATAAACACATACCCCGAAAAAAAAACTCTCATCCCTTAATTCTTTCACCAAGTAAAGGGTCAAGATGCAATTCACCACATACCCTTAATTATGATTACTTGCTCTATAATCCTATTCTAATTCACAAATGGAAAATCCCCCTTATATCACTAGATTGAATAACCCCTAGGTTGAAATTAAAACCCATCCTCATAACTTCATGACATATCAATAGACACCATTTTCACATAGTCATGGTTGACACTATTGGGTTTGGTGAACTATAAATATGTGCTTTTATTGAAATTTTAAGTTGATGTCCCAATGGTTGTTTTCTTCTTCTTTTTTTTGAAAAATTCTTTCTGGGCCATGTGGAGTGTGGTCATAGGCTCCAAAATGGCATGCTGATTGGTGAACTCCCATGTCAATTTATGAGAGGCTCCCATGAAACCAGGGCCTACAACACCCTCTAGGGAATGGAGGATGGCTAGAGGGGAGTCAATCAGGTGAAGTACGATATCAACAAAGGTTGCAATTATATTTGGGAAGGGGCAGGTGGACAATAATATGTCATGACCCCATACAAATTCCCTTGCTGATTATGCATAATACCCATGGATACCAATGGGCAGTAGCATCAACACATTCATAAAGAAACTACCACCAAAGTTACATATATATTAGACCTTTGTGAGGAACCCAAGCCTTTACTAAACCCAAGTCTAACAAGATGATGGATTTCTTATTTTTTGTCAACTCGAGGGGCTATTTTTTACAAATTTATTTCTTTTTTTGAGTTTTGCAATATTGTTTGAGGTAATTGCAACCATTGCACTCCATTGTCCTTGACTTTTTTTTCCTTGTGGGTGTGTGTGTGTGGATATAGGGGTTTGAATATTTGCCCTATCTAATGTTATTGTTATTAGTATGGTATGTGTTGTTGGCCCAAGTGTGAATGCGACCTTATTATAGAGCTCATTTCTGAAAAAAAACTATTTTATAATTTTAATTAATTTACAATGAAAAATATGATTCAAAAATCAATATATCCCCCACCTTATGTGTTCTTTTTTTTAAATGACCTCGCCAATACCAAAGTGCACCTCAATTTCTCTCAAATATTGGTTTTGTTGAATTTTTTAAAATAATTTCTTTTCAATATTCAATAACTCTTGCAATGTAAGTCTAAACATTACCAAACCATGTTGGTGCACCCCTATTCATCAAAATCAAGGACTTTCCAATAGTACCCAAAACATAACAAGGGCCACAACGGTTTGGGAGATTTCAATGTGACAAATAAAACAAACAAACAACCTTCGTTAATAGATACCAATATAACAATGTGAACTATTTTCTTTTCAAAATCATTTTTCATAATTTAATTGAATTTTCAGTGACAATAACTATTCAAATTTCAATATTTCTTGCACCTCAAGTCCCAATCACCTTCATTAAATCTTACTTATCAAAGGGCTTTTGATAAATTCATATATATATATATATATATAAATATGAATGGTTTAAATGAATTTTCATTGAATTTTTTGTTCAATATTCAACATTATGTAAATTGAACAACTATGAAACCAAATTGGTGCACCTCTATTCATTGAAGGCTTTTTAATGGTACTAAGAACATAATAAGAATTGTTGTGGTTTAGGAAATCTCAACATGACAAACAAAAAATCTTCCTTCATAGACAAATATTACTAGTTTTAGGCTTTTATGTTTCATGGTTGTGTGTTTTAAAGCAAATTTGATGTTGATAGAACACCTTGTCAATTAGTTCATATTTATATATGGATGAATAGTTAAGTGAAAATTACAATGCAAAATACAACATGAAGTTGTAATTGAACACATAAAAACATGTTAATTTTTAATTTTCAAATGATGTTCATCAACTGATGTTGTACATTTGAATAAAAGCCCATCCAAGTTTCACATAACATTTCAAAAATATAATATTTTAAAATATAATTCATGGTATTACATATTTTATAAAAGGGTTTGGACATCTAGATGAAAAAATGTGGTGTGACAAATGGCACGGTGAAATTGGAGATGATGAACTTGGCAACAATTTACATAACCTTTAACCTTTGTTGTTCAAATTGTTCTCAAATTGTTAGTGTACTCAAGGATGTAGCTAAGATTGAGCTATATAATTGAATGTGAACACAAATTGGGTTAAGTTTCACATGTTCTCAAATTGTTAGTGTACTTAAGGATGTAACTAAGATTGAGCTATATAGTTGAATGTGAACACAAATTGGGTGAAGTTTCACATGTGTTAATGGGAAAACTTTCACAATTTCCTTCTTGTTGTCAAGTTGTGTTTGTATGGGTGTTGATATAGTTTACAAATTATAATGTCTATCAAGTCTTTAAGTGAGGTGTGAAAATATCATATGAAATTTATAATTGTTTTGCTATGTGTACATCATCATTGATACAATTCCCAATTTGCTTTGATTGTTTTTGCATGTTGTAGAGTTGTTTGCATGATCATGTTTTTTCATTGTATTACAAAGATGACATTATAAGCGAGGGAGGTTGAAATCAATGAAAGAAAGTAATCATACTTGACACCAATTACATCCCCAACTACCCATTGTAGAAATATGTCCTACTATTCATTTGTGCATAACATATTTAATGATTTGATGTATTAACTCTCAAATTTAAAAGACCATTAAAGCCCTAGAAATTGATCATATGCGATGAAAAAATAATAGATTAATGTTCAAACATACCATAATAATCCAACATGATGTAATAAATGTAAACGTTATTATTTTAGTTCATTTCTTGATTGATTAAATGGTAGGGCTTCCATTTTCATGTTAGAGGTGGATGGGGTCATGTCCAATGCTTTCAATGACTTTAATGATCCAATGCATTGGCATAATTTGAATTCATGTTCATGACTAAATTATGTTTTATAACATACAGGCGATGTATGGAAGATGTTAAATCAAACAACAAGTTTAACATACTCCTTTTTTTCTTTGTTTGCCTTTGGCCCACTCCATCTTTGTCTCAAAAAAGATAGATGTTGCCTAGACACACTTTGGGTAGGTGTGTTATGCGCATTTTGGGCTTATAATCAACTAGATGTCCATTATAGACCCAAAATGTGCATAACACCCACCCAAAGTATGTGTAGGCAACATAAAAATGTGTATTTGTGTTGTCTTAACATTTTAAATTGTTGTTTATAGAGTATTAAGGAAGTATGTGTGTGTATGTGTGTTGTGTTAACATGTTAGATTTGTTGCCCAAGGAGTTTAAATAGAGTGTGGGTAGTGTATGTGTACATGGGTGTTGCCATGTCATATATTGTTTGTTGTCCAAAGCAAAACAATAGGAGATAAAAGAAGAAGTAAAAGGAGGGATTAAGTCATTAATAATACATATGGGTAAAACCCTTCACCCCTTCATCCCATTTGTCTTTTAGAACTATTTAAAAATTTGTTGTCCAATAAATAACAAGAGTGGGTGGACATAATTTTTGGGGAAACACCTTTATAAAGGGTAGAAGAGGTTGAAAAACTAATTGATGGGGTTGTTTTTTTAATTAATAAAAAAGGGATAATGGATGTATTGATTGAGGTACATCTAAATGTTCTTCGATAGGTGGAAGAACAACTCAAAATTAAGGTGATGAAGTGCACGAATTTACACTTAACATATGCACCCCAAACAATTTACTAAATGATATTGATGTAATTTCCACTCCTAGGATGATGGATTCTCAAAACTTGTGGCACACACTTTAACTCTTCACAATTATGAAAAATGGGTGAATGATTCAAGTTGTTTCGTGTCACAAACTTGGCATTGAACTTGCAACCAAACTAGGGACATGGTAAGAAAAATGATTTGTAAAAGTCTTTTGAAATTCAATCACACTCACAAGTGTGTGTGTAGGAGTGAAAAAAAATGAATCCCAACATTAAACTAAGTGGATTTCAATTTTGGGACTTGAGAATACCAAATTGTCATGCAAGACTTTGAAACAAGGTTTAGGGAATCAAATTTTGTTCAATTGAACCCTCTTTATGTTGTCAAATTTTTTGTGACTATGTATCTATTTATTTATTTAAAGTGGGGCAACATTTTCAATTGGGAGATTTGAAACACAAGTTGTGGCAAATTGAATAGTTGGGAGTCAAATTGCCAATTCATTTTTTGAGCACTTCTAATAGATAAATCAAATAGCTCCAATTTGGGAGCTTGATATGTTGTTGGAATGTTATTTTCAAAAGCTACAACATTGCTTTTGAGAGATTTTGAATCAAAATCCACATGAAAGTCATGAACGCCCCAAGTGGCAAGGCTCATAACTTGGTAATTTTGGGACTCCCACTCCCACTTGAGAGTCTTGGGAATTTGTGCCCCCTTGATGTAGTCCCTACTATCATTTACAAGGTATAATATAGGGAAGATAATGATGCCTTTTAATCCCTAAAGTTGAACCATGGTGAATCTAATGATGTGAGTTGCTCGTGGACCATTTGTGGACCATTTTGGTTCAAAACTACACTAATTACCCTTTTGATCGGTTTGTGCAAATTTTACATATTTGTGAGTTCAACTTAAGGAACTTGTCATAATCTCATGATCAAAGCTCAAACATTTTTTTTTTATGGCACTAAAAAGTGCGCCTTAGGCTTGCATTATATTATAAAATCAATAATTAGCAAGGTTTTTTTCCCTCAATACCATTGAATGTCATATATTGATAGTTATGGAGTCCTTTGCAAGTGAAAGGCATTTTGTGACAACCAAAAACTAACTCTTACTTTTTCAATTTACATATGTTTTTGGTTGTCACAAAATGCCTTTCACTTGTTATATTTATATTATTAAAAATAAAAACTCACCATAAGGCTTCAATTCTATGCCCCAAAGTTCAACATGCCTCTTAAAAGCCTTTAAATGGTTTATAAAAAAAAAGTCTTGGGTGAAATTCTTTAACATGAAAACATTCAACAAGCATCTTATACACCTTTTGATATTTTAAACACACATAATAAACCAATAAGATAGTTACAATGTTTGAATTGTTGATTAATTAAAAACTCCATCTAACATGCAAAAATATCTTAAAAATCTATAGTATAAAACTTGATCAAAAATTTTAAAAACACATTGATTAGGACTTGTTGGTCAAACGTCATATTAAGTATACAAGCTAGTACTAAACATGCACTTGTGTTCTACCCAACATTAAATCTATATATATATATATATACCTTAATGAATTATGTAGGAAAAAATCAAGAACAAATCACTCAACATGCACTAAACTAAATTCTAGGAGGTCAATGGTACATTGACACATCACTTCAATGAGATCAATTAGTTATAGCTAAACTTAATAGTTCACTACAATCTCAACATGAACTTCAACATGTAGTTCACCAAAACTCAATTACAAGCTTTAACAATACTCCCTTTATAGTAGCATATTTTGAATGTCCCATGGGGACTACATTAGAGTGGCAAATTCCATGGCTTCCCAATGTCTCTCTTTCAAAATTTGAATATAAATGTATATGTTTTTCAATTAAAAACCCTTTAATTTGACAAGTTAGGTCTTTTACTCGTTCATGTTGTTTATGTTTTTTGAATCAAATGATTTGATATGATGCCTTCGTTTTTGTACATTAGTGTGGCACTACTTTTACACAAAGGTCAAATTGAAAACATTATGCAAATATATTGTTCTTTGTGCATTCCATAACCATCCTAAATAATCAAAAGGTTTTGATATGCAACATTGATATTTTATTCGTGTTACATTTCATCTTTGTAATATATATATATATATATATAATCTGATTTTCTTATTTATAAATTGAACCTTCATTTTCCAAATTTTACATTTGTTATTTGTTGAATGCGATTTCTTTTTTACATTGCCGTTATTTTGATTCTAATTAATTGCAAAGTGATTTTCAAATTTCTTAATTTTCAATTTCAAGCATTTTGAAAATCATATTTTCAAGCATGTGAAATATTTACTGGTTTCATGGTTGAACTTTAATTTTGGCCACTCATTTGTCATTACTATTTTCTCTTAGGATGCAATTAATTTGGTTTATTTTGAAATTTCCAATAAGTACCCCCTTCTAGAAGAAATGTTAGCTTAAACTAATGCAATGATAAGCATTTTCCTTGTGATGTTCAATATTACCCACATTTATATGTGCAATTTGTATCTTTTTTCATATGTAAATTAAAATGGCAAGCATGGTTTGTGAGTTATTGTTTGTTAAAAATGAAAGCCATGAACAACTAGATCAAGTTGAAGTGTAGGGCTTTGAAACATACACATGTTGCATGTTTGGGAGTAATGATGACATTGCCAAAGTTATTAATTTATTGGTCATGGATTTCATTATATTTGTTGATTTATGCCCATAGAGAAGAGATTACACATTGGTTAGGATTTGGGCATAAAATTTTGGCTTGAACTTTAAAAAAATGTGTGAATGACATTAAAAATACTATGTGTGCATCTTTTATCCTAGAAAATTCCTAGCTAACCCTTTAGGTAGGTGACATGTAATATTTTAAGTAGGTTTTAAGTGTCCGATAACCTAGATAGATCCTTCGATAAACACATGAAATGTGGAAAAATTCAAATCATCTTGGGTTGAGAAGGAAATTTAAACTTTCTCTCCTTTGTTGTTGCTCTTTTACATAAGCCCATATACATTTTGATTGTTGTTTCATCAACTTTAGTGAAACACACAAGGCTCTTCTCCTAAGTTATGCTAGCTTTGTGGGCACCTTGTTACATTGTCATTTGTTTACATTCATTTTGTTAAACTATTAATTGTGGAGAAAGAGCCAAAAAAAAGTTGTGGAAAAACTTTGACCATCATTTATCAAAAACCCCAACCACTTCCTCCCAAATGCTCAAAATAATCCAAGTCCCCCCAAAAAACAAAAAAAAACTATTTAAACACCTAAGTGCCAAATCAAACTTCAACATAAGGCATCCTTGATTGGGATTACATTAAAATTCTCCAAACTTTAGAACAAAAACATAATTACTAATTCACACAAATTGGTTACTAGCACAAAGTTCAACCGCGCTTCCAACAAAAATTTATAGACGAAAATTTTCTTTTCAATACCATAAACAATTGACTATCATAGCACCATGGTAAGTTCAATATTTGAGTGTTGAATAATTATTTTATTTTGAAGAATCCATTGAGAAATTCAAATGTTTCAAAATATTCTAAAATATTCTTTATTTTCATTTACAAAAAAATTCTTTGACAACAATATATATATATATATATATTGAAAATAATATTAGTAGTGTCTGATTCACCATCATACCATGGCATTTAAATGAAATTGATAAGTATTTTCACTATGCTTTTGTATACATAATTTGTGAAAACTAGAACATAATTTGGATGTCATTGGTAGTATACATATACCCTACCCTTACCTGCCGGTTCCAAAAAGCGAACACCTTGCAACATTGGTCATTACCCTCAAGACAATAGTTGCTAGATTATTAGTGAAAAAATGAAACATCATCAACCGCATAATGAATAAAAATTCTAATGCTCTTATTCAAAGGTTGTTTTGAAGTGTAATTTGCTGCTAATTTTTATTAAAAAAACATTGCCAAAATTTTGAAACCACATAATTGGAAAAAAATAAATTAAAAATGCTCCTATTAAGTGTTTTTCATTTTCAATTTGTGATGTAGCTATCCAAGGTTGCCATCATTCATAAGCCAATTTAGCCAAATTTGACTACTAACAAAATATGAATGAGAAAAAAAAATCCTTATGTTTTTTACTACCTATTTGAAACCCATTAAAAAAATAGCAATTTATACATATAAATTTGAAAAGGTTTTCAAAAAATCATTAATTTTGCAACAAATTCTGTCTGTATAGTGTGAAAGTTCCACCCCAAAAAAAAAGGTTGCTCCTACTAATGTTGGAAATGAAACTTCACAGTAGTGTTTGTGGAACCCTAAACCCTAGTACATAAGAATTTGCTATGGGACAACTAACCCATTAAACATTTATTTAATTTCTTAGTTCTAGTTCTTATTCAATGCTTTATATGTGACTATGTGTCTACCATACAAGGGGTTTAGGGTTTTGGAGTGCTTTTTAAAAAAATGTTAATGCATTGATTGGCCAGGGTTTATGGTTGGGTTACTAGTTTACTAACTTTTAAAAAATACCCTATTTGATTCCATAATTATTTTAATTATTTTAATTAAAAAATGACCCATGGGGATCATGTGGCATAAACAAGTGACAAAGAATAAAGCATGTGGGTCTCATGTAGGGGGGACTTGGGGAAGACTTAAAATGGGGAGTGTGCATTCAAAAGAGGAGGGTCATAATGATGTCAAAGTAAAGGACCAAATACTTGAAGTTTCCGATATCAACATTTTGAGAAAAATAAGCAACCTAGACGCGAAAACTTACAAGCAAGCAAGCAACTCATAACTCTCACCCGTCTATAGAAAAGCCAAGAAAGAATCAAAATCATGGAATCATTTACCAAACATGATGATTCCACATCATTTGAGAGCAACTCTTCTGGCCACACACAGTACAGTAAATTTGGGAAGAAAGAAGATAAGTCAAAACATGCTGGTTTGGCTCAACAAAATGGTTTTAACTTTTGGCACAGCAAAAGCCTAACACCTGCTGTTGATTGGCTAGATGCTTGGATTGGTCAAGGATTGGTCAAGGTGGGTTTAGGGCTCTTATTAGTGTCTTACTTTGTGCTCTTTCAGTTTTATGGGTGAGGCTGGGAAAAAGTAAATCACTAATCTGGGATGTGAGAAATTATTGTTGTAGGGCCACATACTGAGCACGGGTGGAGCTGCTTGGAGGGCAAGATGAATTCGGTGAATAAAACAAATTCTAGAGAGGTTCTGACTTTTTATTAGGCTAAGTTCATGTTTTTGGGTGAGGTTTGGAATCAATAAACAAACAATCTTGGATAGGAGAAATATTGTTGCAAGGTCAAATGTTGAATATGGGTGGATCTATTCGAAGGAGTCAATGTATTAATGCATAATTTTGAACCATTCTAATAAAATAGGTGTAAGCTTTAAACCATATTCAAAACACAATATAAATGAAGGCTAAATGTTATAATAATTTAGTACTAGTACCAATGATAGTTATCATAGTAGTCACATTGGAGCTTACTACATAATTTATGCAGTCTTCGCACTTAAAAGGTAGCCTTAACAAGTTAAGGTTCAAAATGAAGTTAAAGTTAGGTTTTAAATTAAGCCATGAAACTTTTTGTTAACATTTCGGTAATTATGTCCTAGTTTAACTATTTGTTTATTACCAAATATACCTACATGACTTTTTAGTGGTAGCTACATTAACCGTCATCGGAGGCCAATCTTAGTTTGTGATGAGTGCCAATAAACTTTTTTTGATTTTGTGGGTGAGTATTGTTTTCAAGCTCTTGCTTCCTTCATCATTTCTATTCATCAAGCTTTTTCCATTTCATTGATTTCTCTTTTTAATGTTTTCAAAATTTTGATGGTTTTCTATCATTGTTCATGTCTACATTTCAATTTGTAATCAATGTTTTCAATTCAATGTTGCTAATGTGTTTTTCAGTGTGATTGTGATTATTTCAATTAATATTTTTCTATTTTTTATTGGTGTTTTCTTTGAGGTGTTTTCAAGCTTTTGACACTATGTTTTTGTTTCTTAGCTTTCATATTTGGCATCTCAACATTCAATTTTTTTTTTTCTATTCTTCAAATATTTTTATTTTTATCAAATATTTAATTTAG
>Ga0209611_10007910_pt1 | contig 16879 bp, 8 predicted proteins | sample S1TSphgellanicum_3_FD_187693 | JGI IMG/M metagenome (GOLD analysis project Ga0209611, IMG submission 187693) | Host-associated microbial communities from peat moss isolated from Minnesota, USA - S1T2_Fc - Sphagnum magellanicum MG (SPAdes) (version 2) | ecosystem: Host-associated > Plants > Peat...
GATCCAATACCAATTTTTTAAAGATGAGATTGAATATAAAATAAGAGAATTGTCGAAAGAAAATTAGAAACTCAAAACAATGTGTAATCAATCACATTATTTCAAACGAATTGTTGTTGAAATGAATAATGTTTCTTCAGTAATATTGAAGTTGATTGATGAGCAATTACAGATTGAATTCAAATTGATTAAAACAAGGAAAACAAATTCTTCCTTTTCACGTAAGGTTATATATTCCTTCTATAAAAATGAACAATTTTACTTATCATGTCACAAAAGATTGATACTAGTCACATCTTTAAATTCAATGGATCTTATTGTAATATATAAAAAAACACAAACTTACTTTGATTTTCAAGATTGAAAAGCTTTGGTCCATAGTCAACAACACCAAACCAAAGCCAATCAATCCCACACAAGTGAGAATCGTTACTAGTGCACATGCACTATTTGCCACATGAGTAGGCATTGTAACTACATGAGAAGAAAGAGATACTTCATCTCTAGCAATAATCAATAATTGTCTTGATAGTAATGTTGTTTCCCATATTCAATCTTGCAAAACATCACACGATGCATGGATAGAATTAATAAGATTTTTTGAATCATAAGATGTTATGAAGATAATGCATCTAAAACATAAATTGCACGCATTGAAGAGGATAAAAAATGAAAGTGCTATGAAACATGTTTACTCTAAAACAAATATTTGAAGCCAATGCAATAGTGCTTGATGATGAAGGTGTGTTTACTCTAATGAGAATCATGCTTGCAAATTATGGAATATTCATTAGTTCTTTAAGAAGGCCCAACCCAATTTGACATTGTAATTTCTAATAATTGACCTCATACAAGAAGAAAGTATTATGAAAAGCCTTAACTTGTTATGGACAACATGTCAACAAAGATATAGGAAAAAGATATCCTAATGATAAAGGAAATTGTAAGAAAAATTTCGTATCAAAGGATGATGAGTAAACTTTTGAATTTGGTGGCAAGAAGAAACTAAAGTGTTTTTATAGTAAGAAACATGGACATAATCAAAGATTGTAAGGCAAAAATAGTAGCAAAGGCTTCAAGCAAGAAACAATCAAATATTATTGTGACAAAAGAAGTTCACAAGTTGTATGTTTTAACATTTGCATCAAAAGTTGCCAATGACCCCACATGGTATGTGGATATGGGAGCCACACAATGTGTGAAAGTTTTTCATGAACTATGGAACATGTGAAAGCTTGCAAGTTGTGTTCTTGGGTGAAAATACAACTCACCAAATAGCGGGACAAGGAGAAGTAGGCATCAAACTACTTGATGGGAAAGTAAGAAGAATCCCTAATGTTTTAGAGGGCATAAGCATCCTTGGGTGGACCCATGAAGAACAACACCCCCTTGAACATTTTATTAGACCTATTGAATTTTTAAAAATATATGAAACACTTAAATGAAGCTTTTCATTAGAACTTTTTTGTGATTACATTAACTATGTTGTATAGAATTTTAATTTTTAAAGAGATAAAAAAATATCTTGTATTTTGATGTTCCTAATCATTGCAAAGTTTAGAAAAAGTTTCAAAAATGTCACAAGGTTGTTTTTTCCTTGGACTTTTTTATTAGGAACACAAGTTTGAAACATGTTTTGATTTTTTTATTTTCAAATAATTTTTATAGGTACCTTAAAAGGCATTCTATTTGAAATTTGTATTATGTAATTAATTGAGTATGTACAACTTACTTATGAATTTCCAAAGTTCAAGAGGGTGATTATAGAAAGGGCCATTGCAATTAGGAAATCAAAAGTGCCCTAATCCTCACAAATTTTTATTCCAATGAACATTTAAAATTCTATAATTTTTCATGCAATGAATAAACGTGAGAAAAAATAAATTTATGACTATGAATTTATTTTTTAAAAATGTGCCAAAAATATTATTTTGATAGTTTTACTAGTTCAAAGTGGTTCCTAGTGGGTCCACCCAAGGATGCTTATACCTTACACATCATTAGCCTTAAAAATAATTTTTTTCTACCCAAAAATTTGACAAATTTGGTATAGAACTTTTATCAAATCCAAGATATGTACTAACAAGAATATAATTCATGAAGTGATTGTGAGATATAATGCAAGTTTGAATTTGATTTGTACAAGTTGAAAAAAACAATTAAATCTAACAAAGATGCAATTGTTGTCTTTGCTAATACCGATTTCAACACAATTTATTTATTGCATCTTAGACCTGGCCATATCAACAAGAGATGATTGAAAGATATTCAAAGTATATCTAAAGGTGTGGATATTTATATTCAATAAGAATAAATTCACCTTATGTAAGTTTTATATGGAAAGAAAACAATGTCATCCATCATTTCCCAAAGTCGGAATCATGCAGGCAAATGAAATCATTAGCTTGGTTCATTCTAATGTTTTTGGAGCATTAGAAACCAATACACATTTTGGTTACAAGTATTTTCACTTTTATTGATGACTTTTCTATATATATATATATATTTGTCTACTTGATTAAACACAAGTATGAAATGTTTGACAAATTCTTACAATATAAAGATTTTATGAAAGGATAAAGAAATCGCAAAATTAAAAGTTTGAAATTTGATGATGGTGGCGAATATAATTCCAATGAATTCAATGAATATTGTTTAAAGTTTGGGATTAAAAGAAAGTTCACTATGCCATATAAACCACAACAAAATGGTGTTTTGAACACAAAAACAAAAATTTATTTGGCAATACCCTTGCAATGTTGTCACATGTTTTTTTGGCCAAAGCTTTATTAATAGCCAATTAACTTCAAATAGGAGCCCCACCAAAGATGTGACAAATAATATGACCCCTTATGGAATGTGGTTTGGTTGTAAATTTTTTTTGTCACATTTTTTAAAAAATTGTTGTAAGGTTTATGCTTTAATCCAAAAAAAAAGATGTCAAAAATTGGATTTCCATATTTTTTATTGTGTTTTTCTTGAATATTCAAAAAAATCCAAGGTTTATTGATCGATGTGCCCAAATAACTACAATATATTCATATCATCTAATGGTTTTTTTATGATATCTCTAAGTAAGCAAAGTCCATTCATTCGTGAAAATAAAAGATGACCCAAACCTTCTTCCTAAAATCAATTTTTTTCAAAGAAATATTACATTAACACCAATTCCAATGCCAATTGTTGCAACTATAAGTAGACAAATTCTACCATTGAACTTAGTTCAACAACCACCCCCACGATCAACATTACAAACTTTACCACTTGCATGCCACCAAACCCAAGTTTGAATTTACAAAATGACATTATTAAAACATTTTCACAACCATATGGGTAGATGCAAGCTACGATGGCTCACTTTTGTGATGAAATGGTGTTTTTCCCCTAAGTACCTTTTATTCAAATGCATGTGATGATTCATATATCCTTAGATTTGCTAATTGGGACATAGATCTAAATGAACAACTTCATTATGAGGAGAATTTTGTGGTTATTTATTGATAGAAATCATTTGTTAGTAGTAATGGATTTTTGAAGTCAAAAAATATGGACTAATCGTCTAACTGGAACATCACAATTTATGGAAAAATTTATATTGATTCACATTCCAAATTTGTTATTGGGACTCAATATATAATGTAATACAAGATGATAAAGTCATATGAGAAATATGTTTTTTGAAAACCTTAACCGTTTAATAATTAGGGATTTTTGAATAGTTAAAATTTGACCATATTTTCATAAGTCCATATGAGTTCCAATTTTTTTCTTTTTTCAATTTCTTTGTTCCAACAACATATTTTTTGAAAGCTTTAGATGGGGCATTATTCCTTTGGACTTTGTGGGTTTTCCTTTTATGACTTCCAAATTTAAAAATGACATCAATTACATTAAATATAAGTTTTCACATAGATTTGGGAACGTTTCTAAGTGATTGAACGTGTATTATTCATATATTAAAATAATGATATTTTAAAAAGTAACAACCATGTCCATTTGAATCATTTTTTAAAAAATGTATGGACTTATAAAGAGTGTAATTTATGCCACTATTGAACTGCTATATCATGCATTCACCCATTTATAAGTGCAATTGATTTATCACAAAAAGTTAGGCACAAAGCCCTTCTCCAAGCAATACTCTACTAAAAGGATGATGAAACCTCCCAATCAATTAATTGAAACCTTAGAAGGCAAGAAACAACCTACAAAGAAAACATTTATTAGGCCATATGCCCAAACTTATCATAAGTTTAACATTGTATTCAAGCACATGAACTCCCTTATTTTATGGATGATGCCTTATTAAGAGAAGATTACTTGAATGGCAAAAGGCAATGCAAAATGAGCTTGCTTCCTTAACAAAGAACAAGTTCAACACATGGGAGTTGACCACACTCATTACTAATAGACATGTTGTAAATTCTAAGTGGGTTTTCAAGATCAAAACCAAGGTTAATGGTTTAATTGATTGATATAAAGCTTGCTTGGTGGCTTGAAAATTCACACAAATTCTTGCAGTTGATTTTACAAAAACCTTTTCACTTATTGTGAAACTCAATTCCATTTGAATTTTATTAGCCTTGATTCAATCTAAAGATGCATCAACTCAAGGTAAATATCGCACTTTTAAATGGATATCTCAATGAACATATTTATATGGAAATATTTGAAGGCTTAAGATTTTTTTCCTATCCTCATTTGGTATGTAAACTCAACAAATTAATTTATGGTTTGAAACAATCTCTTAGAGTTTGGTATCAAAAACAAGATAATTATTTGATATTTCAAGCCTTGATTTGGATGCAAATATATATTTCAAATGTGAAATTGCTAAAGGATTTATAATTTTCACAATATGTTGATGATTGCATTTTGCTTAACAATCAACTACATTTCATTCATCTCATTAACTCTATTCTATTACATAAATTTGAGATGTTTATTACAGGTGAATTACATTATACTATTGGTAATGCCACCATAAGAAACTATGAAGAAGGTTGGATAATTTTGCACCAAACTAAATATCTTAAGTTATTAAGTTACAAGAATTTTTAATTCTTATTAGTAATTTAATAAGCACCCCATTGTTTGTTGGTGTGCATTTGAATAAGCAGATAGCCCTACTATTAAAGAAGACCACATGGCTATTCAAGGTTATCCATATTTTCAAACGCTTGGCAACTTCATGCATGCCATCATCAACATTTAACTAAATTCTTCTTTTGTTGTTAATAGCTTGGCCCAATATCTCTTTCAACCTTGGAACAATTCGTATACATGCCATGAATAGGGTTATGTAGTACACCAAAGGCATTATGTCCCTTGGCATCAAATATCAAACATGTGAACATGGTTAGATTTTACATGGGTTTTTAAATGTTGATTAGGTTGGTGATAAGGATACATGTTGCTCCACATTTGGATATTTCTTTCTCCTAGCTTGAGGCTTGGTATTTTGGGTAAGCAAGAAACAACAATACATGGTTTTATCTTCTACTAAAAATGAATATATGGCCCTAGCAAAAGCAATCGATGAAGTTGTATGGTTGAGAAGACTATTGCATGAACTTGGTTTTTCCTAAAATCAACTCATTACAATCTATTCAAATAGCTAGAATGCCATTTCATTAAGTGAGAATCCAGATTTTCATTCCATTAACAAGCATGTGGATACACAACCATTTTACTAAAAAATATAAAATTTCTAACCAAGAAGTTAAACTTACCTACATTTAAATACTATTGATATGATTGTTGATATTCTCATTAAATCTTTAGTCAAAGGAAAACATCAAATTTGCATGACACAACTTGGTATGTATTTAGTTATTGCATATTTTGTTTTTCCATCTCTTGTAAACACTACTTTGTAGTACAATTGCACATAAGCATATATGATTATTCTTGTCGAAAAATGGTTGTCTTTACCAACCCATGTGGATAAATCCTAGAGTGGGAGAATACATAACTAGGTTCATCTTACTTTGAGAAATGCAAGTTATGGAACCAAATTTATCCACCATATGAAGAAAACAACCCACCAATTTTCAACTCCCATAATCAAAACCTAAAGCAAAAACCTTCAAATAAAATGGTATTATGTAAAGATTATTTACCACCGAAATATTCAACACAAAATGTAGAGCTAAACCTAAATATTCCAACCCCACAAACCTTATAAAAGGTAATCAAATGATTAAAAAAATGAATAAATGATTACAAGGAAAAGTGATGGAAACTTACCACACCCAATGTAACAACTATCATGATAAGTTGTTCCACCTTTGTAGGATGTGCACAACCATTAAAAAAAAGAAACATGTGGCCAAGTGTTAGATGGTGTGAACCAAAGGAGTTGCTCCACAAACACATCATACTATTGTCCATATTTTCCTTTCACCAAATTTGAAGATAAAATTATGCAAATTTTAATAAATGAAATTGAAAGAACAATTTGAAAATACCATATAGAACTCAAACATAGAAGAAAATGGGAGATGGAAAATGGAGCTTGATGGGGAACTAACGTTCCAAGACTAAGAAAGAGCAAAAGTGTTCCTTGGTGTAAACAAAACCCTAAAAGGAAGATCTTTTGGATGAAAGACCAAAGTTGGATGAATATAAATGCATACTAAAAGATCTAGTGGGAATGTTGATGAAATATATGGTATAGTAGATCTCTAGTATAAATACAATATCATACATTGTTAGTTACCCATGGAACGCAATTGCTCATAGTTAAAACAATTGTATAAGAACTCTTGATGACATTTATAATGACTTATTCTACCTTGTAAATGAATAGGATGTCTTTCATAAATTTCACAACAATAAGTAGCTTGTTGCATAATGGCTTTGAATTTTTTATGACATCCATAAAGATGATAAATATTTGACATACCAAATTTGAAACACATGGTGGCTAACATGGTGAAGCCCAAATGGATCCAATCATGACCATGAAGAGAAGCTTTGAGCCCAAACTCAAGATGGAGATCTCAATTTATATGTTGATGCTTTTGAAGGCGAACCAATTCTTTAACAAAAGTGCATTACTTTTAATGCTTGTGACAAAACAAGCCCAAATATTTGAGAAGTTGTAATGTTTTATCCATTATTTTAAGAGACTACAATTAAGCAAAAAACATTCTAATCACAAGGAGTTTTGAAAAAGACTTGTAGTTGAGCTTGCAAGGCTAATTTACCACATAGTAAGTTGGCATCCTTACACTCTTGATTATTACATTCAAATACTGAGATTTCAAATGCATTTGTGATTTATTATTTTGCTATCAATAGAAATTAAACTTATCACTTGTAAAAATAAAATGAGAAAATAACATACTATTTTGTTAATCCCAATTTCAACAATACTCATTCTTGCACTTAATATCTTCCATAATTCATTGTGTCTTTTTGTGAACTCACATATCAAGAGTTAGATATTTAACTTTAACAATAGGTTGAGTTGTTATTGTGGACAAAACACTCAACTACTTTTTTGCTATAAGTGGTGATGACATGGCAACAATTTCAAAAGCCCTTTTGCAATGCACAAGAATTTGAGATGCCTTGTCATATTGCAAATCTAGAAATATAAACTTGTCACAAACATGAAACCACAAACTTTATTGACTCAATAGATTATCATTCACAAGCCCACAACTCCACTATTTTATAAAACAACACATGTCAACCCTTGTAGGCAAAACAAAAGGAAAATGTAAGGAAAAATAATGCAATCACACCAAATATCAAAATTGTCAATGAAATTTTATAATCAAATGCTACACATAAGAGAACTAGACATAGTTAAAAGATGATTAAACATTGTTCGTAAGCAAAAATTACCAAGGCCATTGTTGCTCCATTTATGTTCGCAAAGCTTTTTCACACCTAAACCATACTAGATGATGTTCAAAAACATTTGTCATTCTAAGGCACATCTTTATCGATCATTCATTCATACAATGCTAGCAACATTGTTCAAAAGCATTAACCATGTAAGGCACATCCCTATATGTTGTTTGCTCATGCAATGCATGGTGTTGGTGTTTGGTTATAGTTCAATTAAAGCAAATGTGTAGTTACTAGGTTGAAAAACAACATATAAATGAAACTTGTCACACATGTATTACAAATATTTCGAAATGCAACATTCACCTTGATGACCTACCCTTCATATGTTTTGTCACAAAGGTATTCACCTTGATGACTTGCCATTTGTATGCATTATATCACATTCTCCTTGGTGACCTATATAGAATAACCTTAAAAAGGTCATTCCTTGTATATTTTTAGAAATGCTTGAAATAAAAGCATATTTTTTTTGTATGAAATAATGGCATATTTTAGATATATTTAAACATAAATTTAACATATTGTCAATATCTTTTCATAATCAATCATAGGCACCATATTTATAATAATTTTATTTATTATTTCAATAAGTTGTATGCCATATTTTTTTGCATGTCATTTGGAATAAAATGGAAATGACCTCCCTAGCAAAATAGCCATGCTTGTGCAAAGCTCTAATGGCACACCTTTTTTGTTTGGTGATAGTCAAATATGCCATGTAATTCTTGAAAAATCTCAAAATATTCCTAAAAAACCTAGGTGTAGACCTAAAAAATGTTAGGTTCACAAGTTCAAATTTCTTATTTCATAAGGGTTTCTCAATCACCCCAATAAACATTGGGTCTAGTAATTCATGCAATATTACATTTGGGTCTAAAAATTCATGTATATTTGGCCTTAAGTCATTGACAATTTTGTATATTATATTTTTGCATTTAATAAGTATATATTTCATCCAACTTCATCCATATTGGGGGTTTTCATCTAATTGTAAAACTTTGGTTTTGCTAAGCCCTATATCCAAAAAGCCTAGGCCCAAGTTCAATCTAAGTTAAGCCAAGGTGACATGTGTTCAAAGAGGTTAAGGCCCATCATGTCCAAGAAGCTTGTGACCTCACCAAAAGGATTTGGACTAGCTTGCATGCATGTTCCAAGCCCATGCCGAAAACCCCAAACAACCTTGACTTATGTCCAATAAGCTTGGGAATATCTCACTAAAGAGACCTAGATTGGCCTTTCTTTGATCCAAGAAACCAAGCCCATACCCAAGAGCTCCAAGCCACTTGGACCCTATCTCCAAGAAGCTTGGGATGTTGAAAAAAACCATAAATTAACCCATTCATGGTCCAAGAATACCAAGCCCATGCCCAAGAGGCTTGAGCCTCCTTGAGGCATTCTTTAAAAAAGTATGGGCTTTGAATAGCAAAATGGCAACATTATGTCCAAGGCATGTGCTAAGTGGAAAAGCCCTAGGCCATTAAATAAAATCCCCTTGATTGCCCAATCCAAAAGTTATTTGATTTTTGTTATAACTTCTATGTGAGTGCATCACCCTTTTTGTCAATCCTACTAGTTATTTTAAAGTATTGTAACTATGAATACTCATAGGTTTCACATTTGCCATATTAGAATAATTGTTCATGATGGCATGTAGGTGGTGTGGTTAATGTGTATTCCAATTGCCTCCTATGTTCAAATAGTTTGGACCATTTTAGTTGCTTCTTTTGTATGTATAGCTTGGACCAGTATGGTTGTTTCTTATATATGTATATCTCCCACCATGTTGGTTTCCTTTGGTTGGAGACCTTTGAATGTTGTTTGTTGCTACAAAAAACCAACAAATCTTCATGAAAGAAATGTTCATTATAAATATGTTCACATTTTAGTGCATATCTAGTCAAGAAAATTATTTCAATGCAGGTTTTAGTTTCTTGGGATATAATGAACTCTAGTTTCTTGAACAAAGATGCATGCAAAACCATCTACAATTGATATTAGATCCCATGAAAATGATATTCAAAATTGGTGAGCATGTTTGAATTTTACAATACATTAACACATGTATTGTAAAATGCTACTTAAAATAATAATAATTATATATATATATACGTGAGTAATATGAAAAAATTATAATTGCAAATAACTACTAAAGAAGTGTGGTGCCCATTGATAATAGTTTATTTATTATTATAAAAAATATATTTTTTTAATACAACAAATTCAACCATGACGGGCAACAATGATGATGACAATAACAAATCCAACCTAGAAATATTCAAAAACCATTTAGATCTTTCAATCTTTTCATTGTTGTGCACTAGCAAATCAATGGCTAACTTTAATGAAATTAGCAAAATCATATGCATGAAAACATGCACAAAAATTCATTCATGTTATGCTTTGGTTCATTTCATAACACCAAGGATGGTGGGCACTTGAAAAGTAGATTCGAAATTGTACAGATTGATGGCGAGTAGTTTAATTTATGTGACAAATGGGCGACCGGACATTTCTCTTGCAATAAGTTGCATAACTAAATACATGGTCAAACGATAAAAAACACATTTCCAATAAGTTAAACAAACTCTAAAATGTTTGAAGAACATTCTTAATTTTGGATTACATATTACACACAAGGGAAGTGAAATTTACTACACATTTGAAGATGTAGATTAGGGATGTGATTTGGACACAAGACATTCAACTTCAAAAATCATTCACAAATTAAGTGATTCTACTATTCATTTGTCAAGTAAACTATAAGATGTAGTATCAACCACGTAAACATGATAAACTCCTTTCATATGTTGCAACTAGCATTCTTCACTTGTTGAAATTATTTGTTAAATTGGGGGTAAATCGACATAAACCTACCCCTCTATATAGTGATAATTAGTCTTGCATTAGGCTAGTAGAAAATTTGACTATGCATGAAAAAACAAAACACATAAACATAAGGGTGCATTTTATTTGAGAATAGGTTTAGTTTGGAGAAATAGAAATAGATTATGTGCTTACGTTTATTAAACAAGCAAATTTTATCACAGAACCACACTACTAGAATTCTTGATTTTTCAAACAGTCTAAGTTGACCAATTGGTCTTTTTTGACTAGTGAACATGTACATTTTGACTAAAGGGCTAAAGGCTTGAACGAAATGTGTATCTTTTGACTAATCAACATGGTTGAAATGACCTATTTGACTATTTGTTAACTTGAACATTTAGTCAAATTGGACAAAAAATTAACAACTTTAGTCAAAATGGCCAATGACACTTAGCCAAATGGAATATATAATCAAGTTGGAAGGAAACACATGACACTTTTAGCCAAAATGGCCAATGGAGTTTTAATCAAGATGGCCAATGTTATTACTACATACCTACCCACCCACCCACCTACCTACCTATTGTAATTTACTTACCTTTTTGGGTGCAGTCATAATTACACGTACCATAACAAGTGTAACACTTGCTTGGTTTTTTCATGTTTTAAAGTCGTAATCTAATTTGATGTTGAAATTATAAGATTTGTTTATATAGTTATATTTTTAATATATCATTGGAACATGTGAATTAATTTGAAATTAATCAAATGAATAAAAAATTAACAAAAACATTCATTATACATTATAACATTTGCTTTTACGTAGTATAAAAACTTGTAAATGGATTTGAATATTTTTGAAAATGACATTTTTTGCCAAATTTTTAACATAAACCTTAATAAAATAGCATGAAAAAAATTTTAATTAAAAAAAAAGTGTCGAAGATTTTTCCAAGAATATTTTTAAAATATTTTTAAAATATTTCCCAAATAATAGGTAGGTAGGTAGGCGAGTGGGTAGTCACAAATGTAATAAAAAAGTAAATGAATGTGGTTTGTTTTAGTCCATTTGCACCCACTTACCTACCCACTCGCCCACCTACCTACCTACTATTACCTACCTACCCACCCACCTACCTAGTACAACCTACCTATCTACCCACCCATCTACCTACCTACCTACTACAACCTACCCACCTACCTATTAATTATTACCTACCTATTTACACATCTACCCACCTATTCACCCACCTATTGAGAATTTATTACAACCTACCTACCCACCAACCTACCTATGTACCTCATAGTCTTGTAGTGATGTGTCGAAATAAACATGTGAAGTAAAAAATTTGACAAAAGTTGAACACCTTTTGATAGTGTGGTCCATTAATTAAGGACTCGGTTTATCATTGGGAGGGTCAAGGGTTCAATTCTTAATAATTGTAACCTACATACATGCTTAAGGGACTAAGGTAGGTAGGCCAGGCTAAGTTAAATAGGCTATTAAAGGTTAGTTTAAATTAGGTGAAGTAGGTAGGATAAGGTAAGGTAGGCTACCACCTACCTACCTACTTGCCTACAAAAAAATAATTTTGATAATAATTTTAAAAATAAATTATTTAAATAATTTGAATAGTCAAATGGTCCACTATTCAATAGTCAAAATGACAAACCAAATGGTCTTTATTCTATTAATAAAAAGACCACCCTAATCACATTGGACATGTTAAAATTAATTTGTCCAAAATGACAAGGAGTCTTTTTAACCCCTGTCCAAATTTGGTTTTTTTTACTAGAATTTCCAATTTGAAAAAACCAATAATTCTAATAATGCTAGTGGTTCATCTTCATTACGCAACCAACAAAGAAGAACTAGGTGTAAAACCTTTGCCATTCTCACCCATTATGATCTAAAATGATTATAGTGTTTTAGATCTTAGAAAACATTTAATTTCCTTTCTCAAATTATCTTTATGATCTATGCTAAAGCCATGTTGTTCACATTTCTCCCACATAATATAAATCCTTGGTTGACATCCTTTGTGAACTGCATACAAACTTCCTTTTCTTACTTGTATATGTAGAATTTGTTGTTTGTCTAATGAAATAGAGGTCGTTTGCTAAACATCATCTTCAAACTTTAATGTCTTGCTCTCAACAACCAGTGAAGTCTCAAATGTAACAATTTCATCTCCATCACCAACATGTGTTGAAGACCTGGTCAAACAAGAAGATATTGTATCAAGGAGTTGATTGCATAGGCCTCATGTTGTGACCATTAGTATCCATAGTGTTAGCAACATCAAGACACAATTTTTTAGCCATTTTGAAAATATATTTAGTTATCTAGTTAAATTTAGCTAGGAAAAAAACCATGCATGGTGACCCCAACCCCTAAGAAATGATGTAGTTAAAATGGCCATCATACACAAGACAATTGAACCCAATTTCGTTATAAACAAGATGTGATTTACATGAACATTTCATCCATCCAAACTAGCTTACATGGCATTATTGTTTAACAATTTCTTTTCAATTAAATAATGTAGTCGCATTATTTATATAAATATTTATAAAATATTTTTATTTAAATATTAAAAATAAAATTATTATTTAAATATTTTATATTATTGATAATTTCATTAATTTCAACTTATAAGTTGTTGACACATGTCATTACCTAAGTTAGATTAAAGTTTAGTTTAGGTTATTAAGTAGGCCACCTAATCTACTTAGTAGATTATATAGGTAGGGAATATTTGGTCAACTTACCACCATTGACCACAACCCATGTCATTTGTGAAAATTGATCCTTGAACCTTAAAGAGGGAGATCAACTCCTTTACCACCAAGCCATAATTTATATTTTAAAATAATATCACATATCAAAATGACAAAACACCTACTATTTAACCAACATACATATGACCTACTAGTTATTTATTACCTTCTACTTAGCCTAATAGTTAAATTAATTACATAGTCTACTTAGTTAAATAATTAATTTACACAAAAACATTATGACATATGAATTACCCTTACTATTTATTATTTAACCCATGTACATACTTTGAACCACATATCTTATTTAATTACTACCTATTATCTAGGTTAATTTATAAATAGATTAATTGCATAGCCTACTTAATTACTTAATGAATCAATATTCATATATTCACACGAGAAAATATCATTTATCATATCTACCTAGTACGTAGCCCACTTAATTAATTAAATAAACTTAACATTATTTTATTCAACACAATAAAATACCTACTAGTAATTAACCTATTTATATACTATTATCCAATACGTACTATGTATTACCTAGCCTACCTAATTAATTAATGAATTAAAAAAATTGTAATATACAATGATAAAATTTAAGGTTGGAAATTAATAATAATGGTCCATATCTACCATGCCATGGGTTTTCTAAAGTTTCACAAACCTACCAAACCTTATTACATATTTAATGGTTAATTCATGCAAGAAAATTAAAGAAAAAATATTTCTTTGGAAACATGATTTTTTCATTTTTTTGGGTTTGGGCATGGTAATTTGGGAAGGCATCTTTATGAAAAAAGCCTTAATCACAAATCATATTTGTGAAGTTTTTTAAACGTTTTCATTTGTGGGAGCTCCATTTTGCCTTTCATTTGATTTAACTTGGGCTTAGTCATATGTTGTTCATTTATCTATGGTTTTTACATTTTGTTGTTATTTTTAGAGTTCCATTTTAATTTTCAATGTTTTAGGGTTTAAAATTCAGGTTATTTTTAAGGTTTGGGGAATTTAGGGCTACTTCTAGAATTTGGGGTTTTCTTGGGCTATTTCCAAGGCTTCAAGTTTTCTTGGGCTATTTTTAGAGTTTGCGGGAGTTTAGGGCTAGTTTACAGGGTTTGGGGTTTAGGTGGGTTGCAATTAAGGTTTGGGGGAATTTAAGAACCTTTCTAAGGTTGGGGATTTTCTTGGGCTATTTTTAAGGTTTGGAAAAGTTGGGGTTGTTTTAAGTCTATGGCGTCTTGTGATAATGATGTTTTAATGGACATGGGTGATTCTAATAGTTCCTCATCCAATAATGATGGGTTTTTATTTTAGAGGACGCAAAAGGTCCATCAGATGGTGTTTGCAATTATAGTTGCTAACATTTACACATTGGACTTGTTCAACTCCAACGAATTAAATCTCGGTGCAAGTCAATCAATCGACCACAAAGTAGGTGTTAGGGTTATGTTCAGTAGAATGCGAATTGCCCTAAGTTTGTTCAAGACCTTAACACATTTCAATTCGTCCTGGAGTTTGAGGTTCTATGTGTTTTGGTGGTACCCACCATTTAAGCCCATGCAAGAGCCACCAATGAGGTTCACATTGTGCATGGGTGATAAACTACGTTCACCCCAAAGCAATGTTTGTTCTAATTCATTTTATACATGAAACATGACAATGTAGTCATGTATGATGTTTTGATGTGGAACTAGAGCAAGTTTATTATATGTGATGATGTAGTTTTCATCACCTTTACATTGATGAAGTGATTAGCGATGAGGTTCAATGGCCTAGCTATGCCCAAGTTCTAAGGTTGTATGGAGCTTATCATTGGTATTTTCATTGATATTCATAAACCTTGGAACAATCCTATTTATCGACCTTGGTTCAATGGGTGGAAAAAGATGTATTGCATGAACAACACGATGATCATTGACCATCATGGATTGTTCATCTACTTGGATCTAAAATATCCATGTTCATTTCATAATGTTAGCATCATGTGTGAATTTGAGTTATATAAGAAATGGTGTTAGTTTTTTGTACACACAAATGAATATTTTGAATACTTGTTGGGCAACCCAGGTTATTGGGGAAAAGATGTTCATTATGTGTTAACTTGGGAGGTGCAAACTTGCTCACAGGCACGATTTGGATGCAATTGATGTTTTCAACAAAATGCATGTAGGTTATAGAGTCATAATGGAGTGGGGCATTGATGGGCTGATGCGAAAATGCAGGTGATTAATGAAGAGATTTGATTCCACAAAAGTCAAATACAATTGTTTTTTTCATGCAACAACTAACTATATGCATTGATGCCACATGGACTTCACATACAAATTCATTAATGACTAGATTCAAGACCCAACTAATTATGGCTTGGATAGGGATTTTTAGCTACATGTGTAGCAACTCTCTAAACTTGGCCTTAAATTATTTTTTCAATATTCCCATATCTTTAGCTGCTTTGAGATTGGCAAGTTTAACTTGTTTTTTTTTTCTATGTTAACCTCCATCTTTGCCTTGATTAAGCTTCTCTAGAGATCATTGCACACTTACATTTATCATGCCATGGTGGCAAAACCAATGGATTACACCTACAACATTTTAGTTTTTTTGTCTTTGGGGTGTCACTTAACTTGCCAACGAATGTAGGCCCAAAGGTAGATGGTGGAATAAAAGGTTTAATTGATAGATGAATAGAAGGGCCTTCTTGCATAAAGTCAGTAATGGGTATAGGAGTTGTTGACCTTCATACTTAAGGTGGGCTAGATGATGTTACTTCAATGACACTTTGTTACCTTTTGAAAATGTTTTAAGTGGCATGTCCATCTGTGACCTTCAATTGAATCAAAATTTCATAACTTTTTAGAACCACCCTTTCACTCCCTTCCTGATTTCATGTGCACATTTTCAACTCCTTTAATGCATCTTGGAAATGGTCCTAATTTTGCATAGTTAAGGAAATACTTAAAACAAAGACAATAAAGAACAATAGAGCAAAAAGGCAAAAAAATGAACCAATGATATGTTTCGTGGAAAGAAAACATAATAATAAGACCCAAAGAACTTTGAGTTGACTGAAAACAAAAAAGAAAAATACTTCAAAACAAAATTTGGTCAAAATGTCTTAATAGATGGAGATAAGAGAATTCAAAACCAACACTAAGCCAAAGATGAAATTGACAAGAAGAAATGGAGGAGTGAGATGATAACAGGTGGGGGAAAAGAGATGCGGAAAAAACCATGAGAGCTTGGTCATGGTGACAGTGAGCAGAGCACAATGACGACAAAGACCAAGAGAGATTGAAAGACTTCCACATCTAAGATGTATGATCTAAGGAGATTTCAACATCTAATGGGTTTTTAGATTCAAATTTTGTAGATTTAAAAAAAAAAAAAAACAAATTTAACA
>Ga0209611_10007911_pt1 | contig 16876 bp, 4 predicted proteins | sample S1TSphgellanicum_3_FD_187693 | JGI IMG/M metagenome (GOLD analysis project Ga0209611, IMG submission 187693) | Host-associated microbial communities from peat moss isolated from Minnesota, USA - S1T2_Fc - Sphagnum magellanicum MG (SPAdes) (version 2) | ecosystem: Host-associated > Plants > Peat...
ATGCTATTTTGGCTTGTGTTGAAACTTGGGATTAGTTATAGAGTTATAATAATATCTTGAAGGATTTTGGTAATTTTTAGAGGATTTTTGGAAAATTGTATTTTTGTATGGTGAAATATTTGAGTTTTTTATAATTTTTCTTTTTGCTTTAAGATACTTTGTGATCATGTATGTTGCAACCAAAACCTTCATCCAAAAAAGATAAATAAATAAATAAATAAATAGTGCAACTAGAATATCAAATAAAATGTGAGTAAAATGTTCATATGAATGATTAGAAAGAAAAACAAGAATAGAAATGAGACCAAGAAAAGGATTTCTAAAAAATAAATTAACAATTGAAACCTTCATAATAGCAATTACGTGGATAAATAAATAAATGTTTATGAAAATATGATCAAAATGAGAAATTGGAAACAAGAGATTTTATTATTTTTTCAATTTTTTTGGTGAGGTGGGTGGATTGGTGATCGTCCACAAGAAGACTTAACTAGATTTGGCTACATTTCAAAAATAAAAGTAAATGTTTTTTTAAACCCTTCTATCTACCATGCCCTTTTATTTTTGTTGCTAAGTGGCAAAATTTTGACACAAAAAACATTAATTTGAATTTTTTTTATAAAAAAACAAACATTTTTTCTAACTAACATTCTATACATGTGACCCAAAATAACAAATAAATAAATGTTAACTTTTTGTGTGACTAAAATTTGATACAAATGATAAAAAAGTTGATATTTAACCAAATGTTTTATAAATATATATGAAAATAAAAATAAAAATAAAAATTTCAAAAAGTGGAAATAATAGTAAAAGATTTAGGGTTTAGATGCCCAAACTTAAGATTGAAACATTTTGGAATTATTTTTGAATGGGTAATTGGTAATAAATGGTTTAAAGGTTTAGGTGGGAATCAAAGGGTGTATGGTTAAAACCCGTGAGATGACAAGGATATTAATATTTTGTTTGTTATTAAACTATTATTTAACAATCAAATTATGAATAACATATTTTAATATTAAATTTAAATCAAAGTTGGTTTAAATTAAATAAAACAATAATAAAAGGTTTGCAATTTAGGTCTTTTGTTTCAAACTTCAAATGAAAAGATCGTGGGTTTGTTTTATGTCCTTTTTTCACTATAATGTGCATTGTGCTTAGCCTAAACTTTCATTTTGTAGTATGATTTTTTGCTATCTTTTAAATGTGTGTTTTTTCAAGTGCATTTAGTTTCATACTTCACTTGTTTATTGTCAAATTAATTATAATATGTTTGATTTTATTTGTTTTACACAATGTTTATTATTACAATGAAGGTTAATAGATTAATTGATGCAAGGTATGATTTGGATTTTGAAGTTAAAGATGTTGCATTTGAAACAAATGTGTTCAATATGTATGGGCACTTTTGAACAAATTGCAAATGTGATCATGGAAGATCTATTCTATGTGTATTTGCATTGTGGTTTGTTAAATAAGGTAACCTTGATCATAATAGAGTGAAATCGCCTTTTACCATAATATAGAAAAGCATGAGTAACATTTACAAAAAGGCATGTATGTGAAGGTGAAATTTTTGGCATATAATAAAACTCCAAAAGCAAAGTCGAAAAAGGCAACATGCATGTTATCATTATTGTTGAGTTGGTGACCATTGTGTCATCAATTCTTGATTCCAACATTAATTGCAATTTTGTTTTTTCACATGAATTCCATTGTTCATAAGTTTTATCTAAAGTTGCTATTGTTTTTTTTCATCATTATTAATGTAAAGGGAGGAGGAAATAGGAAAAGTGAAAAAAATTGATGATTGTAGATGAAAAGGGAAATTTGACCAATACGTTTTTGCCATGCGTAACAATTTCAAAATAAAATATGAACAATTTCTAGAGGTATATAATGGATTCCAACGTGTTATATTTTTAATCAATAATGTGGTAACAACATCCAAAGGATTTCGATATTTGAAAACACAACAAACACAATTTTCACCAAGGTCATTAATGAAGGCATTCAAAGTCACTTTCTTTAGTTGCACAACAAATTATCGAGTATTCAACCTACATTAAAAGAGGTAATTGTATTTGTATCATCTATTGCATCAAGGTCTTCCCTTTTTTTTTGAATTTGGGAAAACAACATTAGACAACACCAAATGCTTATCTAGCAACAAAATATAATATTTGTTTATTTATTAATGATATGCATATAAGAATTTTAACAAACAAAACAAATCACACTTGGTGGTTGCTACATGTTTTTCTTCTAACTAAACACATGCATAACTTGTTTATAATGTCATAGTAACATTTAAGTTTTTAAAAAAAATTACTATTATGTTTTTAAATTTCAAATAAAAAATCAATTGTACTTACAAAATTAAATACATGTGATTTTAATTATACAAATTCACAAATGAAATTCATCCTTTTAAATATTTGATTTAATAAAATATCATTTTTTGAATTTATGGCTCGAATGAAATGTCTAACATATATTCACATACATATGTGCATGCACAAGTAAACACACATGCACGTGCATACACACACAAGGTTGGATTGTGAATCAAGGACCATTGAGAATTCAGTGTCATGTCAATAATTTAATGATTTTGTTGTTGTTTTCTTTTGGTTCTAAATTGTGAGTCCAAGTGGTAGCAAAGTGATTTGTTATAGCCTAGTTGAAAGTTTTTGTATCATTTATCAATAAATAAAATAAAATTTGGCTAGTTCCAAGTCATGCATACATTTAACACATTGTGAAAAACATTCACAACTTATTCAACATCATTTTGAATTGTTTACATTATATGTTTTTTTTTTAAAAACAATGTGTAACCACATCAATGAACATTACTTGATTGGCATTTCAATCAACACTTGGAACATTAATAAACACTCAATCATCCTACACTTATTTAGGTTTATGATCGGGGAGGACACTAAGTGTCAAATTCTAAGTGTCAAACAAGGTATTTTTTGGGGGGTATTAGATAATTGTTCAACCTATTTTTCACCCTATTATCATTTAACTTTTTAATATAAACATATTTAAGCCAACCATTTATTAATTATAATTTACTATTTGAGATTATTATATACCCCATATTAATTTTAATTTAATTTTCAAACTATACATAACGTTATTTTTTAACTAATTAACTTATAATTTTGATTCAATAACTTATACATTGGACCCTATATTTATACTCATGTATTTTCTACTTTTTTTTAGTAGTGTCCCCTTCGGGACTAGTTAATGTGAATACCATTTTATAATTTGAAACCATTATGGGCATTACATCTTTTTTTCTTCTTAACGTGTACTTATATATATTCTTTTATCAAAATGTATAAATATACATTTATAAAAAATCTCACCAAGTTTTATTCTTTTGATCAATACATATGATTCTTTTTCTTATTAACACCCATTCCATTTTTTTGAATCATACACAAGTTTAAGTATGTTGATTAGTATAAAGTTAATATATTATATGTTCAAAATTGTATTAAATTTTTTATTAAAAAAACCAAGGTTGATTAAATTTAATTAAGATTGTTTCAAAGGTTGATTTTGATTATTAAACCATTTAATTAAATATGAATAAAGGTGTAAATAGACAAGGTTCATTCCACAATATTAACATTTATTTTACTTAGTTTTAAACCATACTTGTATTTCATATTATTTTATTTATTTTTACATTCTAAAAAATAATTCCTTAACTTAAGATTAAATTAAATCAATAATGCACATGAACAAACAAAATGAGGTGGATGAAAATGAAAGAAATATTTAAATAAGTGGAATATCAAATCATTTGCCTCCACTTACCTACTTCTAAAGTTTATTACAATCTAACTTGTACATAATGTCTTCCACTCATAGTGGTAATATTCTTGGTGGTGAATTAATACTAACTATCTTTCTTCCTACTTTCAAATATATCACCAATAAATAGCCTATATAACATGGCTATGTGGCAATTTAATTAAAAATTTATCAATGGTGGTAAAGATAATGGTAATTTAGTTACAAGATCATGATAAATTTTTTTAAATTGAAGATTACAAAGTTAATAATCTTCACAATCCCTCTTCCATCTGTACCAAAATTCTTTCCATTTTCCATCATAAAACTCTTGCAACAATACAATGCATTTGTCATTGCAAACATCTTTCCTACATAAACAATGCTACACAATAAATAAAAAAATTGGTGCTCCATGTTGTGACCTACAAATCATGGCAAGCTTTTACAAATGGAGAGTGTGCAAAAAGGGAAAAGTTTGAAGTTTTCAAGGAATAAAAATATGTTTGATGTTAAATTGGAGACTACAAACATGTTGTGATATGCCCTTAAACTTCAACATAATCATTGTTGTGTGGCTTGATATGCATCTTGAAACTTTGATTATATTGATTTTTCAATTCTTGTGTATAATCGACTAAAGAGTTGTAAAGAGTTTCAAAATTAACTTAAGAAAAAGAAATGGACATGCTTAAAGTTGGATAGTTAAAGTTACAAAGTGATGATCCCCACATTTATGGCCCCAAAAAAAAAAAATTATTCGCAATTTAAAAAAATATATTTACAAAATTTCCCTTATTGAAACTTGGAGCCAACAAACAAAAACTAAATGTAAAAAATATAAAATTGATGTTTGACATCCAATGCCCAGAATTCAAGAATTCAAGAATAGTTCAATAATGCATAAGATGCAAAATGAAGCAATAAATGATTATCAAGTTGTTATATTGGTAATATCATATTTAAATTTTGAATATTGACACAAATAATGGGGAAAAAACCCATATAAACAACAAATAGTTTGCTTAATGAAATTGAAAAAAGAGATGAACTTAAATTAAGTGTATATTGTTAATAATCTTGCAAGTACTATAGCCATTAAAGCACACGTAACATTTTATTAGAAGTTGTACGAACTATTTGAAAAAGGAGGACAAAAATACCGGTCAAGTAATATTTCCAACAAAGTTGCAAATGGATTTAAAGCACAATTCTAGTTTTTACTAGAGAAGATTTTTTTGGAAAAGGTGTCTAGTAACATGTCTAGTGGACACCAAACCTACAACTCAAAGGATTTAAACATGTGGCTATGAACCATGGTGTCAAAGGTTAATTTTTTTATATTAATAGTAATTTGGAGTTTTCCAACAACTAAACATTAAAAAAAAATTTAACTAACATTAAAAGTTGGGCTATTTGTTGAAGATAAAAACATGTCAAAACAATATAAATTTTTACCATGTTAGAATTGGATCCATTGAAAAATAATAGATTTAGTAGAAAAATCTTGAATTACAATTTATTTTAAATGATTTCAATTGCATTCTCAAAGCCTAATTCCTAATTGGCATGAACTTTCCATTTGCTTACCAACCTATTATTAACTATTAGTTGGTAAAAATGTCAATTTATTTCTTTAAAATCATTGATAATAAATAAGGTCATAACATGCATAAAAAACTTGGTGTAAATGTAATAGATTTGATCCATGTTGGCTAATGAATTCCTTGAAAATACAATCATGGGATGATGTGGCTCACTTCTTTTCTTATTTGGATGGAATACAATGATAAAGGTGGCATTTTTGAAAGCATGGTAAAAATTATACATGGTAAAAGTTATGTGGTAAAAACTTGTATCATGTTAATGATCTACCACCTCAAAATCCTTAACCTTTAATGATAGCTAGCCTTATAAATTATATCAAATAATAAATAACTTTATTTTGATTGATCTATTCATATGTGTGAACTTGCTTTGAGTATTTTAATCTAGTTCTAGATTGCTAGCTAGTGTTATGGTGAAATATAATCAAGGATGCACATAATCTTGCTTCCCTCAATGACATACAAAAAAAAATGTTGATTGACAAAAAATGAAACATAAAATTTTAAACTTTTACTTAAAAACTTTAACTGTAATTTAGAATATTTAACCTTTTACTGGGCTTCATTCAATGAATTGAAAGTCACATGGTTTTGAACTCAAGGTTTTTGACATGCATTAGGGATATTTTTTCATTAATACAAAAATGAGGTTTAATACATTAGTTTAAATCACAATGTGATCTTATAAATGAAATAGGTTCAACCCACCCTAGTTGTTCCACCTTATTTAAAATTATTTCATTATAGAATCATGATGTAATCATCAATTTTTAAAAATATATGACATAACTTATCACAAATGTCTCATCCCATTATTTGGTAATGGAAATCATGTGAAAATCATTCTTTCATGAATTTGTGTTTTTTACACACAAATGTCTTGGTGTTTAAAACACATATGATGCATGTATAAGTAAAATGAAATATTTTCAAGTGGTTGAAAATATTTCATTTTACTTATACGTGTATCATATGTGTTTTAAATGAATGACATTTGTGTGCAAAAAACATGAACACATAAAATAATAGATTTTGTGTGAATACATTATTATAGTAAATATGTTTCTTTGATGATGTTGTTTTAAATACCTTAGATTATACCCTAGGTTATATGTTTGGCTATTATATTTTAAGTTGTTTCCAACTATTATATAATACATTATTTTAATTTATTTGAGGTTATTATATGTTAGACAATTTGAAGTTATTATATCAAATGTGATTTAAAATTGTTTTTGAGTTTTCCACCTTATGTTATTATACCCTAAGTTATTTTAAGCTATTGTACCCTATGTTATTATTGATCATTTTAGGTTATTTATAGAATTTTATGTTATTTTATGTTATTTTCAACTATTTAAAGATAATCCACTATAATTTATTTTAGATTATTCCACCTCCAGCTATTTTTTTCTATTTACCTTAAATTTTTATTACTTATTTTAAATTATTTCATTTTGGTTTATTTTAGGTTGTTTTAGGTTATTCCGCTTAAACTTATGTTAGGCTATTGTACCTTACATTGCAAATTTCCCAGCCCATGATTTAGTAATGGAGATTGTGCAAAAATCATTTTTTCATGGGTTCATATGTTTTGCACATGAATGTCATGTGTTTAAAACACAATGATGCACATATAAGTATGATCCACCAAAATTATGAGATAAAAATTTAATGTCAATTTTTAAATACCTTTTCCACAATGGTGGATTGAATTGAAGGTTTCCACTAATATTTGCATTTTCCCCTCTTTTGATGTGATTATGTGTTCATGGTCATGTTGTTTTTTCAGTTCTTATTTCAATGCTATCAATTATGACTCAAGGACATTTATTCACTTCGCCTTTACCTTTATAAACATTGAAAATAATATTTTTTTATAAAGCTCATGGATTAAGTAGTCAAGTTGATACAACACAACATGATTAGTTGCTTAGCAAAAATATTTTTAAAATCATGATTTACGTATTACCAAAGTAAATATTTCAATTTTAATGACCCAAAAGTTTGTTGTGTTATGATATTATGTAAAGTTGTATTTTAAAAGCATTCCCAAAAATATGTTATAAATAAAATTGTCATGACTTTTTTAGGATCAATTTTAAGACCATGAAACAACAAAAACACTAGTTACAAACACATTATTGTATTTTTCAAGCATATTATTTTGTCATCATCTTTTACTTTGGATTCTAAAAGTATAATACATAATCAATAATTCCACACACAAAAGTTACAAGATTTTAACAATGCACTCATTTTGAAGGGCCATAAAACTTCAAAACTTAAATTATGGTTACAACGGTTTTGGCTCCTAAAAGACAAAATGCACTTGGGTACATTCGGTCCATGTGAAATCAAAAATTAAACACCCTAGAATTTGCAAATATCCTTGAATAAGCAACATCCCAATATTATGAGGTTAAAAAATAATAATAAAACCCGTTGCATTCCCAAAAAGAAATTACAATAGTACCTTTTCAAGTTTGGCATTAATGTGCCAAATAATTAATATAATTTCAAGATTATGATTTGGCACTTGAGTTTTTTATTTTGAAAAATTCAGCATATAAGGACTAAATTCAATAAGATTAATAATGTTTTCATCAATTTCATGTCATGCTCTTAATTAGACTAATGAAAGGTTTCATTATTTTGTTGAACTAGTCATGGGTTCGAATCTAACTGCCTTGATTGAATTTTCAAGATTTTCGATGTTCGGTTTTTTTTTTCCTAACAAATTTGACAAAAGTGAAAATAATATAATTTGTGTTGAATGTGAAAAAATACTACGATATTGATATGCCATATTTAATGAACCTTTGAGCTAAGAATTGTGTTGGTTTTAGGGTGTAAAGCAACCATTCAAAATAATATTGTTACAAGATGCATAGACTCAACCTTAGAAATTTGTGACCTTTCATGTTACATAAGATAATAATGCTCCAAACATGTATTTTTCACAAGTTTTATTAATAACTAGACTTTATAAACCAACTTCATAAATGGTGACATCTCCAATGTAAAATAAAAATGTTCAAGATGCATAGGACCCATTTCAAAAAAATGACCTCCCAAAAAATATGTTATAAAAAGATTAAAAACTCCTTCAGACAAATTGACCTTTCAAAAAGATAATGTTATAAAGATTAATAGAAAACCCACCTTTGGAGAGGGTGACCTACATTAAGAAAATAATGTTGCAAATATGTGTAGAACCTTACTTCCTTGAAAGGTCACCACCCAAAGATAATATTGTTATTAAATGTAACCTATACAACTTTGAGGTGGGAGCATTCTCAAAATAAGTGGCATCAAACATGGTTATAGATTTAAGGTCAATCCTACATTTTAGGAATGTTCTCCACTCATAGGCATTACTCATCATAAAACATTAGTTGTATGAGGGGGATTTTTTGTATTCACTCCTTAAAAATGACAAGAACCTTAGGTGCAAATGCAAACAAAGGAACCATTTTTAAAAATCATTTAAAAAATTAATGTTTGTAGGTTGAATACATCAAATTAACATTGAAAATGTGTGTTGCGTTTATGACACACCTTTTCTAATAAATCAATTTAAGATCTTATTAAGTTTGAAAGTAATCCGACGAATATGAATACCTTTGAACATTTTTTTCATGTTTAAAAAACATTGTGAAACAATGTAAGAAATTCTTTAAGTATTGCTTAAGCATTGTCATTCAACACATAATTATGACAATTTAAGAATTGTTTAAATGTTAGTAATGACTATTATTATCCCATTTGCACCTTTTACACTTCTCATTTTGAAGAAACTTTTATAAGTACAAGGTTCCTCCCACTTTTATAGGTGTAAAATCCTTCTTATTTTTAAGGAGTAGGTGTAACAATCTTATTTTATTTTAACAAGGATATTCATATATATCTTCGCATACATAGGGGAATTTCTTCAAATGCTTTATGTGTAGGGGAAATATTTTCATTAGGCATTTCATCGTTGTTTACTTGAAGGCAAAGTTTGATGTTCATGGCAAATACCCATTAATAATGTCTCCTTTGATGTAACAATTAAAGATAGGACAATTAAAAAAACCTATTTAGATTAATGACAAATGATCAATTTCATTATAATGTCCACATGTGAATGGGATCTCTTACACCATAATGTGTATTCATGTGGGATTTTTCATATATCAATTTCATTAAACCCCAAATGGGCTAAAATGATTGCATGACACTCATAAACATGACATTTTGGATGCATTGTGATATTTTTTTATTAGTTTTTTGTCCCCAATAATCACCCTTGGTTACCACAATTGGTCTATTTTAATGTTTTATCTACTTGTATTTATTTATTTATTAATTATTTTTTTTCTTCCTTTCCTTCCTACTAATTTCATTTCTTGAACCCTACTTACCATCTACAAGGCCAATCATCTTGACTTACATAATGACTTGCTTGCCTACCTATTAAATTATTTACTTGAACTGACTTATTTGCACTTATTTACCTACTCACTAAATAAAGGATAATGTCATCAAAAGATGAACATATTACATGAAAAAAAAAAAATGCTTATTTTCCCTATCTACTTACCTACATTGATGTGGCCCCACCTACATGGGCCCATGTATCTATTTACTATTGCCTCCTATAGACTAACCATGAACCAAACCTATCAACCGCAAAAAAGATTGGATATTGATGCCACAAAATGCGAATAATGCAAACACCTTCAAGATTGCCTTTCACTTAAGTTAATTTTCAACTAGCCTTCCATGACAATAAAAGGTTAACATTGAATACATGTATTTTGATAGGTGCCCAAAAGCATAATGTAACACCAACACCTAGGGTACATAAAAAAAACTACCAGCCTTTGCAAAAGAAAATTTAAATAAAGTGTAGTTTGCTATATGCATTACCTTCAATTCTTTTGGCTAAATTTCAATAGTAAATGGTAGAATGACAAAATAAATGCCATGCCCTCATTTTTTTCACAAAGTTGTCATCACAAATGGCAAAAATGATTAAGGCAACATAATAATTTTAGTTTTTTGCAAATTATAATAAAAAATGGCATAATCTTTGAGGGAGTGCAATACCTTCATTTTTTTTACAAACTTTAATATGACATGATAAGGGAGTTGGCATTACCTTAATTTTTTTTGTCATATTCAATTTAACATGGCAAGGGCATTTACAATACCTATGTTTAATATATTAATTTTATAATATTTTTGTGAGATTAGTTGCAATACCCCATTTGTTACACAAAATTGTAATTTGTTTTGGGAAAATGAACTACTTTCATTTTATATATACAAATATAGACTTTCTTGTTTTATGTGAAAATGAATGGTAAAAAACACCTAAATTGGAAAAAAATTGCAATCACAACAAAAATGGTAAGAGAAAACATATATGTGAAGTGATACAAAAGTATATGGAAATCCATAAAATCCATGCTATTTGAAAACAATGGTACATGATGTACTCTCCTTTGGAAGGAGATTCTTTTCTAAAACTATTATCATGGTTGTTTAAATGTTATGTGCATCATGATAGGTGGTTGTAAATCAAACCACTTGTAATGCATTTCAATGCTTAAATAGTTGGCATCATGTTAAAATAAGGCAAATCACCTTTGCTATGAACCACTAAAAGAAAAAATTGTCATTGTTACTTTAAAATGTTGTTTGCAATGGAAAAATAATTGTAAACAACATTTTTTAATTGCAAAAAATGGTTGTAAACAACAATTTGTTCTTTTAATGAACTCCTCAAAGCAAAAAAACATTAGTTTCCATAAAAGATAAAACAAAACAAATGTAGAATATCACATTTTTGTATATTTACTAACCATGAATATTTTTTTCAATTCATGGTGTATTGTGATTGACTACCAACATTTCCTTGAAGATTGTTACCTTTGGTGACGTTTTTCACACTTTCGGTGCCACATTTGGGTTATTGGTGTGTGCAACCTTGTTAGAATACATCAAAATCATCATCCTTCTTGATAAGTAAAAAAGGCCATAATTAGGAAAATCCCACCCCCTACATAGGAATGTCGAAGATCTTGCACATCAAAGACATGAAAGCCTTACTAATCATTAAAAGAAATTTGAAAATTAATGATTCAATTCACGATTAGATTTTAGTTGTAATAGACATTTGCAATTACAAAATGCTCTAGTAAACAAATGATAATGGACAACTAGTTGCAAAAATCATCACATAGCATGGAAATCAAACTGACATAGTCATAAACCTTTATAATTATAATCCATTTTCTCATCCACTACCATGGATGAACATGAATATGATGCACAAACTCCATGTAACCTAGGTGGAATTTGATTTTGTGATTGCATTTATAACTACCTTATGGATACTTGCATGATGCCGAATGTCCTAGCTACATATCATAACCTAATTACTTACCTACTTATCTAGACAAAATAATAGATAAGTAGGTAATAGGTGTCTACCTTAACGTACTTTAAACTAGCTTTTAGAATGCTTACCTACTTAGATTAGGATAAATACTTACCTAGGTAAAATAATAAATAAATATGTAATAAATGCCTAGCTTAACCTAATTTAATTTATTAGGCCTACCAACCTAGTCTATCCAACTGCTTAACTTTTAACATACTTAACCTACCTAGCTTAAATTAACCCCTAGGGTGCAAATATAAGAATTCAAGAACCTTTCACCTCCAGAAAGATAAACTAAATCTTTTAACATTGCACCACCCCATTATATGTTGATAATATTTATCATCTTATTTATTTCACATCTTGTTACATACATTAGTTATGTGAGTAGGAAGTTATGTAATATGTAGGTAACTTGTAGGTATGTGGGTAGGTGGGTAAGTAGGTAAGCAAATGGGCTACCTACCTAGATCTACCTAGGTAAATGATTTACCTAGCCTACACAAGTGGCATACCTATCTACTTATCAATTGATGTTTACTTACATACCTACATAGCCTAGGTAAATGGTTTAGTTACTTACCTACCTACCTACGTGAATGCCTTATCTACCTACTTATATGTATATAAGTAGATGGCTTACTTATCTACCTACTTATAGGTTTGCCATAACTAAGCAAATGGTTCACCTATCTAGGTAAAAAATTAAGTAGGTAGGTAAAAGGTGTTTATCTTATTATGTTTACTTAACTTAATGGCCTCTTAGCCTAACCTAGCTTCATAGCCTATTAAGCCTAACTACTAACCAAATGGACGAGTAGGAGCCACTTGGTTGCATAATACCACATGCTCTGTCCAAATTTGCAAGCAAACCTAACTCCTATTACCTTTTATGTTTCCATAATATTTTGTTTTATGTTGTAATTCCCAACCTTTGTTCCAACCATTGATTTGAACTCTTTAGTTGTGACTACATGCTCAACTAGCTTTAAGACTTAAGCTTCCATTGCAACTACTTTCTTATTTGGCCCATCACCATGAACAAATAGTTTGTTTGGAACCATAATTGTGTCTTGACTTTAATCATCAAGAACAAGAACTAAGTTCATTATTATTTAAACATTTGAAAAAGCTTTTTCTCCAATTGGCCCATTAGCTCCAATGTTGGTACATTAGCAACATTACTTGCTAAAACCACAACAAAAAACCTCAAACCTAAATGAAAAATGTTTCATTAATTTTTTTTTCAAACCCCACCATTCCAAAGTTCAAAGTAAATTTTTTAAATCACTATTGAATGTAGAATACGACTTTGAACCTTATAAATTGATGGTATCAAACTCATAAATAGACAATACCATTTAGCATGATGTTATGAAAACATTGCATTCATAACAAAATTAAAAAAAATCTTAATCCATTTGGGTATTACAAAAAACAATTGGCAAAGAATTCCCCTCCCCCCTCCTTTCACATGGAGAAAGAGTGTGGGGTGTGAGGTTTTATTGTAACCAAATTGAAGTATTACCCTCTTTAGCGAAATTACATAATAAGTAACAACAAAAAATCGCAAGAAGATAAATTGAGAAGGTGAAAAAAAGACATACATGTTGTCATGTGCATGCCCAATTATTCTTCCAAGGGATTGGGGGCATGCAAAATAAGAATTCACCAAATGATAAACAAACTCCAAGATGGAATGGGAAGACATGACATTTCATCTTCTTGTTTCATCCATTGTAGTCATTTGTGAGGCGACATGTTGTTCCTAATGTTCTTATCCAACGCTAAAAACCACTTATTAACATTCAATGATAACACAAAAATAATGTGTTAGTAACATAAAAGGAAAAAGGGAAAAAAGTAGCATGATTGTTGCGAGGAGTTGACCTTAGCCCTTTGTAATGCATGTGCGATATTAAAAAAAATGCAATGCATGAATAATGTGACAAACTGTTCACAATGTTCATGCATTTGATTATTGTAACACTCATATGTTATGTTTTAAAAACATAATGTTGGTGCACTATGAAGATTTAGAACCTTGCTCACAAAGCTCTTCATAGCATAAAAACATTGCTTAGATTTTTTAAAAGAAAAAGTGAAAAAAAAGAAATACTTAGTGGTTGAAGCAATGTCTCCTAATTTGCAACTCCATGAGCTTCTCCTTTAATGTATCTTGTATGTGTGCTTGGAGCAAAACTTGAGAATGGCAAAAAAGAAAGAAAAAGAAGTGAGTAAAAAAGGTGGGGAGCCAAACTTGGAGAAGAGCTTGGCTTGCGGTGATGAAAAAATATTGGAAAAAGGAATGGGGAGAGAGAAAAAGGGGTGGGGATTGTTGTAGAAGAAGGTATGTTACAGGTGGGGTGAAGGTTAGGGGTTAAAGTAGGTTCCTAGGTCATGGGTATGTAAAGAGGCTAGGTGATTGACCCAAGGTGAACCCACACGTATGAGGGTTAGTATTCATCCAAATTGCCCTCAAATAGGATATTTTATGTGTGGGTGGTGTATTGTTTGTGTCGGTTATGTGGGCCTTGGAACTATAGGATTTGTTATATTGCATATAACTTACCCTTCAAAAAAGGGTGACTTCTACTTGCAAAATAGTACTACAAATATGCATAGCAAAAAGGGTGACCTTTCAACAAAGAATATAGTGTTACAAAGGTGCATTGAAGACCCATGTCCAAAACCAAGGCGACCTCCTAAAAGAAAAGTCCTACAAAGAATAAGACCCACCTCCAAAAAGGGCAACCTCACCACACAATATACGAATAGAAGCATAAAAAACTCCCTTCCAAAAAAGGGTGCCCTACTAAGAAAATAATGTGTAGGGCAAAACCCTAAGATGGGTGCATTCACAAATAAGTGGCATAAGACAAGGTGGTAGCTGACTCTAGCATTGCATTTTGGGAATGTCCCACGTCGTTGGTCTTAAGTCTTTATGCATCACAAGGTGCGTTCACACTTGGTGTTAGGGACTCTAGTGTTGAGTCCCTTAACACCATACTAGTAATCATTTAAGACTTCAACTTACTTATCGTGAAGATTTTATGTTATACTAACATTCATTCACTTAACATGAAGCTATTGACTAGTTAACATTGGGTGCCACCTAGGATGCCACCTAGATTTTCATTTAACATTGATTTAACATCAAGTGTGAATGCATCAATAGAGTGTGAAGGTGTTCTATTTATGAAGCAAGGTAGTTTGTTTTGTTTTGTTTGTCAAGTTGAGATCTCTTGAACCATGGCACTCCAATGTCACACTCTTGACATCTTTGGAAAGCTCTTTGATGAGAAGGGGTGGTGCACTGACTTGGTTTGAGAATGTTTGGAACTATGGTGTGAAAGTTATCAATTATTGAACCATTTTCTCGATGAAAACTAAATAAATAAAATTGAAACTGAAAAATTGTATTGGATTTGAGGGCATTCTTGCTTTTGTTAGAATGCCTTTGGCGAGTTAGATTTAATAGAGTTTATTTCACAAATTTCAGAGCTAAGGTGTGAAAGATATTGATTTTTGAGCAAATTTTGTTGCTGAAAATTCAAACAAATTGCAAAAAATTGGGTTTGGAAGGAAAAATCATTTGGGAAGCCCTCAATGTGTTCACACTTGGGCCAATGGCACAGGCTACACTAGTTTTTGCTCAGATTTGAGGCCTGCCCGGTGGGGGGAAGTAAGGGGCCATATAAAGCCCTTGTTTGGGGGTTACTACACTTGTAAGGCCTTTTGACAGCTGGCATATCCGATATCCACCAAGTTTTTAAAAGTAAAAGGAGAAGGGTAGGGCCGGAGAGGCCTTCCTTGTTTCAAGGTACCTAGAAAAGTAGGGCCTTAAAATCGGAACTTAACCAAGGGTCAGATACTAGCCCAGGGCTTTTGAAAATATTGTTCATAACCAGGGGTTGGTTTTGGAGAATATTCTCAAAAGCTCAGGCAATCGTATCTGTGGTCACGGGGAATATTCTCACAACCACGGGTAAGAGAGCCTACGGATTATAGCGAAAATTCTTATGGCAAGGGTTTAAAAAGCCCTGGCTTTTGATGAATATTCCTCCTAACCTAACCAAGGGTACTTATGGCAAGGGTTTAAAAAGCCCGGGCTTTTGATGAATATTCCTCCTAACCTAACCAAGGGTACTTATGGCAAGGGTTGAGAAGCTCGAGTATAAAAAAATAATAATAATAATTTAAAAAAAGAAAAAAAAAGAAAAAAGAAAAAAGCCGAGTTATGGGGATATTCCATACCACTAGTTATGGCCAGTAATAAAAAGCCTCCTTTTGTTCACATTGCCTACCAAGGCAAGGATATTGTGTTACAAGATTCATTATAGAGTATAGTAGCTTAAGGGATTTTTTATAGGCCCCTAGGTAATAATAATAATAATAATAATAATAGGCCTATTTTTTATATGAGGATTTTTGAAACATGATATTTTGGCTTGAGTTGAAACTTGAAATTATTAGTTATAGAATTATAATATATCTTGAAGGATTTTGGTTTCATTTAGAGGGAGTTTTTTTGAGGATTAATATATTTTTGCATGGTGAAATATTTTGAGTTTCCATAATTCTTCTTCGTTTTGCCTTAAGATACTTTTGAATGTAAAAATGGCAAGGCCACATCGTGATGCACCACCCCTTGTTCTTTTGGCTATTCCATAATAGTTGTTGGCCTCTCAATAGCCTTTTATATAATAGGCACGATCCCATAGCTGTGATATATCATGTGTGTAAAAATGAATAAAAATTATAGTTGCACAATATTATTATTAATTATGTATCATTACTTGATATGTTGTAATGATTTACATAAAAATAATAAATTGCATTTAAAGTTTAAGGTATACCCTCCAAATACACTATGACATTTCTCGGAGGTGTGGTTGGTTGTTGTAGTGTGTAAAAGTATGGCCCTTTTGGTATTAATTATGCACTACATTTGTACATAGAAAAACCCCACTCCAAATTGGGTGAAATAAATTTATTTAAATAAAAAAAATAAAAATAA
>Ga0209611_10007914_pt1 | contig 16870 bp, 16 predicted proteins | sample S1TSphgellanicum_3_FD_187693 | JGI IMG/M metagenome (GOLD analysis project Ga0209611, IMG submission 187693) | Host-associated microbial communities from peat moss isolated from Minnesota, USA - S1T2_Fc - Sphagnum magellanicum MG (SPAdes) (version 2) | ecosystem: Host-associated > Plants > Peat...
TGCAAAAGGCTGCGGAGATTCAGACCAGAGCCGAGCGTTTCCATCGCAGCACGCGAAAACTAACCAGTGCCCTACCTTTTATTGTCTGATTTTTTGGGCCTACCCTTCGCCCCGGCAACGTGCGGAAGAGCAGCGGCTTTGAGTACCCTATCAACCGTTTTTTCATCCAATCCGTCTAACATTTGGGCGGCTCTACGGAGCACATTTTGGATGGTGAGCTCTTGGTTAGCATTCAGGCATTCGTAATACGCGCCTTGAATGATCCAATGCTTCTCGTCCGCCATTGGCTTTTTCGTGAAATCGAAGATGAGCGCGCCTGTCTTTGAGTCGATTGCCGAATTGGCCTCAACATACGCGATAGTTTCCGAGAGAGCCGCGAGCGTCTCTGGTTTAGCCTGGGCTAGCAAAGCACCACATTTTAGCATCAGGGCGCAGTCTTTGCTGGACGCGGCCTCCTTTCTCAACATCGCAATTCTTAGCGCGGCTCCGCGGTCACGAGTGAAGTAGATGCCGTGGAAAGCAGCATCCTGCTTTTCGGACATACTCCAAGAAGGATCTATGCCCTTTCGATCTTGATTTTCTCGTCTAGGCATCTTTGACCTCCGGCATAATGTTGAACCACGCCTCACCCTCTTCTTTCGTGGCCAGGGCGCGGTAATTGGCGAAGACCATGGCCGGGCTGTTTCCCATTTCCGCGCTGACCTGATGCTCATTTTGGAGGACGGCCATGCGGTATGTGCAATAACTGTGGCGCAATCCGTTTCGCTTCCACGGAATAGATGGCTTCAATTTCGCAGCGATAACCTCGCTGGCGGTCTTTTCAGGACGCACGAGCGGCGTGACCGGGCCGGACGGCTTCACGGCCTTCTCGAGCCACGCCACGAGGTTTGGCTGCATCTTTATCAGACGACGGCCTTTCGTCTTCGCCTTGCTCTTCTTGATCTCGATATAGCCGGTCTCAAAATTGATTTCGCTCCAATCCAGCCGGACGATTTCGGCGGTCCTTATGCCGGCGAACGCCCCGAGCGCCAAATATGGCAAAACGTCATTTCCAGCCGCGTTCAAGAGCCTCGCCATTTCGTCCGCGTTGAAGATGGCGATCTCCCCTTCCCCGTTGTCGCCCATCGCTTCTGTCTTCTCAGCTTCCGTGCGACCTTCCGGCAAATATCCCTGCTTTTGGGCGAACCGGAAAAGAAGTACGAGCACCTGCCGAAAATTATCGTGGCTGCGAGACGACAGCCCGAGTCCGCGCAACCAGAGAGCGAGATCACGCTGAGTGACGTTCGCAATGTAGCCGGTGACTTCACGTTTGAATCGGCCAAGCCGGCCGCGTAGGTCTTTCACGTGCCGGTCAGATTTGTGCGCTCGAGCTTCGAGCAACTCGTCCACGACTTCCGGCACCGTCTTTTGAACGAGCCTCAACCGGCGCTCAGCGTAGTAGGCGGCGGCATCGTCCAGGCGCACCGCACCGCCAAGGGTGTCGCGTGCATCGACGTATTCCCGCGCTATCTCGTCCAGGGCCTTACCGGTGCCCGCGAGGATCTTCTTTGCGCGCTGATAGATCGCCGCATCATCCGGGGATAGCATGAGGGACGGCGCCTTGCCCCGGCCGATCTCCTTCGCGCGGTTGAGGGCCCACGTTAAAGCCGCGCCTTGATCCGAGAACTGCTTGAGCTGTCGGCGGCCGTTCTCTTTGTGCGCCACGGAGAAAATCTTCCGGTGTCCGCGGTCGACCTCATAGACCTTGAGCGTTACACCGCCATGCGTGACGGACTCCACATTCTGCGCTTGTTCGCGTGCCATTGCGCTAACTTGTGTGCAAAAGCGTGTGCAGGCAAGCTAAATCGTAATTATGAGAGGTGGAGGCGGCGGGGGTCGAACCCGCGTCCTAGAACAAGGTCTTGACCGCTTCTACAAGTTTGTCCGCGCTGTTATTGTCGGGATACAAGTTGTGGCGCAGCTCACCTCGTATCCGTAGTCACCACATTGATTCGCCGCGGAGGGTCGGTCACTCACCAACCGCGTCGCCCCACGAATGTCGTTATCGTCCCCTAGTGGAGGTCAGGGCGACAACGTCGGTGCTTAATTAAGCAGCGAGAGCCAACGTATTGTTGTTCTTTATTTTTGGGCTGGCTGTTTTACGAGAAGACCTACCCCATTCTCGACTTGCGGCGGGCACCACCATGCTCCAGTCGAAGCCAATGCGCCCCCGTAGGAATTCCAATCTATCCGCGATAATGCCGGACGCAAAGGTTTTTGTAGCCGCCGCCGTAAGACGGTGGATTCTGTCCTCCACGCTCTTACGAGCGCGGCCACGCATTTTGCTGGGATCAAAACCGGCCTGGGATAAAGTATCCCGATGACGGACCGCCCCGCCCCACGCAAATTTGGTTTTGAGACCCGGATGATCCACGCCGGTCACGTCCCGGATTCCACCACCGGGGCGCGCGCCGTGCCGATTTACCAGACGACCTCCTACGTCTTCGACAACGCCGACCAGGCTGCGCAACTCTTCGAGCTGAAGCAGTACGGCAACATCTACACGCGCATCAGCAACCCGACCACCGCCGTGTTTGAGGAGCGCATGGCCTCTCTCGAAGGCGCCACCGGGGCGCTCGCCGTCGCCAGCGGCATGGCGGCGCAGTTCATCGCGCTGATGACGCTGCTTTCGCCGGGCGATGAAATCGTCGCGTCGTCGCATCTTTACGGCGGCACCGTCACACAGCTTAAAATCACGCTCCAAAAGCTTTCGATCAAGGTCACGCTGGTCGATCCGCATGACGCCAGGGCCTGGGAGCAGGCGATCACGAAAAAGACCCGCGCACTTTACGGCGAGACCATCGGCAATCCGCGCGGTTCGATTCTCGACCAGGAGAAACTCGCGGCCCTCGCCAACGCGCACAAAATCCCGCTTATCATCGACAACACCTTCGCCACGCCTTACCTCTGCCGCCCCATCGAGCATGGCGCCACCCTTGTTCTCTACTCGGCCACCAAATTTATCGGCGGCCACGGCAACGCCATCGCCGGCGTCATCCTCGATTCCGGCAACTTCGATTTCAGCCGCTTCCCCACCATCGCCGCGCCCTCGCCCGCGTATCACGACCTCCGCTTCTTCGACACCTTCGGCCACTACGGCTTCCTCATGAAAGCCCGTGCCGAAACCGTCCGCGATGTCGGCGCGTGTGTCTCGCCGATGAATTCCTTCCTGCTCATCCAGGGCCTCGAAACGCTTTCGTTGCGGATGGACCGCCATGTCAGCAACGCGCAGAAGATCGCGGAATACCTCGAGCAAAATGAGAACGTCGCGTGGGTTTCCTACGCCGGCCTGCCGAGCCATCCCGATCACGCGCTGGCGCAAAAATATCTGCCCAAGGGCCCCGGCGCGGTTTTCTCCTTCGGCCTCAAAGGCGAGGGCGCGCAGGTCCGCGAGGACGGTAAGAAGTTCATCGAGGCGCTCAATCTTTTCTCGCATCTGGCCAATGTCGGCGACGTGCGCAGCCTGGTCATCCACCCGGCATCGACCACGCACCAGCAATTGACCGAAGAGGAACTTGTCGCGTGCGGCGTGGGCCCGGAAATGATCAGGCTTTCCGTCGGGCTCGAAAACGTGGAGGATTTGATATGGGATCTGGACCAGGCCTTTCATGCGCTGTCTCGCTCAATACGAGCCTGACGCCGGAACAGCGCGCCCGCTATCAGGACGTGGCGCAAATCAACCACCTGCTCGACACGTCCAGGACGATTGCGCTCGTCGGCCTTTCCAGCGACCGGCAAAAGGCCAGCTTCTTCGTCGCCGGTTATCTCAAGGACGAGGGTTACCGCATCGTGCCGGTCAATCCAAAAGCCGAAACCATTCTCGGCGAAAAGGTCTACCCCGATCTCGCCAGCATCCCCTTCCCCGTCGACCTCGTGGACATCTTCCGCCCGCCGCAGGACATCGACGAAATCGTCACGCAAGCCATCGCGCGCAAGGAAAAGGGCATCGATTGCCCCGCCATCTGGATGCAATTGCGCCTGGTCAATCTCCCCGCCGCCGAGCGCGCCCTCGCCGCCGGTCTCACCGTCATCGTCGACAAATGCGTGAAGATGGAGCATGGCCGCTACCGGGGCGGACTCCACTTCGCCGGCATGAATACGGAGATTATCTCCGCTCGGAAACAGGCGCGGTGAGGTACATTATAGCGCGTGCTGAATCTGCCTTTTGGTAGCCGTCGAACCTCAGAAGGTAGCCGGCGCAGGCCCTTGCGCCGGTGGCTTCCTGCCCTCCGCAGGAGTTGCCCATCCTCAGGACTGCCCCCAGCTGGAATCGAACCAGCAACCTAGGTCTTAGAAGGACCTTGCTCTATCCGGTTGAGCTATGGGAGCCTCCGCACGAGCTTAGTCGCAAGCAGGCCAACGCGCAATCGTTGAAGCGCCTGAAACATATTGCAAAAGTAGCCTCGACAACTTGTTGTCGAGGTGCCGAGACCGAACCATCGGTCGAGGCACAAGAAGCAGCCTTCCACTTTTCGAACATGCATCCGGCGGCGGCTTGTCGCCTTCGGCGACCCGGACAACAAGTTGAGACCTCTGCGAAAGTGAGGTTGAGTTAGCGCGAAGCGAGTTGGGGAGCTGAGGATCAGCCATCGGGCAGTCAAAGCCGCTGCCCGTTTGGCTTTAGCTCGGTTTAGGATCAACCCACGCGCCTGGAGCTGGGCGTTGACGTGTTCGAGTAACCGCTGCTCCACCGCGCCGGCCACCAGCCGCGCGCGAAACCGCACCAGCGCCGTTTCATCCGGAACGGCGCCGTCGAGGCTCAAGCCCACGAAACGGCGAAAGCTCAAGCGATCACTAACCTGCGCCTCGACCTCCGGGTCCGACAGGTTGTAGCAGTGCTCCAAAAGCAACATCTTGAAGAGCACCAGCGGCGGATGGGAAGGCCGCCCCATCTTGGTGGGATAAAGTTTTTGGAGTTCCTCTTCGATCGGGCGAAAATCCACCGTGGCGGCGAGCCTTTCCAAAAAACGCCCGGCTCGTCCCGCCGCCGCCTCGGTCGTCATCCACCCATCCAGCAAATGCCCCTGCTTCGTGCTTTTTCACATCATTCCTGCAATCAGCAAATCCCAAACCAACCTCCCGACTTTCGCAGAGGCCTCAAGTTGTCCGGGCTGACGATGTCTAATGAGATGGGCAATTTCCAACAGGTGCAGGGCCACCAAAAATGTGCGGCTACCAAAAATCGAATTCTGTCTAATTTCCCGCTCTCTCACCTGCGCGCAAAAAGAGAAAGATAATCTCGACGAACGACGCCGTCATCACTCCCAGCAGGCCCGCGACGATCAACGTCACGACGAAATCGAATTCCTTGTCGGGCTTCGTCGGTGTGTCCGGGATCTCGGCCCGGGTCAGGATGAGGACCGGACTTTCCGGAAGAGGGTCATCCCCGCCAGGAGGTTGCTCAATAACCGCTTTGCTTTGCTTGGCCGCGTCGCTATCGCGCAGGGTTTTGTATTGGTCGGCGATGTCATTGGCGATATCGGCGGCTTCCCTGGGTACATCGCTCGAAACCGTTATATTGATAACCTTTGTTTCGCGCTTGTAGTCCAGCTTCAGCATTTTGTTGATGTGGGTCAGTGCGTCCACATCAGGCAGTTGGTCCGAATCTACGGCATAAACCTGTTTCGCCCAGGTCCTGTCCAGGCCGAGATCCCTGATCACCGAAAGCAAAATCTCTGGCGATTGGATGATTTCGAATTCCGAGAAGTTGCTGCCATCCAGTTGGCTATCTCTCGGCTGCACTTTGATTTGCGCCGTAGCGGTATAGACTTTCTGAAGCATATTATCGATAATATAGAGCCCGGCCAAGACCGTGAGCGTAAAAACGCCGACCATGACCATCAGCCACCGAAGGATCACGGAAAGATAGCGTGTTACGCGTTTCGCGGGCATAAAGGACGACAGTTGGAACTTATCAGGGCCATTACTGTTAGCTTCAGTTATCGGAATCTAAAAGTAACAACTTAGTGGCATGGGTGGCATTTGGCGACGCGACATTCTGTCACGACTTCGCGACTTCTTGTCCCTTTTTCAGGGAAGAACTAACGATATCCCGGCAGCATGGATGACGCAAGATTTTGATATAAAATATCTTATGTCATTTGCCCGCCTTCGGCCCATATCCTGCAGTGCAAAGGGCTATGGCAAAGATTTTAGGCATTGATTTAGGTACCACCAACTCCTGCATGGCCATTATGGAGAATGGCGAGCCGGTGGTTCTCGAAAATTCCGAAGGCGCACGCACGACCCCCTCCGTTGTCGCTTTTACCAAAACGGGTGAGCGTCTCGTCGGCCAGGCGGCCAAGCGGCAGGCGGTCACCAACTCCAAGAATACCATTTTTTCCGTCAAGCGCTTCATCGGCCGCAAATTCGCGGAAGTGAAGGGCAACGAGCAGGCCCGCGTTCCTTACAAGGTCGTCGAGGCCAAGAACGGCGACGCCCACATCGAAGTCGAAGTGAAGGGCGAAAAGAAAGTCTACTCTCCCGAGGAAGTTTCCTCATTCATTTTGGGCAAGCTCAAGGCCGATGCCGAATCGAAGCTCGGCGAAAAAATCACCCAGGCCGTCATCACCGTTCCCGCCTATTTCAACGACAGCCAGCGCCAGGCCACCAAGGACGCCGGCCGCATCGCGGGCCTCGATGTCCTCCGCATCATCAACGAGCCGACCGCCGCGTCGCTCGCTTACGGCCTCGAAAAGAAAAAGGACGAGAAGATCGCCGTCTACGATTTGGGCGGCGGCACGTTCGACATTTCCGTCCTCGAAATCGGCGACGGCGTGTTTGAAGTCAAGGCCACCAACGGCGACACCCACCTCGGCGGCGATGACTGGGACAACGCCATCATGGATTGGCTCCTCGCCGAATTTAAGGCCGAAACGGGCATCGATTTAAAAGGTCAGCCGGACGCGATCCAGCGCCTGAAAGAGGAATCCGAAAAGGCGAAGATCGCCCTTTCCTCCTCGCAGACCTACGAAATTAACCTGCCGTTCATCACGGCGGACCAGACCGGGCCGAAGCACATCCGCAAGGATTTGACCCGCTCCAAGCTGGAACAACTCACCGACTCGCTCACCGAGCGCACCATCAAGCCGGTCAACGCCTGCCTCGCCGACGCCAAGCTCGCCGCCTCGCAGGTCGACGAACTCGTGCTCGTCGGCGGCATGACCCGCATGCCCAAGATCATCGAGACGGCGCGCAAGCTCGTCAACAAGGAGCCGCACAAGGGCGTCAACCCCGATGAAGTCGTCGCCGTCGGCGCGGCCATCCAGGGCGGCGTGCTCAAGGGCGACGTGAAGGACGTGCTGTTGCTCGACGTGACGCCACTGACCCTGGCCATCGAAACGGCCGGTTCCGTCGCGACGCCGATGATCCCCCGCAACACGACCATCCCGACCAAGAAGTCGCAGACTTTCTCCACCTACTCGGATAATCAGCCCGGCGTGGAAATCAAGGTCCTCCAGGGCGAGCGCCCGCTGGCCCGCGACAACAAGCAGCTTGGCACGTTCCACCTCGACGGCATTCCGCCCGCCCCGCGCGGCACGCCGCAGATCGAAGTCACCTTCGATATCGACGCCAACGGCATCCTGCACGTCTCCGCCAAGGACATGGGCACGGGCAAGGAACAGAAGATTTCCATCACCGGATCGAGCGGTCTTTCCAAGGACGAAGTCGAGAAGATGACCAAGGACGCCGAGGCCCACGCCGAGGAAGACAAGAAGGCCAAGGAAAAGATCGAGCTGCGCAACAACGCCGACTCGACCGCTTATGGCGCGGAAAAGATGCTGAAAGATCTCGGCGACAAAGTCGATGCGGCCAAGAAGACCGAAATCGAAGCTGAAATCGCCAAGGTCAAGGAAGCGCTCAAGGGCGACGATGTCGACGCGATCAAGGCGGCGGTCGAATCGCTCAACGCCAAGGTGCAGGCCGTCTCCGCCGATCTCTACAAGCAGGCTGCGGCCGGCGCCAGCGCGGGACAAGGTGCCCCCGAAGGCGCGCCCGGCACGCAGACGCCTCCGCCCGACGCCTCGAAGGGCAAGGCTGATGACGTGGTCGACGCCGATTTCGAGATGGTTGATAAAGACGACAAAAAAAAGAAATAATAATGAGTTTACTGAGAAATTTGAAAGAAGGCTCAAATTTAGTGATTGGCTCGAAATTCGTTATCGAAGTCGAGAAAGCTCCAATCGTGACGCCTGGGATACTCGGGTCGCGCATAGTGACAGGGTCTTCATTTTACGAATTCAAGTCCCAAACTCCCATTCCTCTCGATGAGGAACTAGATTTCCAAATAGAAGAAGGCGGACCTATAGCTCGAATTGGAAAACTAGAGAGTATTGGTTCTCAGCAGTACCGGGCTTATTTGAAATGAACGACGGCATCTTTATAGGCAACCCTGTAAGGGTTGAAGCAGGCAACGGAGTTGCCCCGACAAGCGCGTTCCCAAGTGCAACTTGGGAACGAGGAAGTCAGAACTAATTTTGACAGGTCAAAATAACAGGAAAAAGGGAACCCAATAAAATGAGCGATGCTACAGTGCAGAAAACTTACAAGATCACCTACAGCGAAAGCTCCTTCGAGGCCAGTGCCGAGTCGATCGCGTGGACGGAGAATGGCGAATTCATTCTCCTCATGAACGGGGAAGAGACCAAGCATGTCATCGTGGCCGCGAATGTGATCGCGGTTACCGAACAATAACCATTTACGACAGTCATCCCGCGCTTGCGGATCGATTAGTTGGACAGCCGTCGCGGGATGGCAAGCTCCAACCATCCTTCGGCAAACGCAGGAAGACTTTAACAACAAACCAACAACAACACGAAAGGAGACAGAATATGGCAAACCCAACATTCCGTCCTCTCGGCGACCGGGTGCTTGTGCAGCCGCTCGAAGAGGGAGAAGTCAAAAAAGGCGGCATTATCATCCCTGATACTGCCAAGGAAAAACCCCAGGAAGCGAAAGTCGTCGCCATTGGAACCGGCAAGATCGATGACGAAGGCAAGAAAAAGCCCTTCGAAGTCAAAGTCGGTGACAAGGTGCTCATCAGCAAGTATGGCGGCACCGAGATCAAAATCGACGGCAACACCTTCCAGGTGCTCCGCGAAGACGACATCCTCGGCATCCTGGCCTAACGGAGGGTCATAACGGCTCATACCACCTTATAACACTTGGTAACGCCACCCCCCCCGTCCCCTCAAACTAAAAGAACTATCTAAGAAAGGAGCTCATTATGGCAGCTAAACAACTACAGTTCGACGAACACGCCCGGCACGCCCTGCTGCGCGGCGTCGAAAAACTGAGCCGCGCCGTCAAGGCCACGCTCGGACCCCGCGGACGCAACGTCGTCCTCGACAAGAAATTCGGTTCACCCACGATCACCAAGGACGGCGTCACCGTCGCCAAGGAAATCGAACTGGAAGATCCCTACGAGAACATCGGCGCCCAGCTCGTGCGCGAAGTCGCCAGCAAGACCAGCGACATCGCCGGCGACGGCACCACCACGGCAACCGTTCTCGCTGAAGCCATCTACAAGGAAGGCCTCAAGAACGTCACCGCCGGGGCCAACCCCACGTGCTTGCAGCGCGGCATTCAAAAAGCCGTCGATGCGATCACCGAAGAACTCGCCCGCATCTCCAAAAAGGTGAAGGACAAGGAAGAAATCAAGCAGGTCGCGACCGTTTCCGCCAATTGGGACACCACCATCGGCGAAATCATCGCCGACGCGCTGGATAAGGTCGGCAAGGATGGAACCGTTACCGTCGAAGAAGCCAAGGGAATCGAAACCTCCCTCGACGTCGTCGAAGGTATGCAGTTCGACAAGGGCTACCTCTCGCCCTACTTCGTCACCAACGCCGAAGACCTCGAAGCCGTCCTCGAAAACGCCTACATCCTCATCCACGAGAAAAAGATCTCCAACCTCAAGGACATGCTGCCCTTGCTGGAAAAGATCGCCAAGTCGAGCCGTCCGTTGCTCATCATCGCCGAAGAAGTCGAAGGCGAAGCGCTCGCGACTCTCGTCGTGAACAAGCTCCGTGGCACCATCCAGGTCTGCGCCGTCAAGGCCCCGGGCTTCGGTGACCGCCGCAAGGCCATGCTCGAAGACATCGCCGTCCTCACCGGTGGCCGTCTGCTCAGCGAAGACCTCGGCATGAAGCTCGAAAATGTGACCCTCGAAGAACTCGGTCGCGCCAAGCGCATCGTGATCGACAAGGAAAACACGACCATCATCGAAGGCGAAGGCAAGAACGCCGACATCCAGGGCCGGGTCGCCCAGATCCGCCGCCAGATCGAGGAAACCACCTCCGACTACGACAAAGAGAAGCTGCAAGAGCGCCTGGCCAAGCTCGCCGGTGGCGTTGCCGTCATCAATGTCGGCGCCGCGACTGAAACCGCGCTCAAGGAAAAGAAAGCCCGCGTGGAAGATGCGTTGCACGCGACCCGTGCAGCCGTCGAAGAGGGTATCGTCCCCGGCGGCGGTGTGGCCCTGATCCGCGCCCAGAAGGTCCTCGACAAGCTCGAGGTCACCGGCGACGAAAAGATCGGCGTCAACATCATCCGTCGCGCCATCGAGCAGCCCCTGCGCACGCTCGTTGAGAACGCCGGTGGCGAAGGCTCCGTCGTCGTCAACGAAGTCAAGGGACGCAAAGGTAACGAAGGTTACAATGTGGCCACGGGCGAATACGTTGACCTCGTCAAGGCTGGCGTCGTCGATCCCACCAAAGTGACCCGCTCTGCCCTGCAGAATGCGGCTTCCATCAGCGGCCTGCTCCTCACGACCGAATGCGTCGTGACCGAGCTGCCGGAGAAGGACAAGCCCGCTCCTGCCGGCGGCGGACACGGCGGCGGCATGGGTGGCATGGGCGGAATGGACTACTAAGGTACTGCGTACGGCAGTATCTGCGGTTGGCGGTAGGGTTCTTACCCTGCCGCCGTCACCACCCGCACCCCCGAAAAACCCGGACCAGCAATGGTCCGGGTTTTTTTGTTTTCTCCTTCAGCGTCCTATAGGTCCCATCTGTCCCATAGCTCCTATTACCCGTTACGAATTATTGTAAATACGTGTCTCACTAATCACAGAGACACAGCAGGTTACTCTTGAGTGACGTTAAGGATATTGTTCTTGAGATAATGCCGCCCTGCGATATTTTGAAGTCGTGCCTCGTCAAATTCAAAATCAAAGCATCGTTGTCGTTGAAGACGACCCTTACATCGGTGGAGCTCTCGACGCCTTTTTGGGAGAGAAGAACGTCGTCCAGACTTTTCAAAGCGCGGAGGAAGCGCTTGCCGCCACTTCTCATTTCCGCGGGGTGGGAGTTTTCATTATTGATTACCGCCTTCCGGGAAAAGATGGCATTGAGCTTTTTCAGGAATTGCGTGCCCAATTTCCCGCCGCGAAATTTATTCTCATCACCGGCGAAATGAGCATGGACATGGTCGAGAAGACCCGTGCGCTGGGGTTGGACGCGCTCATGCTCAAGCCGTTCGATGCCCGAATCCTTGAGGATAACATTTCGGGCCTGCTCGCCATATCCGGTTAAATGTTTACACGGATAACTCAGGCATATATCCTGCTCATGAGGGCACGTCTACATGTCTAAAGAAGAATCCGCACCCCAGATCGTCATTGTGGAAGACAATGTCGAAACCAATAACCTGCTCCGGGATTGGTTGAAGCTGAGATTTACCGTCTCCTGCTTTCTGGATGCGGAATCGACCCTGCGCATCCTGCCCGCCAGCGATGAGCGCATCGTTTTTCTCATCGATTACAACATGCCGGGCGATAACGGCATCACCCTGAAAAAGAAGCTCACGCCCAAATTTCCCAACGCCAAGTATGTCCTCATCAGCGGCCTCTTCGACGGAAAATTAACCGAAGAGGGAAAGAAGGCCGGCTTCGACGCCATGATGCCGAAGCCCTTCGGCATGCCCGCCATCACGCAGAAAATCGAGGAACTGCTCGGCCTCAAGACCAAGGAAAGCCTCGTCGAAATGGTTAAGCGACAGACCAATCAGTTGTCCGTGGTTGCTCTATAGGTGGTCATATGGACCAGCTTCCCCACCGTTGCCCGAAGTGCAACGCGCTGGTCGTCGATCGCCGCTCTCCGGTTTGCACCACCTGCCGCCAAGCCCTGCCCAAGGAATGGGTCATGACGCCGCAGCAAGCAGAGAAAATGATGAAAATTGACGCCGAATGCCGCGCGGAGCACATCGATAGCATGAAGACTCTAGGTGATAATGATTGGAATCGGCCCGTCAGGTAGCCTTGACTTTTTTTCCTCGCTCCCAAGTTTCACTTGGGAACGTCTCCTGCTCCTCGCAAAGTTTCACTTCGCGCTGACTTGTAGCCGCCGCCGTGAGGCGGTGGAGGAGATGAGCCCACGCTTGCAGGAACGCGGCTATGGGATCGGCAATGAAATTGCCTCAGCAAGCGCGTTCCCAAATAAAATTTGGGAACGAGGGGAAACATCGCGAGGAGAAACCTCTTTGTGATCTTTTGCGGCCAATGAATCCTACGCTGCCGCCAGCACCTCGTTCTCGTGTTTTTTCCGCTTTTTTAATGCCGTCATCCTGAGCTTGTCGAAGGATCTCTGACTATTTGTTCCCCCCGTTTAGAATTACAACGGCATATCGTAAATTTTCACCAACCACCATTCGGTTATCTTGGGATTCATCACATCGGGTTCGCCGCTGACATGCCGGAAGAGCACGATGCCTTGTCCGCCGGGCGAATCGATGAGCGCTGCGGAATACAACGCTCCCATTCCTCCCTGGCTGGGGAGAACAAAGACCCGGCCGACACGCTTGATCTGAAAGGGATAAAAGGGCCCTTTGTTGGAACTGACGTAACGAAGATATCCCGGCAGAATTTCATCAGGTTTGGCTGTGGAAGGAAGATCAACGCTGCCGAAAAAACCGGTCAAGAACATCGGGTTGTGAGTCAACTCAATCGAAAGCTGTACGAACGGATCGCGCCAAATGCAGAAATAGAATAATGCCGCGCTCGCACCAGCCAATGCCCATCGCCAACCAGGTCTGAGGATAGGCGCGCGCATATCCGAAGAAAATCAAGCCGCCGCCAGCGCTTCGTTCTCGCGGTCTTCCTCGACGCGCCGGATCGAGTAATTCGACGACTGCATCTTGCCCTGCGTGCATTCACGCGCGTAAGTGATGAGATGATGCGCCACCATCGCCACCTGGAAGATCGTCTCGATATTCCCCTGCTTCAGCTCGTGCCACATCATCTTCCAGAACAGCTTCCGGTAATCGGCGCAGACACCGACGCGCCAAAGAATGCGCCGGAAAATCCCCAGCGCGCGGCTGATATTGGACCACGTCGCCTGCGCAATCGGGTTCTTCGGCTTGATCCGATTCGGATAAACGTACTGCGCATTATAGGCGTAGCGTGCATAGAGATTCTTCGCGTCGAAAACATGCGCGATCACGCGTTGCCAATCCTTCACCACCTTCTCGTAGGGCCGCAGAAAGACGATATTGGAATCGCGATCCTCCGCGTCATGCAGCACGCGGTTGTCCTTTTCCAGCCGCGTATAAAGCGCGGTATTCGGCAGCGCGTAGAGAATGTTCACCGTCATGATCGGAATCTGCGAAACGTCCGCGAAATCCATCAACGCCTGCGGCGTTTCGTCCGTGTCCGTATCGAGCCCCATGATGATGCCCGATGCCGCCTCGATGCCGTATTTATTCACGGTCTGGATGGCCTCGAGAATCGGCATGCGCATGTTCTGCCCTTTCTTCATCGCCTTCAGCGCGACGGGGTCGGGCGTCTCGATGCCGAAAAAGCAATTGTTGAAACCGGCCTTCTGCATTTTCTCCAGGATGCGCGTGTGCCCGGCCATGTTCAGCGTTGCCTCGCAGGCGAGACGCACCAGGTAATCGCGGTCGGGTCGCTGCTGCCATTCGATCAGCGCGTCGAGCAGCGCCTCGGCGGCCTTGGGATTGCCGATAAAATTATCGTCGACGAAATAGACCGAGACGCAGCCGCCGTCGGCCAGCTGGTCGAGTTCAGCCACGACCTGCTCCGGCGTTTTCAGGCGCGGATTACGCCCATAAAGCGAAGGAATATCGCAAAACTCGCAGGTATAGGGACAGCCGCTGGAGAATTGGACCGACCCGAGCAGGTAATCGCGCACCTTGATCCGGTTGTACGCCGGCGTGGGGAATTCCGACATCGGCAGCCGCTCCACGGTGCGATAGATGATCTGCTCTTCGGGACGCTCCACCGTTTCGTCGATCCGCTGGAAGAGGCGCAGCGTGGCATCGCCGACTTCGCCGCAATGGAGCAAATCGACATCGGGATAGTAGTCAGGCGCGGACGAAACCGAGGGCCCGCCGAGCGCGACGACCTTGCCCGCATCGTGGGCGCGGCGCGTGAGATCATGAATGCGATTGCGCTGGATATGCATGCCGGAAATGAAAACCACATCGGCCCAGGCGAATTCCTCCGGCTTCACGCGCGCGATGTTCTCGTCGATGAATTTGATTTCCCACTCATCGGGAATCATCGCGGTGACGACGAGTATGCCCTGCGGCGGCATGAAGCCCTTCACATCGCCCATCAGCGGGAACGCGTGGTTGAACGTGCCGAAGCTATAACTGTAGCGCGGAAACGCGCAGAGAATTTTCCTCTTGTTGCGCGGCTTGAAGCTGCGCAATGGAACGGAACCCAGGGCTTCTGGCGTGTCATGGGCGGTGAGCATTTCCAAGGGCATTCGTGTCATCCTACCACAAATCTTTGGCGTCGGGTATTAGAAAGGGTTTCACAAAAGTTTTGGTCGGGCGTTTCGCGGCCCTTGTTGCCAACCTCCATTTGGGAACGCGCTTGCTTAGGCAATTTCATTCCAGTAAAATTGCTCATGAAGTCAAAGTCGGCACGCATTATGGCAGTAGCCGCCGCTGCGGTATGCCTTCTATTCGTGGCCTTCGTTTTATCCACCTTCCAGTGGGGACCTTGGTGGCAAAGACACTATGGAGTGGTGGGAATGCGCTTTCGCTATCTGGACAAAAACCCAAAAGTGTTGGCGGCGTTTGCCGCCGCCTCCATCAAGCATCTCGAAGACGAGGGCATGGTTCGTTGCGTACCTCCATCGCAATTCGGCGACGGGCGCGTGGGAACTTCCTCAGACAAAGGCGAGATCATGGCGGATTGCTACTGGTTTAGATGTTCCAATTTCGCAGGCTACTTCCGATTAGATGCTTGGGGAGATCCTCTCTATGCCTGCGGCTTGGACGTCATCGCAGAGTCTCCGCGTCCGCCAATGGGAGCCTCAAGTACCTTTGTCACTCTCATTAATCCTCCTGCGCTTATGGAGTGGGATAAATGGGCGGGCGATCATGGCGCGTACGCCACGAATGATGCGATTCCGCGCTAGGCAGTCGGCCTTTTATCGCTTGCGGTGTCTGCTATGTTATAGATCATGGTTGCCGAACGTCCTGATGTCATGCCGAAGGTGCGTGATTTGCCGCACAAGCCGGGCGTCTATCTTTTCAAGGACCGCTTCAACCGGGTGATCTATGTCGGCAAGGCACGCGATCTGAACAAACGCGTCAGCCAGTATTTTCATCCCGGCAGGCAGCATCATCATGATCGCAAAACGCAGGCGCTGCTCGAAAGCATCTGGGACCTCGAAGCGCACACGGTCAAGAGCGAGCCGGAGTCGTTGCTGCTCGAAGGCAAGCTGATCAAGGAATATCGCCCCCGTTACAACATCAGCTTCCGCGACGACAAAAAGTTTCTGCTCGTGAAGGTGAATCTCAACGACCCCTTTCCGCGTTTTCAACTCACGCGCATGAAGAAAGACGACGGCTGCCGCTACTTCGGCCCATTCGCTCATTCGGGCTCGCTGCGCAAGACGCTCGCGCTCCTGCGCAAGAAATTCCACATCCGCACCTGCCGCCCCGAAATTCCGGGGGAAATCGATTTCCGGCATTGCCTGCAGCACATCATCAAGAATTGCTCCGCGCCCTGCGTGAACAAAATCACCCGCGCGGGTTACCTCGCGAAGGTCAAGGAGGCCTGCGAATTTCTCGACGGCGCCTCGGGCGAAATGCTGGCCGAGTTCAAGGAGGAGATGAAAAAGGCGGCGGAACGGCTCGACTTCGAGCGGGCGGCGGAAATCCGCAACCTGCTCGACGACTTAAAGCGGACGACGCGCCCGACGAAACGGTTCGCGCGGCAATTCGTCACCACGGTGCGCCCGGCCGAGGACGCGATGACCTTGCAGGAGGTCCTCGGCTTGGCCACACCGCTCAACATCATCGAGTGCTTCGACATCTCCAACATCTCCACGACGCACAAGGTTGCCTCGATGGTCTGCTTCCGCGGCGGCAAGCCGGACCGCGAAAATTATCGCCGCTACCGGATCAAGACCGTCGAGGGCCAGGATGATTTCGCCAGCATGGCCGAGGTGGTGCGGCGGCGTTACTCGCGCGTGCTGAACGAGGGCATCCGGCGCCCCAGCCTGGTCGTCGTCGACGGCGGCAAGGGCCAGCTCAGCAGCGCGAAGCGTGAACTCGATGCGCTCGGCCTCGGCGATCTTCCCATCATCGGCCTGGCGAAGGAACGCGAGGAAATTTTTCGCCCCGGCCAAAGCGCGCCGCTCGTCATCGATCACTCCTCCGGTGCCATCCGGCTGCTCCAGCGCATCCGCGACGAAGCCCATCGCTTCGCCAATGGCTATCACCAGATCTTGATGAAGCAGCGCGTGAGCGAGAGCCTGCTCGACGATTGTCCCGGCATCAGCGAAAATCGGAAGAGGCTTCTTCTGCGCCATTTTGGTTCCATGGAAAAGCTCCGCCACGCGACTGCGGAGGAAAT
>Ga0209611_10007915_pt1 | contig 16868 bp, 9 predicted proteins | sample S1TSphgellanicum_3_FD_187693 | JGI IMG/M metagenome (GOLD analysis project Ga0209611, IMG submission 187693) | Host-associated microbial communities from peat moss isolated from Minnesota, USA - S1T2_Fc - Sphagnum magellanicum MG (SPAdes) (version 2) | ecosystem: Host-associated > Plants > Peat...
GGGGGGGGGGGGGGGGGGGCATGGCAGTTTGGTTCCATGATCCATCTCTCATCTTTCCAAAATGTCAGCAAGTCTGCACCACAGTTCTGGCCAGAGTGAACCAGCACCCACCCACAATTAGGATGCTCTGTGTTTGTGTGTGTGTTGTGTGTGTGTGTGTGTGTGTGTGTGTTTTGACAAGAAACACTTTTTCTGTTGCTGTTGCTTCCTGCCTTGGTACTAACCATGGTGATTAGATTAGCTATGTACTAGCCATCCACATGCATCTACCTATCCAGTACCCACCAACCACCTTACCTAACTTCTTTTCTACATAGTTAACTACTTACATTCACCACCTATTCACCTATGACACTTTATTACCTATGGTACCTAGTTATGAGTGTTGGGTGCATACCCAATTAGATGGGTAAAAACCATCAGTTCTGGTTCGTAAAAAACCCAACTGGAATTGGGTCTGATTTTCAGAACTAGAGTCAGACTTGGAACTGAATTCTTGATTCTCCTTCTATATGGAACTGGAATCAATCAAGAGAGATATGCATATCTATAATGATTGTAACCTTGTAACCAGGGTGAACTGTCGGTTCTAGCCCGCGTTAGTAAGAACTGGACTGGAACCAGGTCTGATTTTCAAAAGAAGAACCAGAATTTATTTCAGAACCAAACCTGAAACTACATTCCTGGTTCCAATTACATGTGGAACTGGAACTGTGATAGTTCTAATTTGTTTTCAAGAACCAGGAAATGAGAGATTTTTCTTTCATAAAGAGTGAAGAACTGCCCAACATTGATAGTTATCTAGGTGTGGAATAGAAGGGTTGCCAACTTGATTTGATAGGATAGGTTACTACAGTGGAACGGTGGTAACTCTGTTGTGGTGTATCTAAAACTGAGTTACTAAGGGATTTCACATCATAAAGTTATCCGTAAAGTCACCCTCTCTTTCACACACCCCATTCCCTCTTTTGGTGGTATCTGCAAAGTAAGGAAATTTCATCAAAATCTCAGTATGAAATGCTGAAACTCAGCATCTAATGCACAATGTTCAAGAGTAAGTATCGTAGTTGTACAGGTAGGATCAGTGAAAATATATGTAGCAGCAGTGGAGGCGCTCAGGAAAAAGAAAAGAGGGGATGAAACTCAGTTTACCACCAAAATTGTTGGAAAAACTAGTTTGCGTCCCAGTTATTTCATTTTGTAAAATTTCATTCCCAGTTATGCATTTGCTGCCCTATAATGACGGAACTGGCCGTTCCCACCCCCTAATCGTCTGACTTTACTAATAACTTTAATCACTGCCAAAACTTAGGAACTGGTAGTTAATTAACCCCTCAACATCAGAGAAGTTATGGGTTTCAGCAAAAGGAACACTTCAGAATCACACCAACCCTTGCACAAGTCTGTTGAGGACAAGGAGTAATCAAGATCGACAGTTCATGTACTATGGAACGGGCTCTGTACGTTGGTAATGGGTTCTTCCAAGCTTGTTCCAGAGCGTAACTGATTTTCTCCCACCCTTGATTCACATCTTAAGCAAGTTCTCTACCGTCTGGAATTCACATTTACAACTGAAACTGACTACAGCAAAAGTGGAACCAGTCGAAAGCTGGCTGTCCCACCTGGGAAACATCCAGAAAAAAAGTGCCTCAAACTGGATACAAAATGTGAACATGGTATATAATACCACAGAATGGAACAGCTAGGGCTGATTCCGGACCCTAGCGAGTTCCTTGGGTGAGCTTGGGAGGGCATTCCGGAATCGGCCCCTAGCTGGCCTGCCACCTGGCATTAAGAGGCAGGGGGAATGTGATTGCCGGAAAGTTATAAACTGGCAGTACATATCGAAGTACTTGAACGATTTCTGCATAAATTAAATTATTTTTCATTTTGCCAAATTTTTGAAAAGTTATTTATTATTTGTATCGAAGTTTTTATAAAATTAAGCAGATCGTGAGGTTCAAGAATTAAAAAACCAAGTGCCGAAGTTAAGATTTAAATTTAAATTATTTATTCAGCAGTTTGTTGTTGAATCCAATCAAGGAGTATGGTAGTGTGATTCATATTAATTAGATCATGGGTGCACTTACAGCTTTTTCTCTTCTTTTTTAAAAAAAGGAGCCATATTGATTGGCCCATCAGCAATGTTTTTGGAACATTGGGCACGCCCCCAATAGAGGCACCTCTTTGGACCCCAGTTGCAAAATAGAAACAAACGTGCTCCCTTAGATTTCTCCTTTAGTTTACATACAATAGTGTAGCATTCATTGTTGTCTCAAGTGTGAACACATTCTTTAATTTTCAGAATTGAAAATTTCTAAATTTTGCGATGTGAACACGTTGAGGGCTCAACTGATTTTTCCATCCATCCCAATTTTGTAATTTGTTTGAATTTGTAGCAACAAAATCCACTCAAAAATCAATATCTTCCACACCTTAGCTCTGAAAATTGTGAAATGAACTCTACTAAGTCTGACTTACTGAAGGCTTTCCAACAACACCAAGAATGCCCCCAATTTCCAATACAGTTTTCAGTTTCTATTTTATTTAGTTTTCATTAAGAAAATGGTTCAATAGTCAATAGCTTTCACACCATAACTCTAAACAGTCTGAAACCAAATTGGTGCATCTCTACTCATCAAGAGCTTTCTGAAGATACTTAGAGCATGACATGAAGCACCATGATTTGGGAGATCTCAGCATGACAAACAAAACAAAACAAAATCAATTACTTTGCTTCATAAATAGATGGGAGTTGAACTTTAGGCAAACCATATGAGATAAAACCCGAGTGCTATTGGGAACATCTTGAGGAACACATTTGGGAACATTTTGGGAACTTCAAAATCCTTTGAGAACTTGATGGCAACATTTTGGACATATTGGGAACAAGGGGGAAAAACAAAAAATCCCTCTCCCCTTGCACACTCAAAAAGAAAAAAATTGGACCATTCATGAGTGCATGCTAACCCTTCACATTGGTTACATGAAATTTCTCTTTCCAAAATTGTTTGTCACCATTTTTTGCCTAAGCTAATGGCAAGTGCAGAATTTTTGGGACATAGTTCTATCATCTTTTTAAATGACTAAAACGCACAAATTCCTACTTCCAATTAGGGAAGTCTTCAATGCTGTGGTGGGTGTAGGGTTGCAAGTTGGTGGAATAGTCACCTCTCACTCTAGGTTTTTGGTGCAACACACAAAGGTTTGTTATCTATGCTTATCATGTAGAGGGTAGTCATTGAAATTGCATGTAGGTAGTCATGAATTCGCATACACACAATTGGTTGGAGGTTACACATGGAAATTGCAATGCTCAATGTGTAAAGCTACTATAAGGGTTTGTAGGCCTTGGCTCCCATTGATGGGCTCCCATGAACAATGAAAGTTGTTACTTTCCTTCGGCATTGGTTGGTGGGCTTTAGTAAGGACTTCAACTAAAAGCAATCAAGAAGCAAGGTAGATGTTTGTAGCAATGTGGTACTTGGATAGGAGGTGTGCACAAACATGGTTGGCAACATACACGTTTCAACAATAGAGGTTGCTTGGGCAGGGGGTTGGGGGGGTTGACTTTTTAATTGTTTTGCTTGATGAGAGATTAGTGAAATTTTTGAAGTTTGGGAATGTATTTATCTCGAGCTTTACATTAAGAGGAAGTTTGCATCTTTGGAATATGTTTTTTAGTTATGTGTTGTAACATGTTTAAAAGGATTGAAATGTCCAATTAAGTAGAAAAACTTGCATCCTAAGTGTTGTTAGACCTTGATGCATCTCTAGATCAAGGTGAGTATTCTAACATTCTTGCCCTTCCATGTTTCTAAGTTATTCTTGACTAATCTTGATTCTCGAATTGCTAGGGTAACTAAGGTCATTATAAATAAATAATTACAAATGTTCAATTTTTGAACTAGGTAAGTGGTGGTGGGCATATGTTGTGAAGATGTTCCCAAAGCTAAGGAGCTTATAAAGAAGGTTACTTTTACCTTCAGTTTCTTTTTAGGTTGTTGTATCTATTTAGTTAACATGAATGATTATGGGGCCCATTAATGTTGTTTAAGTGCATGGTTGCTTTAACCTCAATGAACAAGTCCTCCAAGGTTGAATTAAGGGTGTTAAGGCTTTATTCATCCCCATGATTTGGGGTCAGGGTGGGAGAAAACCTTATCCCTTGTTGAAGAGCATGCTACATGATGTGTTATTATGGCTAAGTCTTGTAGAAAGAATGTTGGTGGAGGGGTAAGAATCTAGCAAATGGAACAATTATTGCAAGTTGCAAACACAATGTTTCCTCAAGTCCATATTGAGGTAAGTTTTTCTTCCATTCCCTTCATAAAATGAAGGCATCATTTCAAATGCCTATGAAACTCCTTCCATGATTCCATACTAATTATTATGGTCAATTACCAATATCTTAGCAAAACCATTCCTATGTGGAACCTTTTGTATTGAATATCATCATGTCCACACCTTTGGCCAAGTGTGCTAGAGGAGACCAACTTTGAAAAGCTTTCATGGTGTGTCATGGTTGACTAAGTGGACTAATGTTGTTTATACTGCAAGTTTTATTATTTTTTCCCAAGTAATCTTGGAGGTATTTGAATTGATGTCCTTAATGATTGAAGGACATTTTTCTCAAGTGAAACTTTGTTAAAAAAATTTCAATGTCTAAACCATCTTTTTGTGTCTTCATTCCATGTCTTCTCAAGCTTAAGGTCTTTTTGTGACCACAATTTAAAACCTTAACATTTTTCCATCCCCCATTTGGTACCTTTTCTTACCCACCTTACCTACCTACCTTACTTCAACTAACCCACTAATCTATGTTAGCCTTAAGCCAAGATAACCCCCTTAAACATGTATATAGGTTGCAGGTATAAGGACTTAAACCTTTCATTTACATGATGAAAAGGCAAATGTTATGAACACAAAAAACTACAAGAACAAGAATTAAACTAAGGACACAACAAGGAGAACAAATCATAAGAAATGCAAGCCTAAGTGTAATCCAAAACTGGAAACATAAATATGCAAGGCAAGAACACAATATACATTAAAAGATGATTCAATCAAAATTTTATTTTGATAACATATGAAAAACAAATGTTATGAAAAGAAAATGTACCCAAAACTAGTGTTGAATATATTGAAAGTAATGGAAGGTCGTACCCTTATTTATACCCCATTGGGGACCTAATTCAAAGAAGTTTTCATAGAGGCTTCCATGTGTGCACCAATCAAAAATAATAATGAACTAAAAATCAACTAAAACTTAATTAAATGTTAACCCAGATTATACCCCATTGGGGACCTAACTCAAAGAAGCTTCCATAGAGGCTTCCATGTGTGCACTAACCAAGGAAGTAGAAACTTCCTAACTAGTAGTGAATTAAAAAATTAATTGAGAATTAATGATGATGCAAACAATGATGTAGACGATTGTGTTTATGCAAACGATGATGCAAGTGACTATGTTCATGCAAACAATGATGCAAACAACAAATGATTGTGGTGTCTGTAACAACAAGTCCTTAACCAATGCACCACACATTTATAAAATGTTAAAATATCAACAACTGCATTTATCTCACATCTTTTTACATTAATATTTAAGTAAAAAAATAGGTAATATGTAGGTAGGTAATATATACTCATTTAGTATTACCTACCAACCTACTTATATTGACTAATGCTTAACTTAACTAAACTATCTACTTAGCCTAAACTTACCTACCCACTTAACCTAGCCTAAATAAGTATGTTGGGCTAATCTAGGTAAGTACAATAGGCTATGTAAATACATTAGGATAGTCGATAGATATGTGAAACTAAATAGGTACACTAAGCTAAATAGATACATTAACCTAGCATGTATGTTAAATTAAGTAGGTACTTACTTTAACCAATGTTTATCTTAGTCTAACCAATTAACCTATATAGTTAGTTTAATTACCTACCTAGTCTAACTTAACTTAATTACCTACCAATGAGCGACACTAGCCTAACTTAATGTTTACTTGGTCTATCTACCCAACCAAACTTACCCACCAAAATTAATCTATCTTGTTACCTATATAATATAGATGACCAAAATTGGTCAAAAATTAATGGGAAAGGAAAAGAAAATTTATATATATTGTAATCATATTATACCTTTAGTTATGTTGTACCTTTAATCATTGTCACATATATGACTAAAAGTAATTAGCTATATTGTACTTAGTCTTGGAAGTATAATCATGATTAACTAAGTAAGACACCTTTGTTCACATGACTACAAGTTTAAATTTAGGACATAGTTGTAAAGTGTCCTAATCATAAAAGTCATGTTTTCGCGCAGTGCATGTTGTGCAATTATAACATGCCATAGCATTAAGCCTGCTTACTTTAATTTTGTTGATGTCGAGAAGCAATGGGCACTAAGCTACCATTTCCCACCATGAAACAGACCTACGTTATGGATCTTGTGGTGAATGAATGTCATCCAAGGGCCCCAACCAAGAGCTCGACCTTTAGGTACTAGTTTGGCCAGGAGAACCTTAGCTTGCAACTTAAGACTTAGGAATTTCAAGACTCCCCTTGCAATTTGGCAGAATGATTGAAGTACCTCTTACCCTTGTGAAAGCATCTCTCTCTCAGCTTCCTACCCAAAGGATTCAGTTTATAATAACCAATTGTGTGATCTTTTGAAATGATTTGAGCTAGTAAGGTCACTACATGAACACAAATACCATATGGATGCTAAGATGACATGGTTAACTACTAAAATCTTGTAAACATCTTGTCTACAAACATTTGAGCAAATGAATTTTTGTAGGAGAAGCATGCCTTTAACCCCATGGCATGGGTCTAGTAGCATGTGTTTGAACACATCCACAATGAATCTACAAATAGGCAAGGCACCAAGGGTAGCCCTTATGCACTGACCTTTGGAGTTCCAAATATGATTGGTCTAAGGTCATGTTAGTGATGACTATTGCTTGTGCATTTTGCCTATATGACTATATTGCTTTTGGATACTAAACATTTACCACCTCCCAACCTCTTTGTAGCTACACCTTGCTTAGAATCCTTTGCATTTTGAATAACATCCATTTTTTGGGGGAACATTTTGCAAGCAATTTGCTAAATTCCCTAACTGGACTTTATATTGGCAAACCTCTCATGATCTTGTTTGAACCAGTGTTGGGCAGTTCTCTCTTTTCCGAAAAAAAAAAAAAAAAAGCTGGTGTGTTAGGGTCAGGTATCAGGGGTTTTTTTTACTCAATTTTCTGGTTTTGAAAGTTGTGTAGTTTTTTTCCAAAATTTTAGCAAATGTTTTGCACTAAAATGTTTTTGAAAGAAATTCCAAAACTTTTTTTGTTGCCGCAGTGTCAAGATTCAGAGGGAAAAAAAAAAGATACTTTCAGGTATATGGGTCCTCAAAAAATAAATAACGAACTTGTCCTTTCATAAACCACTAGTATGGCCTGTGCCGTTGGCGCAAGTGTGAACCCATTACAAAATAGGGAAACTCAACATGTGAACATTGTTTTGCAATGTACGTATTGGATTTTTGGAACAGCCAAATATGAAAGGAAACCATGCTTGAATTGAATTGAATTGAATGGTAAGCCTTCAAGAGTTTACCACGTTCTCAACTGATTTTTCCTTCCAAAACCTGGTTTTTGGAATTTATTTGAATTTTCAGCAGCAGAAATCACTTAAAAATCAATATCTCCCACAATTTTGAATCCAAATCTTACCAAATAAATTCCATTAAATCCTGCTCATCAAGATCTTCCCAACAACACCAAAGGCACATTCCAATTCCTCTGAAAATTTTCAGCGATGAGTTAATTTAGTTTTCAAGTGAGGAAATCATTCAATATTCAAGAACTTTCGCACCATAAGTTCAAACGTCATGGAAACAAGCCCATGCACCCCTCCTCGTCGAGAGCTTTCCAAAGACACCAAGAACACAATCTGAAGCATTCTGTGGTTTGGTGGATCTCATAACTACAAAACAATACAAACTACCTTCCTTCATAGATAGATTGGTTTTTTCATGAAACCTGCAGCCAAAACCCACACTGGTTCTTTCAAAAGCCTGGGAACCAGAGTTTATAACAAAACTAGTTGATCCCTTTTGGGACCTGGAGTGGAGGTAGGCTTAGTGCCCAATATTATGAAATGTATTAATATTTTTATTGCCAATGTAATTAAGGATTCTCCATATAATTTATGACAAAATAATTCAAGTGCTGTGAAAGAAAGGCAACAAGAAAAAAAAAATCTTTACTTTGAAAGTGTTTGAAATGATGCCAATGGCACTCTGAAATTTCAGATTGTGTTTTGAGCCCTCAGGCCTACCTCCACTAATCACAGAAATGCCCAACACTGGTTTGAACTTTGAATTTCCCATTAGAAAAAAGCCATTTTATAATAGGCTGCTTCTTTGTTGAAGAGTTGCTCTCATTTTCACATTGACATAGATCTTTCCTCAAAGCTACATGGATATGTGGTTGTTAGAACAAACCCAAACTGTACCTTGAACAATTGAACTAATTTTCGTCAATCCCCAAGGCTACGAGTCGGGGTTATTGTTGGGTTTAGGGTTTAGGGTTTAGGACTTACAATCCATGTAAGTTTGATATCCAATAATGAAATTTATTTACACTTCATGTAAGTGTCTAATATTCATCTACATTTGTGTTCATGCAAGTGTAAATGTAGAACACGATATGTGTAAATGTAAAATTGTGTAAATTTATTTTTTGTGGTGTACAACACTGTAAGTCTAAATGTAAAAATAAATGCAATGTACAAAATGTGATTTCTACTTGGGGACGGGGCGATTTCATAATGTTTTTGGTGATAGGCCAACCAAGTGGCCCATTGGAAAAAAATAATTGTCAAAACATTTGTGCTTTGGGATGCATCACAATTATTTAAATTAATTATATGAATTACAATGAGTACCTAAACTCTTTGTAAAAGTTTAGATAAAAAATGGTGATGACCGAAGTTAAGAATAAAAGTTCTACTCAAGGAGAGATGGGGCACAATGTGCATTAAAAATATTCCTTGGAATACTATCACCATAGTCCCATATTTGTAAAAAATGCTAATGTTTGGATAATATCAAAGTATCATGATTTTTTGTGAAGGGCTAATCAAAGTGGCCCATTGCAAAAAATAAAATTGAACTTTACAACGCATTCACAACTAATTAACATGGATTTGCAAGAAGGTATGATTGTTCAAGGTATATAATATATACACTTACACACCTCAAAACATTTACATAGGCCAATGTAAATGTATTTGAAAAATATTTACACTAACCTTACGTAAATATGAAAGAATAATTATACACAACAATAATATACCTAGTGTCAATGTAAAAAGTTTGAATGTGTAAGGTAGATGAACCAATGATCGAACACTTAAGCGCTCAAGGCAAGCCGAATCCAAGGGGAGGGCTCTGTTGTTTTTAGTGTCCAAATAAAACTTGAACCTCTCTTCTTAGCACATCTAACACACTAACAATCGTTAAAAATGAATTAGAAATGAGCAAGTTAGAGCCCCAAAAATAAAGGGGATCGAGAACTCAAAAAACAAATCATCAAACACAACAAAATTCGACTCCCAAACACCCAAAAAATTCTTTGTATGTTCCTCTATTGCTATTAGAGTTCAAAGATGATTTGTAAAACTTCATGTGGCACTTGTATAATAACACTTTAAATCATTTAAAATGAATAAGAAATAAAAAAGTAATGAGATTTGAAAATAAGAGGTCCAAAGAGAAGGGAAAAAAAACGTGTTTTGTGAGTTGGAAAGATTATTTTTTCTCTTCTTATTTTTTTCATTACTCCTTTTCCTTTGCACTTCAAAGATGATTTCTAAAGCTTGGGGTAGCACTCCCATAACATTTTAAATCACTCAAAATGAAGCACATATGATGAAGATATAAATAAGAGTTTGGTCATAGGCAGATGATCAGTGAGAGCCAGTCTACCCTAAGTGTAAATGATTTACACTTTCACTGAATTTACATGCCATATATATGACTACTAACACTTCCACACACAACATTGGTCAGGGCAACTGTGATGGCCCCATGATGGCGCTCCACTGTTATTTTCCTGTGCTTAGAAATTCAAGCACTTAAACTCTCAGGGCAGAGTCAACTCCAGCACCCACCACTACCCAACACAACATGCAGGATGGATGTGGTATGTTGAAAGGAAATTTTTTTTGTTTCATTGTATTCTTATCCCATACCTAATTGTGGTGGTTAGCTACAGACTAACTACTAAGCATCCACATGCATCTACCTACCTACTTGATACCCACCAAGTGTTTTACCCCTTACATGCATAGTAACCACTTATGTTAGTTAAATCTACACAACTTAAAATCTCTTCAGAGAGTGAAGTGCACTAGCTTCTTCCACTGTTAAGCTGGTACATAAGGTGCAACCTGAGTATATAGTACTGGTATGAGTACTGGTATTGAAGAATGTGCTGGTCCATAGGATGCAACCTGGGTATATAGTACTGGTATGAGTACTAGTATTGAAGAATGTGGTGGTCCATAGGGTGCAACCTGGGTATATAGTACTGGTATGAGTCCTAGTATTGAAGAATGTGGTGGTCCATAGGGTGCAACCTGGGTATATAGTACTACTGGTATGAGTATTAGTATTGAAGAATGTACTAGTTGGATATGACCTGAGGCAATAATATCAACCTTAATATCAATATCAGTTTGGGCCCTTAAGGTAATACCAGGTATATATATACTTGCTTTATATCAATACAAATTACCAAGTTTATTATACCAGGCCCAAAAAAAAAAATCAGCATTGGACCTAATAAACCAGTGTTGGGCAGATACCTGGTTCGGATCGTCGTTTTGGTTCCAATTAGTAAGTAAGAACTGGATCAGCAGCACCAGCTCTGATTTTCAGAATCGTAACCAATGGTGAGATTTCATTCTTAGAATACCCCAGAAGTGGAACCAAATTCCAAGCTCCATTTACTTGTGGAGTGTGGACCCAGAACTGAAACCTAAGGCAATTCTAATAAGAAAACTGGAACCCGAGGTTCTTCGTAAAAGTAAAGAACACAGATTGCTATGACAGTGTACAACAATTTGTACCCCCAACAACCGAAATGATCATAAACCTTTCAAAGTTTGATTGAAATTTTGCTTTTTTCTTCATAAGAGTGTCAATAGATTGTGCCAAGTCTCTTCCCCTTACCTTTTCCCAGTCTGCTGCAGCAGCAGCAGCAGCTTACGTGAAGCTTATGTAAGCACAGGATTGCTCCCAACTTGCTCACAAATTTCTGACCATACTTAGCCAGCAGCAGCTTTATGTAAGTAAGCACAGGATTGCTCACAACTTGCTCACAAATTTCTGACCATATACTTAGCCATCTAACTTAGTTGAACACATGATAGCACAAACATGTTGTGCAGAAACATGAGAACATGGGTAAGGCCTCTGATGGATTATTATGCAGGGAAGAACTGACAGGGGGACTGAAGACATCTCTGGGCTTGTGCTAGCAACCTGGTCATCATCCCTTTCTTTGGCAGGCCCACCCAGCCAGCCAGCCAGCCAGCCAGCCAGCCACCTTTGCCTCTGCTGTCTTCTTTTGTGATGGATCTTGTAAGAGCAACACATATTTAGGGTTTGGGGGATGGGAAGATAGTTTAGTACTACTGTGTTGGATGTTATACATACTAGTAGTCTGTAGAATTCTATGGGGGCTTGTGGGTGGGTGGGTGGGTGGGTGGGTGGAGATGGTTGAGATGCTCCATCCACCCACCCCCAACAACAACAACTTGGCCCTTGAAACTCAGGATGCAAGAGTAAAATGGCCCCTATGATATCATTTGGATGAACTACAGGAGTCACATACTTTGAAACTTAGTTTGGGTTTTTAAATGTGCTCCAGATTCAGTGCCCTCCAAAAGGGCTTACAAAAGAAAATAAAGGTAGACATTTAAATAAACATAGACACACTTGGAGGTAGACATTTTCTAATTTTCCCTAACTTTGTGTAAAGGTGCCAACTATTGAGATGGTGTTTGCTAACACCAAACCATATCATTTTTCCTAACATCGTTCTAACTTTCCATCCACACTTACAACAAATTAGTTCACACTATGTCAATGGTGCTTTAGTAGGGCATTAGTGTAGCCACACTTCATTTCCAAAGTTCCATACCTTTTTAACAATTTTCCATCAACATTGGCACAACATCCTCAACAAAATTGCATTCCCCTTTTCTTTTTGTCTTGTCTTTACCTAGTTCAAGTTCCTACAAGTGCCACTTCCTTAGTGGATTTGTGTTGGGTTCTTCTTTTCTTCATTGTTGTGCCTACAAAATTCAACTTCCTACGAACTTCTCGATTTTTTTGGATTTACATTGCTCTCTACTCTTCATCAATGTTCCTAGTGAGACAACTTCCAACCCACTCGTTGAGTCTCTTTTGTTTTGATTTGTGGTGTGTTTTATTCAATTGCATTGTGTCATTTGTTGTGTTCTTTGTTTGAGTCTTTTTTGTAATCTTTTTTTCCCCTTTTTTTTATGTTTTTTTATGTTGCACTCATTTGGTTATGCTTTCTGTTGCAAGTGTTTTTTTAAGTTTCCACACCTCAATTTCAAAGCTCTAAACACTTTGCCAATTTGTGATCATCATCAAGGCTACTTTGAATTTTCTAAACATTAAACTTTTTTTGTTTGCCTAATCATTGGGTTCTGTGCATGTCACCCTCTTCCCTTCATTGTTGTCCCTTGGTGAATGCAAACTTTTTATTTTTCCAAGCTCCTCATGTTTTTGTTTTCTCATGTTTGCATACTATTGTCGTATTTTTTACATGCATTGTGTTCTTTGTTATAGTCATTGTGTTCTTGTTCTTTGTTGTAATTGTTTATTGTGGTCATTTGTGTGTTTTCTTTGTTGTTGCAACAAACTATTTTTTTAATTTTCACATATTGTTGATAGGTCTTACTTTTTAATTTCAATTCAACATGCATGATAGCCAATTAATTCATGGTTGCATTAGGGACAATTCTTGATCAAAATGTTGTAGCATGTTGAAAAAACACCCCAATCATTCTCAATTTTTTTGTTCAATTTCTAACATTGATAGAATGATTTTCCAAACTTTGATTATAACATATGTTTTGCACACATTGCAATTGTCTTGTAACATGAATGTATTGGTTTCTGATCTTAACTAAATCCACACAATATGAGTTGATTTTCTTTTATTGACAAAATATGATGATGAACATTGGATTTAGAGCTTTTGAATGTCAAAGGAAACATTATTTGACATAGCCAACAAGTTGAAACCACTAATTACCCAAAAAAATACCAACTAACTTGTCTTGCAATTCATGTGAAGGTTATAAGGATAGCTTGTGTAATTTACCAACTTTCTCCTAGCTTGAACTGGATAATTTTGAATTAGATAACTTGAAATGTGTTATTTGCAAGAAATGAACCAACTATTGGGGTGATTATCACTAAACAAAATCATGTGTTGTGCAACTAGTTTGTAGTTGCACACGACACATGCATTGAAAATTCCTATAGTTGCCCAAGACAAATCGCATGAGACATAAAGTTGCATCCAACAATACATATATGAAAAATATGTACAATTTGAATATAATAATTCATCTATACATATTTGTGTGATGTATTTGCATACATGCAACTCAATATGCAACTATAATGCAATTTCTAGATGGGTGACATCAGTGAAAGCACACTACAATCTAGGCAATTTTAAGGAAAATTGGAACTACATATAATATAAAAAGTAATAACACATAAAATTGCACTCACTTTGAATTTTTTTTAAGATCACATGTAGTTAATTTTATATTCAAACATTAAATAAGTTATGCTATTGATTAGTAGTTTTATTATTGTGTAAAAATACACCAATAGTTTTATAAACATTGATTTAAACCCCTTATTTTACAACAGATTACCATTTTTTATTAATTTTAAAAATCCATTCTTTTTATGTAAAATAGTAAAAAGAAAATTATCCATCTACATCTTCAATGGAAAAACATTTTACAATTTTAAAAAATCACAATTTTCATATTATTATAACATAATGTACTAAAAAATGTTTTTAAAACATCTAATATGAACTTCACAACTTGAAAAGAAATTGAGAATTTTAATGAAAAAGATTTTTCTTTGTGGTTCTCTTTTTACATGTGCAAAATTTCACAAATAAACTACCATTAAATCTAGTCCTTTGTAGTCCTTTTTATAATTGTAACATTGTGATAAAGTTGTTGTAAAGTGAAAATGTACTCTGATTAATAATTAATTTTTTTTTATTTGCTCTAATTTCATGATACAATGATATATTGGGATGTAAACCATCATTAATTGAAAATCTTGGTTACAAAATGTTTCCAAAACATCCACCAATATTACAAATGAAACTAAATAATTTTATTTGTCAATTTCGTCCAATAGGATGGTGACACATGGCATTTGAGCCTTATTTCAATATTCATCATTATTAATAAATAAGAAATATTTCAACCATCCACTAAAATGTGAATCAGATTTTGACACATGCCCATTTGTGAAAGCTCAATTATATGGTGACATAAGGCAATTTCAAAAGCCCATTGATTATTTTTTTAATTAAGTAGGTAGGTAGGTCATAGGTAGGATGTAGGTAGGGTCATAAGATAAGACTAGGTTTTTAAATTCCAATTTTGTGTTTGGGTTTTACCTTTAGCATTGAACCTCTTTCATTTCCTCATCCCAAATGGCATTTGATGTTTGTTTATGAACAAGACTAATGCATCTTGAAAGTGTTCACACATGAAATGTAAAGCAAAAAATATAGGATAAAACAATTAGTTGGAAATGCAAATGATGTAGTTGCAACCTACATGCAACTATTACATGGTATCTATGCCATATTAACCTAATTTAATAACTAGTTATATTTTAGGTAATATAATTTAGTAGTTTATTATATTAAAATATTATTATTACTATATTAATTGGTTAATAAAATTATAATAAGTTTTTAATAGTTATGATTACCTATAATAGTTAATAATCAATCATATTATAATATTATTAATTAATTATATGTATAATTATAATTATTTTTAATAACTATATATAATTACCTAACCTAGGCTAGGGGTATTTAAAGGCTAGATTGTAGCCTATTAACCATACATATTTACACATAATATTAACAATTGGTTAATTTAATCATGATTAATTTAACTTTTAATTAGTTTAACCATTGTTAACTTATCTTAGGTTAATTTAACCATGATTAATTTAACTTAGGTTTAGCTTTAATTAACATGGGTTTAACCTTAGTACTAAAAATATAATATTATTATACATAAGGATGCCAATTTGATAACACAAGCCACATTTGCTTGCTTAAAAAAATTATTTTTGGTGGAATATTTCTTGAAATGTTTTCACAAAAATTCTCAACTTTTTTTTTATTTTAAAAAAAAATCATACAATTATGTCAAGGTTTATGTAAAAGATTTGGAAAAATATTTCAATTTGAAAAGTTTTGAAACCCATTTACAAGTCATTTTGTGCTTAAAAACAACCATTATAATGTTTAATGAGTTATTTTGAGAACTTTTTATTCATTGGATATTTTTCAAATTAATTCACATGTTTCAACTATATATTAAGAACCTTACAATATAAAAAAATCTTATACATCCAACACCAAATTAAATCACCACTTCTAAATGTGAAAAATAAGTAGGCATTACATTTGTTGTGGTTCTTGTTTGTGTGGCTACAACCATAGCCTATGTAAATATATTAGATATATTAATTAGATGTGTATTAGTTTAGGTCGTTATTTTTATGACACGTGTCCATTTTGTATACCATTAGTTGCATGTTAGTTACACACAACCATCATGGTTGTCAAAATGTTCGAACATTCATCATGATGTGTCAATTTGGATGCAAACACAACCTAACATCATGTCAAAATGGGGTCAACCATCAACTGAAGGTCAACCTACCTATTTAAATGAAGGCAAGTTGCATGGAAGTTAATTAGGGGCGATTGAAAATCATGTCATTTACTTGCCTTAACCCTATAATGACTGAAACAACTTCCAGTCACCACATTCTTGTGGTAACTAAAAACTTTTTAGCTGGTGATCAAATTCTTTTAGGGAAAAAACTAAGAAAGTTTAATTACTAAATCAATGGTGGAAATTAAACCATGGTCCATCAAACAATTTTTTTTTTCAAGAGGTGAATGAAATGTTTTTGGGCAATGCCCAAAAAACTTGGTTAGCAAATTTTCTATCACTCAAACCAATATTCGAAAACAACCAAATTTTTCAACATGGTTCAACTTGGGCAATGATCAAAATAATTTGGGCAACAACACAAAAAAAATGTCATTGCATCAATGGTGGAAATCAAACCATTGTTGATCCAATGATTAAAATTTTTTTAGAAAAGATTGAAAAACAAATTTAGGAGACGACCAAAAAATTTCAGTCACCCAATTCGACGATTGAAAACTTTTAGCTACTAACTATGGTGACTAAAAGTTAAAGCCCAGTTTAGTGACATGAAAATTGTGTGATTGAAAATTTTCGATCACTAGAAAAAATGGTCAATGTCCATCTTAACAAACAAAATTAACACATCCAAATAGACGCCTATGTGACAATGGATGTAATTACATTGGTTTTGACAACCCTAACAACTATATGGCTCAAAAATTAATTTGTAGTTACAAACATAACCAATCTAGTTACAAATGACAACTAGTTGCATAATGACTAATTGTAAATGACATGATTTCTTT
>Ga0209611_10007918_pt1 | contig 16867 bp, 21 predicted proteins | sample S1TSphgellanicum_3_FD_187693 | JGI IMG/M metagenome (GOLD analysis project Ga0209611, IMG submission 187693) | Host-associated microbial communities from peat moss isolated from Minnesota, USA - S1T2_Fc - Sphagnum magellanicum MG (SPAdes) (version 2) | ecosystem: Host-associated > Plants > Peat...
TTGTTGTAAAAGAAAATTAACACAAAATTGGGATCAAAAGTCAAAACCTATGTATTTAGGCTTCAATTATTTCATGTGTTTTTTTTCTATTACAATGGTTTCATTAAACAAGGTCTCCAATTTTTTTTTAAATCTACCCAAACATGTTCATACACAAGTATAAGGGTGTTCAATCAATTTATGCACTTTGGTTTTCATAAAAACAACTGTGTTGAAACACTGTTTGTCTTCTATAAATCCTAAAACTTGTACCATACAAATTTCAACAGGCTTGAACCATTCAAACATTTTCAAGGTTATGTGGATAATCCCAAGCTTCAACCACAATCAATGAAAATCATTGCAATCCTTGTCCATCTTCATGATCTTTATGGAATTGTTCTTTGTGATTTGAATGAACAAATGAAATTGGTTGTCCAAAGCCATGCCGTGCAACATAACATCATATCATTTTTAGGGATGGCCCAATAATTTTAGGCATTGCAAAGTGATCTTTCAGAGTGACTAGGTGACACTTGAAATTTTCTTTAAAACCATGCCGCATCTAGTAGAATGGGTAGACAATGCCCATGACTATCATTATTTCACAATCTAGGAATTGACATTTTAGTTCATGAACCAGAAAGTTGAGATGTTGCCTTAGAACATTGTGCTTTCACACTTTTCGGATGTTGTTCCCATAGTGTAAGACATATTGTTTCCATTTTCCCAATTTGCAAATCATCAACATGTCATCATGCCAATTTAGTACCCACATGAAAAACACTCCACTCAACATCAAGGTTAAGGCAAGTTGGGTTTAGAGCCCATACTAATGGTAGAACTTCATTTCAAAAGTTGATTAGATTATTGAAAACAACAAAGGCATCATCCTTGAATGCAATTTCAATTGTTCAAGTTGCATAAGCTTCACAACTTCAACAAAATACACAACATAAATGTTTTGAGCTTGAACCATTTTGACAAGCCCTTGCAATAATTCAAACAAAAACATGAGGCAATGAAAACCAAGTAAAATTTGAACATTAAACAATGTAATGATGTTGGCCTTGGCTACATCACATGCAAGTCGATATCCTCACATTTACATGATGAAGGGCTTGTATTTTGTTTAGTAGGAGAAAGTATTGACAATCAACACATCTTCACATTTCAAAGGATTTTTAGTGGTTTCACATCCAACAAAGCAACAAGCCTTTCAAACTCAACAATTCTCTTCCCAAATTGAGAAAATAAAAAATATATTCCAACAAGCAACTTTTCAATGTTGTTAGCCAATGATTCAGTAGATAAGTTTTCACTACCAAGTCAATTTAGTGTTCAACATAGTGGACATGCATAGAAAAAGAAACCACATCACATTTGATTTTAAATGGTGACTTTGTTGCACACACCAATAAATCCAAACTTTCTATTAATTCCAAATGACACCAACTTTTGGCCCACCACTTGAACATCCATACTGCCAAAATTCAAGAAAACATGATGCAACACATGGGTCAAATTTGTTACAATAACACTTATTGCTAACCACCCTTTCAAAGGTGAGTTGAATGGGCATTCATTTCCATTTATCAAGCACATATGCATGGATCCCCACCCAACTACTATTGTTGATTATAGTCATCTCATCAACAAATATGAGATGAACCTAACAATATTTAAAACCTCTCTCATTTTGCCTATCACAATGTCACACAATCATGACCATCTCCCACCTAGACAAATCATTTTAATAGTTTTTTAAGGTTGTGTTTGACTTTCACATACCTTTCAAGTCTTCATATTATTCATTGCTCGACCCTGACTTGAAATATGAAAGTAAAATGCAAATTGGGTTTTCTTACATTTTTCATTACCCTTCATGCCCACACATACTTGTTGGAATACATGCACTGATTGATATAAGGAAAACAAACTTCTCGTTTTTTAATGTTGATTATGATTTTCAAAATAAATCGTCCGTTTAAGTCATTAAAGATATCTACCAATGCCTTCTTCTTGCCACATTGTACAACCCATCAAACTTAGGGCACAATAGTTTGTCATGCTTCTTAATGTGATTACAAACCTTGCATATCGCCTATGAAACTTTGCGATTTGAACCTACCATAGATTCAACCCAAGGGAACTTCATAGACCCAAATTAAATGACTTAAAGGTCTTGTTAACTTCATAAAGTTTTTTTTGCACAAACTTATTTTACTAGGATGGCTCCAATTTATTTTCAAGAGGTGTAACTTTAGCAATCTATACAATTGTAGATCTATGGCTAGATGTTGCAACATGTGAAAAAACAAATGACCCAAAAATAAGCTTCCACAAAGGTGAGACATATGATGCGATATTGACAAAAAAAAACACACCAAAAAAAAAAATCAAGCACAAACAAGATTACAAGCATAATCTTGACAATCGCAAGCTCCCAAGTTGTAACTTGCAACTACAAAAGCCAAACAAAAGACACAAAAAACCTTAAGGACTCAAAAAAGGCATGGAGACAAACTCCATGAAAGCATGTTGCAACCTTCATGAAAGCATGAATTTTGAATTGAGAAACAAGAGGTGCTAAGAATAAACCTCTTCTTAGCTCAAATAACAAGCTTCATTATGATTACAACACATGAATCCCAAACTTTGTAACTCATTGCTATTTGCAAGCTCCAACATTGGAATCCATGACCACCACTTTTTAAATCCATATCCTCATGAATCTTTGAGCTTTGAGGAAGGTCTTTGCCTTGAACTTGTGCACACATTGTAAACCGTTAACCCCTAAACCTTCATAAATCAATACTAAGATTTTGTTTTGTAGAATATTTCAAGTTTGAAGTGCAACCACCCCCACATGTGCCCTTTAACCTTCATAAATGATCAAGTTGTGATTTGTGAACCTTCATTGTGGTACTATGCACTAATGCAATATGTAGATGTGATAGTATACCAATATAGGAATATGCTAAATATTGGCAATAGCTTACACCATATGGGTTTGATATTGCATACAAATAATATAGCAGTTATTGATACCAAAATCTCTCATCAATATACAATATCAAAACAAACGAGTGTTGGGTAGCCTAGTTAATTGATTTTCTTTTTAATTAACCTTGAGTTTCAGTTTTTTTTTAAAAACTTTAGAAATCAAAGAACCTTCAATTTCACTTTTGCAACAATTTGAAATCTAAGAACCTTAGGTTACAATTTTTTTTCAAAAACCCTAAAAAGAAGAGATGGTTTCCCCAAATTACCCACTAGTAAACATAATTTGACCAGCTCTTTAGCTTTTTTGACAACCGCGATTGTATATCAGAAATGCTTATTGTGATTGTTTGTGAACCGTGGTTAGTAAATCCTATACATACCTAGTAGGTAGATAGGTAAGAAAAATAGGTGACTACTAGGTATGTAGATATAGAGTTTATACATGGGTAAGGGAAGTTTGTACTACCTACCTAGATGAAACCCGGAAATTTTTGTTGGCTTTGCCTACCAAGAAGGCAAGGAAATTGTGTTTTAGATTCATTATAGAGTATAGTAGCTTAAGGGATTTTTATAGGCCCCTAGGTAATAATAATAATAGGTCTTTTTTTTTCTTTTTTCTTTTTTTTTTTGAGGATTTTTGAAAGAAGATATTTTGGCTTGTGTTGAAACTTGAGATTAATTATCAAGTTATAATAATATTATCTTGAAGGATTTTGGTTTCTTTTAGAGGATTTTTGGAAGGTAATAATATTTTCTGCATTTTGAAATATTTGAGTTTCCATAATTCTTCTTTTGCCTTTAAGGTGCTTAAGTTTTATGGGTGGGGTTGGAAATAACTAAAACTTGATTGTAAGAAACTGACTGACTGACTGACCGGCCTTCGTTCACTCTGGCCAAGAAGACCAAACTGGACAAGTATCTATGTACTCAGAAGAGAGATGAGGATTGGGACACAAAGAAGAAGAAGAAGAACAACAACACAACAGAAAGAGACTCTCTCTGTCTCTGTCTGTCTGTCTGTCTGTCTGTCTGTCTGTCTCTTTTCTGGGAGACTTGGTTTCAAGAGCCAGACGACAGAAACAACAAGATCCTGTCAGTTTCTAGTATCTTCTTTGGGAAGTGTTGTCGTGATGTTGTTGTTGTTGTTTTCTTCCGAAGTAGCCTCGTAATAATAATAAGAATGTAGTCTAATATAAGCTAGAAGAGAAATACTACAATTATTACTATTGTTATTATTATTATTAGGCAATGTATATATGTGCAAAGGATTTTGATGTAATGTTATTGAAAGAAAAAAAAAAGCTCTCTCTCTTTTTGGACTTTCTCCAAGAACTCCAAGAATGTTGCCAACAATAATGTTGGTTTTTGCAGTTGGTTGTTCTCCAAACTGCTGCCACGAAAACGAACTGCAACAACAATAGCAACAATAAGCATAGATGATGATCGATACGCGAGGCTCATGGAATGAGAAACAAACAACAGGTAAGTCGGATTTCTTCTTGTAGTGCTGATCTCATGGTGTTGTTGATGATTGATGACGATGCCAGAGAGTTTAGAGTTTTTTCAGCAGTATAATAATGGCTGGCAGTGAAAGAAAGAAAGAAAGAAAGAAAGAAAGAGAAGAAGAATGTATCAGAGAAGAAGAAAGACGGTTGTGAGGAAGGAGGATGCTCGTGAGTATGCCTAAACGCAGATCTGAAGCATCGTATAACGGCTGGCAGTGAAAGAAAGAAAGACGAGAAGAAGAATGTAATATGAGAGAAGAAGAAGAAACACTGTTGTGAGGAGGATGATGATCGTGACGATACCAAAACGCATATCTGAAGAAGCAATGACAAAGCAAGTCAGGAGTGAGAGAAAGATCCCCTGCCAGAGAACATTTGCAAAGGATTTGGATGCATTGAGAGAGCTCTCTTCATGTTGTCATCATTTGTTTGCTGCTCCTGTGCTGGTAGTTTGGTGACTCAGGAGGAGACGGTGGAGGACGGCAGCCTGGCGACGGTCGTAAGAAATTCTTGAAGAATGGAGGAGATGGAGGAGGAGGAGGAGGAAGTTCAAGCAAGGAAGAGACAGAGGACAGGAGTAGGAGAAGGAATGATGTCTTGTGTGTGGAAGAAATTGTTTCAGAGCTTGTCATGGCTCAGGACTTCTTCTTCTTCTTTCAGGATCGGCCCTTCTAGAGTGGAGGAGACGACGACAATCGCATGTCGGGGGGCTGCATCGTCGGTGATGGAGGAGTCGTCGTCCATGATGATCGCACAGAGAATCAAGCAAGTCGTAGAGGATTGGAGAGTGCAAGCTGTGGAACTGGAGAAAGAACGAGCTCTCGTGGTGGATATGGAGAAGAAGCTGTCCTCCAGGCGGGACAGTTTGCGTCAACTTACTCAGCAGTTGGAGACGGAGCGCGAAGTCAACAAGATTCTGCAAGCCAAGTTCTGTAGAAGCCGGTACGAATTGATTCAGAACGAGCACAAATACATCTTAAGCGCAGGGAAGATGCAACAAAAGATCCACGATATGAGCCTTGAATTGAAGAATTGCACCAAAGACAAAGAGTTCCTGCAATCTGAAGCGGAGAAAGGACGTCGCTACTGCAAAGACATGCAGCGGGAGCTTCGCAAATGCCGACATTCTTTGACGGAATTGAAGGTGGTCCAAAGACAGCAGCAGCAGCAGATGGACATAGAGGAGGAGCAGCGTGGTGGTCGTCGTCCATACGCACATAAGAAGAAGCAACAGCGTCTTCAAGAAAATCATCGTGCATTGAAGAAGCGGTCTAGAGGGGAGGAAAGTGAAGAACAACAGAATGCAGCAGCAGAAAGAAGGACCAATGGACGAGGAGACCTCAGTGCCTCGCAGGAAAGAAGAATCGACACGAAGTTTCTGAGCCAGGAGCCATCATCGCCTGCTGACAAGAGAGTGACCAAGGCAGCTGCTTCTGCTGAACAACGCCCATGAACACTGCTACTCCCCTCCCACCATCAAATCTCCAAGGAAACGGGCCTCTGCTGCTATCAGAGGAGTACAGATCCAACAAACTTCTCTTTCTTCAGTCCCTCCTGCTTTAAATCTGCAAGTGGGTATTCTACACGGATACTCTCTCACTACTCTTGGAGCTTTCAGCACAAACACACATTGTAAGATTTCTCCTACACTTCTATTTTTATCAACGTTTTTTACAAACTGTTGAGGATCTAGAAATACAGAGGTGGGTAGTTCAGTTGGGCTCTTTTCTGCACAACTTAGGGTTTAGGGTTTGAGCATCTTCACTATCATCTGTGCGTGCTCCTTCATGTCCTCGATTTCTTACTTTTGATTGTGGCTTTGGATCTCAATTATGTGTTATTTAATGTCTCTCTTACCCCAAGGACTTGTGGTTCTTGGATCCCATGCTTTTGTTTTTGCTTGCTGATCCCACTCAGATACATACAAGTCTACAGAAATCAAATACCCAGAGAGTGAATCAGGAAGCTCTTGAAGCTGATGCATACATATAGAAAGGAAACATTCTATAAATCAGGAAACCCTGGAAGCTGAGATAAATGACTCTGGCTGCATGTCAAGCTGATGAAGCTTGTGGATTTTGAGGTGTACATGTGAGCAAACAGAATGCACACATGGACACCTGAAAATCCTGAAGGTGTTCCTTTGGCATTGTCTTTACCATCTCTACATGTTTCTTTGCAGATTCAAAGGCAGATTCAAAGGAGAAGGCTTTCTGTGGAATCATGTGGTCACATTTATACTTTCTTTACTAACCCCCCATTTAATTCTCTCTGCAGATTCAAGCAGAAGGAAGGAGCTACTATCCACATCCATTCTTCAAAGACAGTAAATGTATCAATTGCTCATTTTGTTTTTCATCAATTATCCTTCATTTAAAAGCTGAAATTGTTGTAATTATGTCCCCTGTTTTTATGCCAAGAGATTAATGTACCCAAGAAAGTAGAACTTGTTGCAACAAATGTTTTTAAACATGGAGCTTCTTCTTAGAGTTTTTCTTTTTGAATTCCCGACATATGCTATTCTGGTGTGAGTTGATGAGCAGTGTCAAGAACCAAGTGTATGATATGCTATTGTGGTGTGAGTTGATGAGCAGTGTCAAGAACCAAATGTATGATAAGACTTGTAACTGTGAACATAGGACACAGCAGTTTTTGTTCCTCTAACTCCTGATGTCAATAACCACAGCTTTTTTTTATTGCACAATGAAGAGATTCCTCCAGTGAGCTTCCTATCCTTTCATTAGCTTCAAGATTGTTTAAAGACCTGCACTGATTTTTCTAGTGTAATCAGAAAGCACCATACAGAGCGTAGCTATTCTTTCTGCCATTGTTCACAGGGCATTTCCAAAAAAAGGAATGCACCATTGTGGCACATGTAACAACTGCCATTTGCTACGCAAGTGTTGACTCTCTCCTCTCAACATGGGTCCTGTAGGTAGGAAGGTAAGTAGAATAATAGGTGGCTTCTCAGTACTGGTTAGTACATAGGTAAAAGGGCTAGTGCATTGTTAGTAGGTATAGGTTGTAAAAGCAGAAACTGAGCTACCCAATGTGGTTAACTGCAACTCAATGAAAAACCATTTCCCGTCCACCTACCATCCATCAACTGGTGAATTTTTGGTTTCCCTCTGGAACCTAATATAGCCTTTTGACACTAACTCAAAGCTGGCATGATCAAGAACTTTGTCAGAACCTCTTCTCTACGGAAGAAGATGTAGGGCATGAAATTTTCCAAACAACTGTGACAATTGGTCTCCGATCCAAGCTACCATTTCAAAGACAATAATAGGCACTACTATGCTATCCATCCAGACTTCATCCAGGGAGTTTCCATTGAACTGAAGAAGTTGGATTGAGTAGTAGTCCTAGATTCCCCGTGTTCTAGACTGCTATTTTAAAAAGTGGTGCTTTTATGCCCCCTGAGACATGACACTTCCTGCAAGCATCTTTGCACAGTTTCTTAAGCTAATCTCATATACTGTCTCATAAATCCTGTTGGTGGAAAGGTTCCTCAATTTATGTGTCAGAGGTATGGCAACAATAAATGCTGCAAACTTGGTAGGTTTCAACATAGCCCATGAAATTGATCAGTTATGTTCCTGCAGTGTCCATATCTATTGTCTCTGCACCCTCCCTGAACGTGACACGAACTCGTAGAACCCCAGTCAACCTGCGATCATTTATGTTTAACACATCTGATGTCTCCCCGCCCATCAGTCTTAAAAGCGGCTCTTGCAAGTTGGGGCGTGTCATCTCCTCCAATACTGCTGGTGCTTGCATGTAAAGGTTGTTGCCATGATATGACACACTGGGTTTCGAAAGCTTGAGTTTGAATCTCGAGTCTTTCAGTAATGTATCAATAAACTGCACAAAGCACAAGGAATGTTTTTGAGTATTGGGTGCATAGGTACATGATTTAATCCACCATCACTGGATGATTGACACAACAACAAGGATAAGAAAAACATAAAACAAATGGGTTACTCATGTCCTCCACTACCAACTAGCCAATTCCAGAAAGCATTGTGAATCTAGTTTAATCTACAAGAGATCTTTGTGTACCTTCTGCAATGTGATGGATTTGTCAACCTCAAGAGGAACACCAGGACTACAAATTATGCAGTTGCGGTCCTTGTCATGTGGCACAGTTCGTAGGTAGATCCCCTCTGTTCCTGTGTACCTGCAGCAATATTGTGATTTGTAAGGTCTAGGGTTGGCTATATGTACTGTGCACTTGAGAATGTTTGTGTCTTTCTTCTCAACAAATTTCTCATAGTATTGAGAGCCCTCCCAAACTTACAAATTGACTATGGCAGAATAGAAATTGTCAGATCATCTGATACTGAGGTTAGTGAGCTTCCCTACAAAATCCAATTTTAGAATATATTCCACAAAATCCACTTCCATGCTGAAAACAACGTTTAGCATTTGGATTTCAATCTTCACTACACTTTGAAAGGAAAACAGGAAGGCTGAGTACACACTGCATGTAGATGTCCATGCCAGTGCTGCACATTGTTGCAATCTTCAATGTCTCTAATGCACATGTTGCTGCTACAACTGCATTTGTTGAGGCAATGGCAGGTACTATGTTCTTGACTACACCCTGCAAATTGAAATGTTTGCAAACAATCAGCAGATGGAACTCCAGTACCCTAACAACCAACTGCTCCACCATCAGTACCATAGCAAACCTATGACCAGACTGCTAGAGACGCCCAAATTTGGACAGGAAAACACACTTCATAATTATGTGACCTTGTAGCAAGTTCGCAAAGGAAAAGTACAACAGTATGTTCACTTGCAGGTCAAGAAGTTGTAGGCATCCAAAGAGAAAGTGGGTTGGCTCAGATATTAATTTTCCTTCAAAGCACAAGGTCAAGGACATCAACTGGAAACCTTGAAGCACACACACCTACTCATGGTTACAGCTGATGAAATTCCAGAAAAGGGTTACTGTGTTCAATCCTACTCTTTCAGCTCTTTCAAAGACCTTGAGCCTAAAACATCAACAAAAAAAGCCTGCAGAGTGGGATGACAGACAACCAGGGATCCACAAGATCAGACCTGGGTAAGTGAGTATGTGATTCCACTTATGTTGAACTGTTCTCCCCTCTTCAGAGCCTGCATTTAGAAGGCACAAGAACTGACAAATGAGCTTGTCATTTCCCAAGGATACACAAAGCATGTATGCAAGTGAAATGGAAAATATTGAATTCACCATAGTCCTATGAGGATGAGGAACAGTGCAGGCCAAATTTAGGATGGTTGCACTGTGTTCCAGCTTCAGGTACCCAAGGATGCCTGGGCAAAAGGACCCCAGTATATCTCTATGCCCAAGCTGTACTCCACAAAAATTCTGTTACAGAAATATAGCAATTCCAGTAAGGGTATTGTTTTTGAATTACACAATGGCACCTGGTCATAAATCCACTTCATGTGCTCTGGGTTGTCTGCATCAAAATATTCTCCAATCCGATCCTGTCAGACATGACCACAGAAGAATGGGATCTAAGTTTCAGTCAGATAAAAAACCTCGTAAATGAAACACATGCCTGAACCTGAACCCTTCGCAATTGAAGTCTGCAAAACAAGGCTATGAATTCCTGGTTCACTCAACTGAAGTACCAGCACTGAAGCAAAAACAAATTGAAAAGCAAAGCTTACCATGACTTCCCTTAAAGCATAAGCTTCTGATCCCTTGGATAGCAATTGTAGATTTCTAGTAGATAAGTAACTGAGATACTGAAGGCCAAGACAAACTGATTTTGAAGAAAAATAGGTAGAGTAGCTGCAAGGCTATTCATACCTGGCCCCATTGAATGAGGTGGGCATATTCAATGCAATGAGCTGGCGATCGTGGTGTTTCAGCAAGCGTGCACAGAGGAAAAGTTATTTGGGGAGGGAACAGCCAAAGAGAGCAGTGGAAACAAGGTGTTATCCCTGGAATTATTACACGTGCATGGCCTTTGAAACCTTCGGTGCCACCATCAACCAGAGGCTTGATTGTTGAAAGATCAGGTGAGCCGTCTTCCTCGTACTCTTCTTGGCCGAGAATGGAGACAGACGAGAAATATCTTGCGTTAGCCAAAACCCATTTGAAAATCATTATACAGTCCTTGACCTTACTTGAAAGGAAAACGTTAGCCAAAAGTGACTCAGGAAGACATGCTCTCATGTGTCATATCTGAAGTTGCAATATGGTGTAACTAGCCGGTCATGAAGACAGTGAACCTAGGCACCCGAACGTGGATACTTGCATTGAGGCCATACCAACAAAACCGCAGATAACAGAGTTGATGTAACTGCGAGCTTCAAGTGAATCCAAGCCCAAGACAATGATTTGAAAATCTTTATAAAACGCAATGTCCTTGTCTTCAATCTTGCAGAAGTGGGGAATCACTGTCACACCCTTCACCCGTTGCATAACCCTTGCAGCAGCAACCTCTGACTTTGGTTTTCCTACATCTTGCATCCTGCAGTCCATTGCAGAAAGATTTCAGCATGAAGCCAAAAACAGAACAGCCTCCCACCAAAATTTGTGTTGTCCTATCAATTCCACAGACCAAAAGATGAACACTACGTTGTAGTAGTAGGAGGAGGAGCAGTAGGAGAAGAGTACATCAGACATATCTGACAATGAACAACAGAGCTAGACAGAAAAGACAGATGAGACCTGGAATCTTCCTTTTGAGAAATCTAAACCCCACAACCTACAATCTACCCCAACTGCAGTGCATGAGTTCCAGCCACAGATTGCTCTTGCTTTGCTGCCGAGACTAGATCTGATACTTCCAAAGGACACAACCTAAATCAACCAAAACCAAGCATCATGCAGGCAATTGTCTGCTTGACAAACACTGTATGGAAATAACAAAAATTCTAAGACACAATAATGGAGGGTGTGAGAAAAAGTCTATCAGAAGGTGTAAGGATTGTGTCACGATCCTGAAGAGAAACTGCCGGTTCAAATTCGAAACATCAATAGTGTCCATGTCAATAACATCAATGTGCCCAAAACCTGACAGTGCCAAGTCTTTGAGAAGCTCACATCCCAACCCACCCGCTCCAATCACCAGCACTCGGAAATCATTCTGCAATGCCTCTCGCAGCTGCAAAAAAAAAACTCCCACTCCCACATCTCACCAAATGTAGAAACACCCCAACTCATCAGATCCCCCCTTCACAAATTGCAGCAGGATGGAATAACCAGCAGACATAAACATGCTGGAAAATGATTCAAACTGTCAGATTTCTGAACCGTTGATGCATGAATCTAAGAAAATACGTTCACTCCGTTGTAACAATCAGGAATGCCATTGCTTGCTGATCAGGGTTTGATTTGCATTTCTCTTCATCCAAGGTTTAGGGTTTAGGGGATGTCGATCTTGAACATAAGAAGAAGAGGAGGAGGAGGAGGAAGAGGCAATATGGCTTGCCAATAATTGCAAACCTCCATAGGTAAAAGAGATCAGAGGTTTGTTGCAACAGGATCAGGGACTACAATTGCAGCGTCTTTCAATCCACGACCAATTCTTGTAAGATCTGTCACTCGAACGCCACAGTTTGTTGAGAAATGGATGGATGTCTTGTTTGCCCAGAAATGAGATGGCAAGGGATGGCATGAACAACCCTTAAAGGAAGGACTTACTCATTCACTCCATGGCCTTCTTGTCACTAAAAAAGAAAACGTCACCCACCGAGAACCCTTGGAGAAGAAGAAGAAAGAAAGAAAAAGAAAAGGGGGATTGCAAGACGATCCACTTCCGGGAAGAGGTTTACATACATTACCTCAGGACCCGGCTCGAACCCTGGTCCGACCAAGTTTCCACTGCGCAATAGCAAGCGATCTATGTCCCTCCACCGATTTTCCATGCCGCTGCCATCATCTATGCGAGAAGAAGGGAGAGAGGATGGTTGTTGTTGCTGGTCAGCCATGGAGAGACGTTGAAGACAGAAGCTGGAGTCGTTGTTGTCATTCGCTCCTCCCATTCGCCTTTTCTTCTTCTTCTTCCTCTTCTTCTTCTTCTTTCTGCACTGTAATCGTCGGAATCCACAAAACCGTGTCTCCAGCGCACTATTGCGACGCACAAAGAGGCGTTCAATTCCGTCTGGTAATGTGCTGCCGTGGGAGAGACGAGGGCGGGAAAACAAGGAGGAATCGTCGAGCTCCTCGCTAGCTGCTCTCTTACGATTAGGGTTTGTAAATATTGCTTGTCTGCCGTCCCCTTCCAGTCCATGCTGCATGCACCATGGTGCCTCAGCAGCAGCAGCAGCCCGGCTGTTTGGCGATGCAGAGCTTGTGCAGGAGTTGAGTGTGCTTGTGCTTTTTCCAAATTCTCAATTCTGCAGTAAGTCTTTAATTCTTCATCTGTTTGCAAACAATTTTTGATGGACCATCTGTGCAGCTTCTTCTCCATGGGTGGCAGCAGAAACCACTTTGCTTGCTTGCTAATCCTCCTTAATATTATTATCTTTTAATAATCATGTAAGCTTCTTAACTTAATTAAACATTATTTACTTTTCCAAATCAACACTTATGCAAAACAAATTAATTTTAGGAACCCAAATTTACTATTATTGTGTAATGCTTAACAAATTAATGTTTTAAAATGGCTAAAAATCATTCCATTTTGGAAATGTTTTAATGCTATTCATTGTGATTTTAAAAACAAGGGCTTCTTGAATCAAAGGCCAAACTCTTCAAGTGGAATGCAATGTAAAAAGGTTTTAGAACACATCTCCTAGAACACCATCCCCTTCATCCCCCGACATCTCCATTTTTTGTGTAAGAATGTGTTTTCATCTCCTTGTTTAACTCCAAGGTTTAACCATTTATTCTTGGCCTAGCTTTTGTCACAAGCATTAGGTTCAAATTGCTAACATAGGTAAATAAAACATGTTTACCCACCAAGTTTATTAATGAGTCCAAAATAAGTATAATGTTGAAAGATCCAAATTTATAAGGCCCATAAAGATCCATTTTTTTGACCTTAAGCCAAGTAATTAATATTATTTATGAATCTTACCTTAAATAGCCATGCAACATTTCCCGACTTGTTAGTTTAATTTTTAAAATCTTGACATGTGTTTCTTTTTTAAAACTTAAAATTTGTTAGAAGAATTGAATAGATAATGAATAAAAAACAACCAAATTTATGTGAATGTATGAACAAAATTACAAAATTAAGTAAAATGAAAGAAGAAAATGATCAACATCCAAATCCCTACTAAAGGGTATTGAAGGTAATTACCTAATATGATGAGTTATGAAAGATTTTCAAATCTTGGATGTGTTTTTTAGTTGTTCATGTTGTGAGATTAAGGTTGCATGGGAATTACATAACATAAAATTACTATGAAACACTTCACGTTCAACTATCAATCAGATCAAATAAAAAAACATAAAAATATGAACAGTTCAATCAAAGGTAGATTTGGGAACTAAATAAACATGTCCTCACATTATAATCATCAAGGTTCAAATGTGAAGAAAACACCATTCATTCATCTATAATATATTTTGCAACTCATTGTGGGAATGACAATGTATTCAAACATATTCAATTTGGACATTTAATAGCTTTATTTTGTAACCTTTGAAAAGAATTTCCTAGTGTCATATCAAGTTGCCAACCTCACGCTTAACTAAAGTTGTATCACACTCTCCCTTGCTTTCAAATGAGTTAATATTCTTGTTGACATTATGAAATTTTCTTTGAACTCCCCATGTCCAAACCTTTAAAATTAAAACCAAACTTTCAACTTGTTTATGGCTTGAATATTCATGCCTTTGTCCAACCTCAAGACAAGAGTTGCAACAAAAGAACAAGGAAAAACCAATAAGCATGAAAGACTTGATGTGAAAACAACAAAACACAAGAATTTGTGCTTATTTTGTTCCATCAATAGGTGTTATGGACTTACCCATCCAACTAAAACCTATCTATGAAATAATGCACATCAATGAAATTGCAAAAAATTATACAACAAATTTTGAAGGTACAGATGATTATGAGAGTTGTTCACAAAGTCTCAAACCATCATTTTCAACACAAATAATAATGACAATAAGCACAAATAACAATGACAAGCTGCCACTCAGTCCATGTATTAGTAATACCTATATTTTTACTCCATCTCCTACTAGGTCTAGCATGAGCTTGGATGCCACCAACCATCACAATAGTTCACAAGTGACATGAAAGACATGAAAAAATTCAAAGCATACCAAAACACAATTGACTATTTCAACAAGTTATTACAATGATGTATCTTCATAGAGGTTCCATCAATTTTGTAGAAACTTATGTTGATGTGAATGTTGTTTGGACTAATTTGTATTTGAGTTTGGGAAAGCAAATGAATCTCCACCATAGCAATTTCAACCTTGAGTTTCAAATCTCCTCCAATGTTCATTCCTTCACTAGGAGCTTCTAGTGCATGAACAATCTGACAACCCTTTAGTATTAAAAGGTTTCCAACTCTACCAAGGAATTTCCAAGACAATTGGCCATACCATGGAATTGTAATTACTAACATGACCATATCGCATCCCTTGAGCAAAGTTATATGGAGGAGAGATGCTGCCACTTTGCTTAGTTTCACAAGGTTTGGGCCATAATTGAAAAAGAACTTTACTAATCACATTTGTAGTTTAAAGTTGATTATCAAAATTGGGTAGTTGGACACATTAAGGTTGGTTCAATAAGGAAAACATATCTAGTAGGCTTCTTCACTTGTGGGGTGTGTGTTCTTATGTGTTTTTGATTCCAACTTGTGTGCAACAACAATTTTGCCACATGTTGCAAATTGCCTAAATCATAGAATGTGTTTTAAGATTCACACAATGTTTTTTTTTCCAATGCAAAAGTTGCAACAACTATTAAAGAGTTGATGCCACATGAATAAACAAATGGGTGGTTGTCCAAGATTCCAAATGGGCTCACATGCTTGATATGCTTGATATGGATAGATTACATTGAATTTATGAGTTTTCAAAGTTGTAGAACAACAAAGCATCCAAGGTTAGGAAAGGATTTTGAGGTTATTAAGAAAATTGATTGAAAAATGTCATTTCGATGAAAAGCCTATGAAGAACTAAAAAATCTATCATTGTGAGAATAATGGGTTTCATACAAATTCAAATCATGATGAGTTTGTGTATGTCTATGATGAGTCTCCAATTCAAAATCTCGTTTGAACAAATGCCAACAAATTAATATAATAATTTTTTATGTCAACATAATGGAGGGAGTCACAATTTAAGTCACATGTACATGTAGGCCTCCACCACAAACATGTTTTATATGATTTCAAACATAGGATAAGTTTTACAATCTTAGTACAAAATGAAATCTACATCATGGGCATCTAGAAATACAAAGGGCTTTCCATGGGATTTTTTGCACATAAAAACTTTTACATAGTTGTTCACATTAGGGTTTCCATTAATATCACAAGCCATAAAATATCACATATGTAGTTCAAATGAACATACACGTGCTATGTAACATCCATTTTAAAGTTTCAAAAGTGACAACATGGATGTTACATATATGATGTTCCCATCTATGCATCATATGAAATATGAGATTGAAAATTCATTAACACTTCAAAAGGGGCATTCACTATCTACACCTCAAATGCAATGTTAATGTGTTTGTTCATAGTTGAACATTGTGGACTTTCTAAAGGAAAGTTGCAAAAAAAAATTTGTTGATGAAAAACCTAAAAATCTCTTAAGAATCTAAAATCTATATGTTTTCATAAAAATGTAATCATCAAAATATAGATCTTGAAATATTGCCAAATAATCTTGAAGTTTCTCGACATTCTTATAAAATGTGCAATCTAATAATAGCTTCAAATATAAGCATAAAAAATGAACATGAATAAGAGCACCTATATGCATGCATGTTTGATGCAAAACACATTATAACAAAATTGCAAAATCTAATGCTAAAAGTAAAAAAACAAGTTGTTTACCATGCAACAATGTGAACAAAAATATAATGCAACTAATGAATTGTGACTCATTGTCATCATTGTTGTTCACAACATGATTGTCATAACTCTTAAAATTCATAGTTGAATCCATCACATTCATGCATTGAAATTCAAGAAAGTCTATTAAGAAATCAAGAAACAATTATGTTTTCAAATAATTATTCTACAATGAATCTCACATAGAAAACAATAGTAGTCTACAATTTCAAAAAAAATTAAGTGTTGTAGAATCTAGAGTCACTGAAACGTTACACAAAAGCGAGAAAAAACTTCATTGAAATGAAAACTTTTAAAAATAAAAACATCACAAAAAATTTTTGCAAAAAGAAAATTATAAATAGAAATATGGCGAGTAACAAAGGGGGGGG
>Ga0209611_10007919_pt1 | contig 16867 bp, 13 predicted proteins | sample S1TSphgellanicum_3_FD_187693 | JGI IMG/M metagenome (GOLD analysis project Ga0209611, IMG submission 187693) | Host-associated microbial communities from peat moss isolated from Minnesota, USA - S1T2_Fc - Sphagnum magellanicum MG (SPAdes) (version 2) | ecosystem: Host-associated > Plants > Peat...
AAAAAAATTGGAGACCTTGTTTAATGAAACCATTGTAATAGAAAAAAAACACATGAAATAATTGAAGCCTAAATACATAGGTTTTGACTTTTGATCCCAATTTTGTGTTAATTTTCTTTTACAACAAGTTTTGACTTTTATAATTAAACATGTAATGAATGCCTTTGGGTCATGGGCATGGGACATTGAAGTCCTTGAATATTTTTAGCTTGTTAGTTGTGAAAAACTAACCTTTGTTATGTTTATGTGTGTGTACAACATGGGCAAAGCAATAGTAAACTTGTGAATGCACATGGATGAACATTTTGGTTTATGCATTTGTGTCTATATTGTGTTTCTTTTGTGTAGGTCATTTGCTTTGCTATGGGGAGTTGAAATCCTCAACAAGTGTTTGTGCCTATGTGGTACTAGGTTAGAAGTCTTTGAAATTTGTTTGGGTGTGGAGCCTTGGGGATGTAAATTTGTTGTATGTACATGGCATGATGTAGATTTGTTGCATGAAATTGCCACAATAGCAATGGAATGAAACATCCATAGCTAATTAACAACCCTCTAAAGTTTTGAAGGAGCCAAAATTTTTCACCTTGCAAATCTTGAAGTGGCCATAACACAAAGGGCTCTAAAAACTCTAGTAGCCAAAATTGTATTTCAATTTTTAGCTAGTAACACATAAAACCCACCAGAAAAATGATAAGGTGGCCACCTAGTTGGTGACTAAAATATGCACAAAAGGAATCACATATGCAACCTTCCTTGACCCTAAAAAAAGCTCTAGGCATGAATATGTTTTCTAGTTGTAAAACTATGTTGTTATTATTCCAAAATTACAATAGGCATGTTATAAAACAGAATATCATATTAAAAAAATAAAATCACATTGCTAAACATCAATCATAGGTATGGTAGTTCCTTCACTTTGTTAGAAAACTTTTCAAAAATTGAATTATTTTTATATAGAGCACATAACTTTTCCTTTTTTTAAGTGTTCTTACTTCATGGGTCTCACAAAAAAATTGTTACAATTATTTGGGCATGGCTCAACTAGATAAATTAATAAGCATTTAATTGAATCCTATGTCTTAAATTAGTTAAGTAATGTGAAATTGGTCAAAAGTATTTCAAATTGATAATATTAGCGTATTTTAATGGGAAGTGCTTAACTTTTAATTGACATTTGACCATAGTAATCTCAGTTCAAAAATTGGACCATCCTCCACAAACACACCTAAAAGTCGTGCAAAAGGTACGAATATTTTGAAAATTCAACTAAAAGGAGTTTTAGAGGACTTCAAGTTGAATGTTTTGGTTGAAAAACTAGAGATTTGAATGAGAAATGGGAAATGTGTAGAAATTTGTTTTTTCAAAAAAGAGTTGAAATGAATGAATAATGGTCAAAGTTGACCATTCAAGAGAAATCTAGAATTTTTAAAAAAAAATTATCCCTTTTGGGGCAAACAAAAAAATTTGGATTGTTTGGGATTGTGACTAAGAATGGCACTCCATCATTTAATTCAACTTTTGTTTTTAAAATGTTCAAAACATTGGGCAACAAAACTTTTCATTGACTTTCACATCAATGTTGCATAGAACTACCAAAAGCTTTCTATCATGTTGCCTAAAAAAATTCTTATAATGAGGGATCAAAAAGACAAGAAACTCTCATAAGATGCAAGGGCCCTATTCAATGATATGGCAACTACAATTCATGTGTCAAATTTTGAAACTAGTGTTCTCGATTAGGAATACTAAGAGAGGGGCAAATCAAATTGGTCATGATTCCTCCATGATCTAAAAGGGTCAAGATTGATGTTGTGCGGTATATCCTATGCCCTATATATATATAGAGGTACAAATAAGGTTTGTTATTTATCCCCAATTTATTTCCCTGAAATTAACGTACCATATTAAAGTGCATACCAAAAGGGGTTATAAATTTGAAGAAATATATCACATTCATCACCTTCAACATGCATGAGAAATACCCATACCCACAACTAGACATGGTGAAACTTTGGGCAAACCATATGGGGTATAAAATTGAGGATTGTTAACAAGTGGTAAAAGTGCACATGTCAAGAGTTAACCAATTGCACCCAAAATTATCAACATGTAATTCTTATTTTAAATACGACGATACCATTATTGAGACCACCATGGTATTTGAATACCAAAAAAATTCTCAATACCCCTGTTTCCTTGGTCCCAAATCTTTTCTAGATTAAGGGTTTAGGGTTTCTAGATTAAGGCCTTTGTACTAGCTTGTATCTCAATGTGAGTTCTCGTATGTACAAAATATGTATGTACAAAATATAATACTAGTACAACATGTTTCTTTGATGAACTACCTACCATATGGTACTTGTACACCAGTATTGAGAGAACCATCTGTCCAGGGGAACATGAGGGGAACATGGAAATTGTGTCCTAAAATATGCCTTTTAAATGGCAAAATATGTCAGCCTCCCAATGAGTAAATGGCCTAGTGTATAAGGGGGCAAGAGGCCAAGACCCCATTTCCTTTGGCCACATTATTTCTCTCAATTTTATTTTTTATAAACATATCTGGCAAAATTGTCCACAGATTTAGTCAAATTTAAACTAAAAAAGAAAAATTCCAACATTTTCCCAATTTTTTGTGTGAAAAATAAAATAAAATCATGGATTGTACACTAATAATGAGTTTTGATATATAACCATGGTTCTCAAAATAAAAAATAAAAAATCAAAGGTTTTTAAAGGTTTTTGAAATAATTGGAATCAACAATTTTCTTATTTTAATTTTTCAAATAACTAGAATCACTAGTTGTTTCAAAAATCAAATAACTGCACAACCATTGAAAATTCAATTAAAAATATATATATATTCAAATTACCTATAATACATCATGGAAAATTAAGGTACCAACTTCTTTGTTATCGGCATATTAGTGTTATGAGTATAACCAAATTTTAAAGGGGATTTAATATATTGTTACATTAAAATCTCATGCCATACACCTCAAACAAATCCTACCTAACTTCAACTACCCAACTCAAACATAAGTCCGACCACTAATCGCAACCTTGAAAGGTGTGATAATCATTAACCTCAGGATTTGATTTCATGTCTTGAGTTTCAATTTAGATGGAAATCTTATAAATTTCAGATGAGTATAGACTAATGATTAATGAATTTGTGAAAATTTTCAGTTGGTTTGTAGTGTAATTTTTTTTTTTCAAGTAAAAATTTGCAACTTCTCAACAAAAGAAAATTGAAAAAAAGAAAAAACATTGGGACAAACATCAACATAAACCTCAATCAATGCCATTTCATATAAAGAGGAATTATATTGATAAAGATTGAGCTTTTTATTGAACCTTTGCTAGGTTCTTTATCATTGAATTTGTATGTCATTAAAACCTATAATCCAATGTCATAAACTCCTTTGTAATCAACATAAAGTGTTATGATTGGAAATAGATTTTATCAATAAACAAATTCAAATGAGGTTTTGTTAACCAACAAGAAAAAAACTTGTCCGATCGCTAATCACAACATTCAAGGGGCATAATAGTTCATTTTCCACAAATCTTTGTACCTTGCATGTCTTCTCAGATTTGTGGGTTGTGGATGCTTGATTGAATGTTGATCCCCAGTCCAGATCAGAGAGTTCAAGCTTCAGAAACAATGTACCTATGTGTATCTAGTCTAATTCGCATCAATTGCTATTCGTTTTTCTCAATCTATCTATGGTTGGGGGTGGGGGAGGGAGAAGGTTCATGAGCTGATGGGGAACCCCATGAGAGAAATTGGTTTAGTGGTGGGTCTTAAGCAATTGTGGGTTTTGAGGGAGATGGATTTCTCACACTCCCAGTTATCTATCTCCACAGCTCCTTTGAGAACCTTGTGCAATTAGCAGCAACAGAAAGTCAGAAATTGTGCCAGCTCTCAATTCATACCAGAGCCACCCGGATTGTGTCCAGATGGATTCTCTCCAGAAAGAATGGGTTCTGATGGAAGCTAATAAATATAAGCATCTGAGATGCACTTGAGCTGCAACCTCCTGAATTCAGTGATACCCATCACAGAATCTCTCCCTCCTTCCTCAATCTGCAGAAAGTTCAAGCTTGAAACATTGGGTTGGAAGGCGGGGGGGGGTGGGGGGGTATGGAGATCTTAGTTGCATTACCATTTCTCAACTTTTGGAGAACAGATTTTTGACTGCAAACCATCAGCCTTCCATACATGATGGAGAAGAGCTTGCAAGATCTGGAGTGGAAACACAATCCCACACCAATCACTGAAGAAACCACATTCTCTACTCCAACATCATTTTGCACTGTTGCAACTCCTCCTCAGTTGCTCGCTTGCTCCACATTGTGCTGCTGCCATTAGAGCTTGCATCTGCAAAGCAAAAAAATATTGGGGGTACAGAGAAGGACATGCAGCAGAGTAGAAGAAGAAAATGGGAAAAGCTGCAGAGAAGGAATGCATGCAGAGAGTAGAAGAAGGAAAATAGGAAAAGCTGCAGAGAAGGAATGCATACAGAGTAGAAGAAGGAAAATGGGAAAATCTGCAAGAGAAGGATGCATGCAGAGTAGAAGAAGGAAGAAATAGGAAATGGGGTTTAGGGTTTAGGGTTTCTGGGTGAACTATCTTTCGAGAACCGTGGATTGGGTCTTAAGTGTTTTGACGCGATCTGAATTGCGATGATCCATGAACCCTTTACTTGGCATGGCATCGAGTTTCTTGCGCCCGGCCACTGGAGTTGCCGTCACATGCATCAGCATCTGATTACCCACGAAGAGCTCAGCGACTGTCACGCTTGTCCGACCAGCCGCCTCTTGTAGCTTTGTGTAAGATTCCCGCAATCTCGCCAACAATGCCGTGGGCGAACTGGAGAGAAGCTTCAACAACGAATGCCGCCGGATGACAACATCACCACGATCAGGCTCCTTCTCGCAAGCTGCTGCTGCTGTTATTTCAGCACCACCAGCAGTCTGCGGCGACGTTCGTGATTGTGTTCTGGATGATGTTAAGTCTTCCACACTAGTAACGGACTGAACAGATAAGGTCTCGTCGCCGTCAGCGGCAGGTTCCAGTCGCTGGTATGCGGAACGATCCACGTCTTCCGCTGAAGAAGAAGAAGAAGGCGTCAGAGGGAAAAAAGAAGAACCCGTCATGACTTCTCGATGCTGATTGCTGGCGGCTGCTGCTCTTGCCCACCATTTTCTGGGAGAAAAGTTGTTAGGCAGACGTACTCGGAGAGTCCGCGACAACGAAACCCCTCCTCCACGACAAGAAGAAGAAGAAGAAGAAGTCATCTTCCTCGCAGTGATCATATCTCCTAAGTCTCACCTTCGATGGCTAGAAGGCACACAAACGAGAGCCGCAAGCTTCCAAAATGCATGCAGAAGTCAGCCACTTTACTTCCCTTCCCCTTTGTCCCCAATCATGTCACAAACTCCTGCTACAAAACTCCCAACCAAAACCCAAATCCTAGACTCCTCCCATTATGAAACTTCATCTTCATGAAACCGAGTGCAGCTTACAGAAGAAGAGAACAACAACTCAAACCCACTAAACCAGAGCTCCACACCCAAAACCCAAAACAACAACAACAACACCAACAACACCAACAATCTATCAACCTCTGCTCCTTACAGCCTGCAGACCAATCACCCAGAAAAAAAAAAGAATCAAAGAAAGCCATTGATCATATATCAGTTGCACTAGTGCACAAGTGTACTACTACTGCTACAAAATGCAAATGCAAATCTTCAATGGTTCTTTAACTTACTGGGTGCGTCATCATCATCATGATTCATCAGCATCAGGTTTTCTTTTTTCTTTTTCTTTTTTTTTCTTGCTTAACAAAAACACATTTGGTCACTATTACTTGTGTATGATGATGATCATCAGAAGATTATATCATATAATTGTGGTCAAGAAAATGACATAATCTGCTATTCCAAACCTTAATGTTGTTCTCATCGTCTTCATCAGAGAGTGGTCAAGTTCGGATCCATGCCAAACTATGCAACAACAACAACAACAACAACAACAACAAAACATCCATCTCAATCTCTCTCTACTCATCACCATCAGCTTCAGATCCACAACATATGATGGATCAACAAACCCATCTTGGATCTTCATCATCCTCATTGTCAAAATCAACACCAGATGAAAAAACCACAAACAAATTAAACCAATCTAAATCTCTCATCATCTGAATCATGTGAAGAATCATGTCTCTTCTTCTACTTAACTACTGTAGTACCTGAAGATAACCTGTGTTGGCCTTGCCTACCACCAAGGCAAGGATATTGTGTTTAGATTCATTATAGAGTATAGTAATAGCTTAAGGGATTTTGGCCCCCTAGGTAATAGGTGAGGTCTAGCAAATTGTCCACAAAGTTTAAGTTCCTAGTGGTACAATATCTCCCAAATGCTAGTTAAGGTCAGATAATGGCCATTGGTTAGGGAAAGCTCGTGATATGAGTACTTAAAAAGTCCCTAGTTAATACGCTCTATGCCAGTTTGAATCTAAAGCAAACTCCAAACTAGCCTGGTGAAATGTAAACAAAAAGCAAAAAAAAATTATCCCTTGAGAAATTGCCTTTAAAAAAATAAGGTGTGAAATGACAAATGTTGCCACATTCCATCCACCTGCCGCATGTTTTATAGCCAAAGAATAGACAAAACAACTATTATTTCATCCATTTTTTGCCACTACCTGTCCATCCTTTTCTTCATTTATTTTGTGTTTGTCACTAGCTACAAACCTCTAGACCATTAAAGTGATGACCTATTGTCACTACTAGGGACATTGGTAATAATACCTGTCCCTTAGAGAGACCATTAAAATGATGACTTATCACAACTTTTAATGAAATTTATTTGTTGCTTGTAGTCAAGTCCCAACTTATGTACATTGTAGATTGGTTACCAAGGTGGACCCTTGGTACCTCAAATTGTAGTTCATCCATTCCTAACATCATAATGGGTTTCCAATGGTGTAGGACAAAGCTCTACAATGTAGGCATCCCCAAAATGAAGGGCCTAGGACGAGGTGATAAGCTGAGTCTGGAACCACATTTTGGGCATGTCCTCCCCCACATGGAATTTCCCAGCCACAATTGCACGTGACAAAGGCCAAGAAAAGGAAGGTTCTTAGACCTATTCTTCTCCAAGAGACGGGTCTTACACCTATAAGAAGGTGTAAAATTATTCATCCCGCCCTTAAGGAGCAAGCATAAGATCCCTCATCTTGGATATCTTTTCTAAGGATATTCATGAATATAAGGTGCCCTTAAAATATATTTTAGGAAATTTCTCCAAGTGCTACATAGATGGTGCACTAATGGGTATGGGTCACATAATTCCATTAGTGTAAGAAGTGTGTTTACAATACAAGTAGTCTCTTTTGTGTGAAGTATGTGATGTAAAATTAGGACCCATTCTTCAATTTTACCTCTATGGTCTTCCCACTAATATGGATCTCATATATACTCCTTTTTTCTTAAAATGTTTTTGCGACATGATAACCAATATTGGTTGAAATTAACATAATCAAGTAAACAAATCTCTAAAGTACATACACACTTCAATGAAAAGATGGACACATATGCAATAATGATAATAGTAGTTGGTACTTCAATGGGAAGATGGATAAATACCTCAAGTTAGTGATTGGACCTTATTAAAATGAGAAACAACTCAACACAAACTCTAAGCACATCATCAAAACCAATAATAGGCACATGATTCCGCATTTCACTTTAACCATTTTCCAAGTTGTGCAAAGAGTATTTTATACTTCATTTTATGAAGTGCACAATTACACAAAAAATGAAAGCCACCAAATAAAAATAAAAAGAAAAGAAGAAAGAAAAAAAAATTGATAAATAATTCTACATCAACAATAATGAGCTTAGTATATTGATTATGTTTACAAATTTTGAAATACTCGTTTTCTTTGGGTACAAGGTACCATTTGCACAAAAACCCAAAGATCCTAAACACCGATCGATCGTTGCACGGTCTCGTTTTGCTCTGTGGAATGCAAGATGAAAGCTGTGAAGGACGATCCTACCTTAAGCCTGTCCAATCCGATACTCCGGATATACTCCGGAAAGGCTTGAATTGTTACGTGCAGCCATCAATAACGGTGTGGCGCAAGCCAGTGGAGAAGAGTACGACATCTCCAAGTGGACTTTTGCACTTGATCTTCATTCTCATGCTGTGCAGTGTGGACATGAGGTAAAACAAACAGCCAATCCCCCAGCTTGGAAGCAAAACCAGTTGGAGCGTTTGAACTGGTTTTCTCCTCAAGTAAGTTCCACATTGTTTGTTGTCATGGCTGTTTCATGGTTCCTGGGGATGGCGGTACTTGTGAAATGAGTGTGAAGTTGGTAGCTGCGGATGCAGGAGATTTTTTGTAGTCTACTTGCTCTTGTGAGGATGATCAGCAGCAGAGAGTAGCCTGACTAAACTGTTTTTGGTATACTATATACATGCAGTTCTCTCTGCACAAACCCCAGTACCGAACCCTGGCTGTGTCTTCCAGCCAGTGTGGCGGCTTGTAGCGTAGGGCCCAGTTTGTGAACACAGTCTACCCGGAGGTTGTCTACAACTTCAGGTTATGAAGTGTCATGTAACCCTTGGTCTCGAATCTATGTATCTATCTCTGTTGTTTTTGTGCCTTGCATGGGTCATCGGAAAATGTTGCATATATCCTACACACAAACTGCATGCTTCTTTCTTTTTTCTCTTACTGGGCTCTGGAGTTTCATGAGGTTGAGTGATATGTCCAAGTGGAAGTTCTAATTGAGTGTGAACAGTATGTGAGCTCGTAGGTATAAGGGGAATATCATCAGAGCTTGAACTTCAAAACCCAGGTGAGCCCAAATACATGACGAACGGCATTGTTCATCTTTTCAGAATGTTGAATGAATTTTGCTTTCTTGAATTGGTACTAATATTCTGGAAACTGATTTACAATTTCCAGATACCATCTGAACATCTCTTTTTTCTCTACTGTCCGGAATTCCACTAGACTTTTCACTTGATTGATTAATGGAAGTTGTGTGAAGTTATATGATTATCCCCATGATCAAGAGAACTTGAACTGGATAGCTAGATACATGGAAACCTCTCGACTTGTTTCACCTTTTTGCTTGCTCTTCCTCACCAAAAATTGGAAATTTGTGTAAGGGTTTAAAGAAGAGCCATCAGAACTTGGAACTCCACATAGTGACTTGTAGGTCTGACATTGTTGCCATTGAATGTACACACATGCACTTAGCTTTGTTGAATTGAGATTTTGCAATGGATTTGCAATTTTACAGTTCATATCCTTTGCTGAACTTTGAATCCCATGCACAGGCCTGTGATTTTGCAGAGAGTGAATCGACCCCAACAAAATGCTGATAACAACTATGACATATGTGCATAACATATAAACCCTTGGCATGTCAAGCAAGGTAATTGCAAATCAACAAAATCACACAACTGGAGTATGAACACAATAAGGTCAATTTGCCATTGGCAAACATTTTAAAAATTTGATGTTGATTCATTTGGAAGCCATGAATGGGTTATGATGCAAAGGCTCAACATCTCTTGCACTTTCTTGAACAACTTTTTAAACAATCTATGTGGACTTCATGCATAATTTTCTCAAACTTTCAAGTTGAGCACCTTGACCTTTCTAAAAAGCATTCCCCCAATGTGATGTTTGTAAACCTTGGAGTTTTTCCTAACATTTTCAATTTTAGTATAATAGGTATATAATTTTAGGTCTTAAACCCCTAGGCATAAGATTTCTCACTTTTCTAAGAAGAATATTCATGAATATAAGGTGCTCTCCAAATACATTAGGAAATTTCTCCAAGTGCATTAAGTGAAACCAACAAAGATATAAAAACTCATATTGATTCAACATATGGTCAAAGGTGTTTTAATTTTGTGGCCCAAGTTCGAATTGTTTATCATCTTATTATATTTCACATACCATGTGCAAGTGGCTTGAAAGAAAAATACAAAAAAACAACACCCACAAGACCTTATATATGTAATTGCGAAAGTCAATGCTTAAAGATGTGAAGCATTGAAAAGAATTCCAATAACCAAAAGAATTATAAACAAGCTTGTTTTTTGAAGAATTGGCAAGTCAAGTAGATTGGGTAAAATTTCCTTGATCCCATGAATTAAAGGGTGACCTTAGGTCATGCCAAAAATCTAAGCTGCATGTGGGTCTCTTCCATATCATTATAGCTAATCATCCCAAGAATCTAAGCTACATACATGCCTCTTCCATATTATGGCTTTCATCCAACTGAATACAATTAACTTTAAGCACAAAGGGAATGAACATATATAATCCAAGCTTATAGTCTTAATGTAAAAATGGTGGCTCATGGCATACTCCACCTACTTAACAAATAGTTATATGTGAATAAGAACAAAAAGAAAAATTCCATTAAAGTCCTAATATATTTTAATTTTGCATTGAGTTGTTTCAAGTCTAAATGTTGTGACCTTAACCTTGGGTTCACAACAAAGCCTAGAACATGACAAAGGAAGTGGCCAAAAAAAGTACATGATTCAAACATATAAGTTCAAGAAAAATGAATCCCAATAGTTCTAAATGGATTCTCACATTAGGAGTTGAGAGTCTTAAAGTGTCTTGAAAATTTTGAAATAAGGGTTGTAAATCAAAACTTGTTCAAATTGGGCCAAATTATTTAGATTGTTGGAAAAGAATACATTTTGAATTCTCAATTTAAAGATTTGAAACACAAGTTAAATGTCAATTGAATGGTTGAGAATCAAATTGACAATTTGATTTTCAATCATTAATTTGCAATAAAGAGGTCAAACCAATTCCAATTTGAGAACTCTTGATATTTTGTTGGAAAGTTATTTTCAAGGGAAATAACTCTGCATTTGAATTGGAGTTCATGTAAAGGAATTATGAACTCAAAAAATAACGGGTTTACTAACTTGACAATTTTGGGATTTAATGTAATCCACATTACCATTTATAGAATATATTACAAGGAGAAGAATGGTGACCTTTCCCAAGCCCAAACCATGGTGTGTTTCATGAGTTTATGTTAGTTTGTGTTCATATGTGATTTATTGGGCTCCAATTGCACTAACCACCCTATTTTTTGCTTTTTGCACAATGAATTCAACTTGAGCCCAATTTAACAAGTTTTTGTTAATCCCATTTCAAAACTCTTGTGCCTTTTTAGAAGGAAATTAAGGAGCACACCCTAGATTTACATTATACTATAAGCCAAAAATCAAAAGGGTTTTTTACCCCAATGCCATTTGACAAACCTAAGGGTGCATCACTAAATTTCAACAATCACTTCAAGTTAGAACAACACACATCATACAATGTTTTATGATTTCCTCCACAAACTACACAAAATCATTAAAAAAAACTCATGAAAACTTAAATATAATGAAAATGTAAATTAAAAATTTTGAAAAAGAAAAGAAAAGAAATATGTACATGAAGACAATTTTTGCATCTCCCATTCCAATGTTTCCCACCTCTCTTTATTTCACCATCACTAAATCTACTATCCCCCATTACATTATTGTGTTTTGTAACACCCCATTGTCCACATTATATTGTTCAGCCCCTTCATCTTTATACCCATGCCAATGTCCACACATATCACTACACATAACAAACTTTGTCCTCTTCAATCTCCAATTTTCCTCAATTAGATTTTCAATTTTCAAATGAAGTTGCCTAAAAGGTTTAAGGTTTCAACTTTGAACTTCATGGCAACCCCAATTCTAATAGTTTTCTATTTCATTTGGATTACAAACAAAGTAATGTGCAAGGTTAATGAAATTGTCTTATGATAAAGTTGTCAAATTTTCATATATTGAAAATGAAGGTTTGTCAAATTCAATTTTTTTCATGTATTGTTAAAAATGGGCGGCAATTAAATTGGTCCAATGTGAAGTTTATAACAATGCGCACCCCCATATTTAACAAAGTTGAACATGGAGTTTTGATGGGGTAAGTTGTTTGGAGTACAAAATGAAACAACACCCACTAACACATCATGTTAGTTAGTTGGTGCAATGGATAGATGAAAATATAACTATCATTGTTGTCTTTTGAAACTTGCCCCTACATTAGCCAAATTTTTAAAAGTCCTAAAACAAATTCAAATCCCAAAAAGGAGGTGACCACTAACATACATAAAGGTTTCCAATTGAATCTTATGAAATTTGAACTTAGATGTTTTGTAACGTGAGCATGTAGGTTATTTCAACCTAGCCAATCTTATTAGCAATTGCTTTGAAGTGTTATTCATTGTTGAACCATCTTACAAGACAAAAGGTTTTATAAGTTATGATGTGTTATGAGACCAAGTTTATAAATTTGATTGAAGCATGTATAAATAGGATGAAAGATTTTATTGTGGATGAAAATATTTCATCTTATTTATATGCTCTTGATACATGTTTAAACACACAACATTTGTGTTTAAACGGTAAAAACTTATGGAAAAAAATAAATTTGTATGACTATTATTGTCATTTTGTGACCCAAGAAGTTTATGATGGAAAATCATTGATATAAAGTTGATAGCATTGTTGATGGAACATGAAGTTATTCAAAATGCTCATGAGAAAGTTGACACACCAATGCACCTAAACATCATAGGATAGAAGTTTTTTTGTGGTAAAAAATGTGTAGACCTTGGACTTCTTTTTGGTCGACAAAACAACATATTTTGATGGTAATGCAACAGACAATGAAAACATAGCATACTCACAATCAATTTCACAATTTACAATATAAAGTCAACAATTCACTATTTTTTGATAGTTTTTTTTGTAGTTTAATCTTGTTGCAAGTATTGTTTTGTCTACTTGAATATGCACAATTACAAGTTTTATAATTGATAATTTCACGTGTGGATATTAGTTGTAGATAATTTGTATTCTTTGCAAAAAAATTATGCATTAGAATCACAATTAATGGTATTAATAGTATCACTAAAATGTGTGTGAGGGTCAAACTACTCTTGCCTTGTACATATGCTCTTCCCACCATTTGACATGTTGCAAACACTTGGGGTCACAAATTTGAAGCTTAATGAATACATAAAATCAACCAAATTGCAAAAAAAGGAATCATTTTTCTTGCAGCCTTTTTGGAATGGATTATGTAACTTTTGAAATTATTATATCATGTATTATTTAATCAATTGCATTATATGAAGATTACCAAACATAGATGCATGCATTATTTATCCATGAAAGAAAATTGAAGTCAATTGCATTATTTAATACATTCATTTTTATTCCTTTAAAATGAAAATTGCAATTAAAACAAGGATTTAAATTATTTAAAATGATTCAAAACATAATTTATATTGTATCTAATCTATTATTGAATTTTTTTATTATATTAACATGACATCATTTTAGTTATAATCATACTCCAATCCACTATAATCATGAAATAGTAAATGCAATAAAAATCCAAAATAGTCTTTTGTAATCCTTTTTTTTTTAAATTATCATTTTTGGTACCCTAATTATGAATATGCTCACTGGTGAAATTCCACTTACAAACACTATTGTTTGATCATTTGCCTTTGATTGTGGGTTTATGCAAGATGTCATGCTCGTATGCATGGCCTCATACATGATGCCCGGTTACATGCATGCCAATCATGCCTTTAGGGTTAATGTATGTTTTTAGAGTTAATGTACATTTTTAGGTTATTGTATGCTATTAGGTGTTTTAGGGTTATGGCTTGTTTAGGGTTTTAACTTTGTTGACGACTATATAAAAGGCTAAGCTCTTCCTTTCTCTTGTTAGTTTTTTTAAAAATTCCTTTGTTAGGAAGAGTTTATTCCATAATCAAACTGGATTTCTGAATGCTTATAGCAACTATTACACGGCCATCGTTTACATACACTACATTTTCTTTCCTTCTTTTCAATTTAATTCTAGAAAACCTGCTTTCTGTTACTTAATGTTGAAAGTGGCAAATTTTTCTTGGCTTTGAATTTCTTGGGTTTTTTTTGCTTACTGGTTTCTTGTGTTCTTGAGTTGCTACTACTTCTTTTTTTTTCTACTTTAGTACTATAGCTACAACAGGAACAAGAACAACCATAACTACCAGTAATGCAAGCGAGGGAAAAGGGACACCGAAAACAAGCTACAAGTTGTGAAGTTTTGAATTCCAGAACTTCGGAGGGAGGAAGGAATGAGCAATTCCAAAGCTTGTTTTATTGCCAGCTTTAGGTCTTAGGATCACACACACACACACACAAGGTTTGATTGCAATACAAGATCTACACCCATATACACCATGGAGGTCAGCAGTTCCTCTGGGAGAATTGAAAAGTTTAGCGAAAGGCCAAGTAACATTTCTTTGAGGAATTCAAGGCAACTTTTTCAACTGTGGTTTGTGAATTGGAGTTCAAGTATGGTGCTAATTACATCAAGGCGTTCACATTCAAATAATTGGCCTGTTATGTGCATTATGAGGCATTGGAAGTATATGAACAACATTCTCCAAGGATTTTGGGCATCACCTATATCTCTAATCCAACTTATGCCACAGCCATCGCCACCGCCTTTCAAGCTACACTGCAAGCTACCATTACACATCATGGGACAGTGCCTAATAATCTAGATTCAGTACCTTCTTCAATAAACCTTTCTCCTTAACAACTCATTGTTGTTACCACAAGCATTCCTCCCACCATCGATGCACCAACTTTTACTAATCCAGTGGGGGAATTATTTTGAGTTCTTGAACTAAAATTTTCGGTCAAAAATTCTGAAAAAATTCTACAACTCACCACCTTCTTTCGACAAAAGGATGAAACCCTCAAAATGATCTATAGGAGGTTTCTCAAGCTTAAAGATGATACTTAGAACATCAAAGACCAAGAAGCTGCCCATTGGTATCTTCATTCGTTAGAAAATATTCTGACACTCCATGCATAGGTTTTGCAACGGGTTTTTGCAAAATTTGGAGATTCATACACTTTGCTAGATGTGTACAACATTTTTGAAAAGTTGGAACTAATTCATGTACACTATGAGGCCAATTCTATGAGGCCTCCATCACGTTCAAGACTTCGACCTCCACTAGCTGCACCAACTAGATCATCACATTCTTCTTTAAGGGCTAAAGCGGTGCATTCGGTTGCACCCATCCTACCTTCTTGCAACTACTATGATAATCCTACCCATAAAGCTAGTGAGTGCAACATTTTTTTCGAGGATCTCTTTTATGATTATTGTGGGAAAGAAGGACATCAAGAAATTATTTATTTTGCCAAGTTCCTGGAACAGAAGCAACTCCAATTACCATGGCAAAATTTGTTAGCATTTTCCGTTGCCCTTCAATCAAAAGCCAAGGCACTTCAACCTTTCACTCAAGCTTTCCCCACTAAGGGTAATCCCAGTAATAATGTTAAGAAGAAGGAGCGCAATGTTGACAAAAGGGAAGTGCTTCAAGCCCATGCCGTTCAAGTTCAAACAAACTCTGCAAAATGAACTCGAATCATTGAGGGCCCAACTTGTTAATCTAAAAGGCAGGTCTTCCGAACCAACTAGTCATGCCCAACCTGTACAGGGTTCAGGATCACGGGAGGGACCTCCAAGGTTGTTCTATGGCTTTTCACACGATGCCATGGTTGGGGAGTATGTTCTTTCCAATGCACATAATTCTAGTTTCACACCTAGAGTTTTTGCCACTAGGCAAGTTATTCAGACTAATGGATTCGCATCTAGTTCAAGTCCTATTACCAGGGCTAAAGGAGCTCGAGTAGTCATGCCACAATCTTTTTGTCCTTTCAACATGGAAGAAGAATCTTTTTGCACCCTACTGGTGAGGGGGAGAAGACTACTACACCACAAGCTACTAGGGCATCAAATTCTTGTGTCCCAGGAATACATGTACATCAAGAAAACACATAATTTTCCACTGATCAATTTATGGAGTGCCAATTTCAAATGCATGAAGTGGCGCAAAAGCTTGTGAGTACACCATTGTTTAATTTTCAAGATTTGAAGCTAAGCACTTAGGACATAATTGCAGTACTAAAAGATACCTTGAACACTACATCAGGTTCTTTACTAACCCCTAATCCACATGCTACAAGGGTCCCATTTAACACTTTGGAGAGACATTCAATTGGCTCACATGTTGTAGATGGTGTTCGTAATCTGGTCATTAGTTCTAGCATGGTTAAACTAATGGGCTCTCCTACCTCTGATTCTACATTCACATATCAAAAGGGAGCTAAAAACATTTCACTTCTGGATTTGTTACTCAGTAAAGGCGTTATGGATAACCATTTTCTCCACAAAGTCTCTCACTCATTTCCAAAGGTGGTGTTTAGTGAGAGAACTTCCATCGCCACCGGAGTTGCCATTGTTGACAATACTGAGTTAGTAATTTAGGTGGGAGGACATACACCCAGAGTGGTACTTTTTGATATAAGTGCCCAACCAGTGATTCTTGGAGTTAAATTTGCCAAGAAGATGGGCATGCTCGACTATAAACCATGGAAATCTATGTGGTAAATTTGCACCGCTACTGGGGACGTAAAGGAGGTATTTGGGGAAAGCTCGGATTTGATTACACTTAATTTCAATGAAGGTACAGATTAGGAGCTTTGCCTATAAGTCAGATGTTTAGTCACCAATGCCATTAATTACGATGTGCTCATTGGGCAAAAGGTCCTATTTCCATTAGGTTTCATAATTGACAATTGGTTCAACCATGCGTTATATCAAGTGGATTAAGAAATTGATGGCCACCACCTGGGATACATATTTTTTGATTTACATGGGAACCATAGTCTTGTGAC
>Ga0209611_10007920_pt1 | contig 16863 bp, 17 predicted proteins | sample S1TSphgellanicum_3_FD_187693 | JGI IMG/M metagenome (GOLD analysis project Ga0209611, IMG submission 187693) | Host-associated microbial communities from peat moss isolated from Minnesota, USA - S1T2_Fc - Sphagnum magellanicum MG (SPAdes) (version 2) | ecosystem: Host-associated > Plants > Peat...
ACGTTACCGAACCTGGTAAGCCGTTCACCAGAACGGTCGGCGTCTGCGCATAAGACGCGGAACCGGCAGGCGTATTCTCGGCGCCGCTCGAGGACGTATTGAAGGTAAAGAATGCCTCGACGGTGCCCGTTCCGGTAAACGCCGGGAAGCTCGAGCTGGGGGTGATCTGCGTCGTGTTCGCCGCACCCTGGAAGTACAGGAAGAGCGGTGAGGGGGACACAGAGGTCGGTGCCGACCAGCCCGGTTCGATGTTCACACCGTTCGTGAGCCCGACCGACAGATACGCCCCGTTCGGCGTGGGCCCGCAGCCGTTGGTCGGTGCCGTCTCACAGGTATCGTTTCCGCCGGTCATCGTGAATTCCGGAAGTGCCGACGCACTCGAACTCGGGCTCGACGACGGCGAAGACGACGGCGCCGATGATGCGCCCGAACTCGGGCTCGTCGACGGCGATGACGACGGCGCTGATGACGCGGTCGCAGAAGCCGACGGCGACGGTGACGATCCGCCCGCCGCGACATAGTAGAATTGGATGAGATACGTATCGGTCGTCGTGAGGGTCGGCAGGGTCAAGCCGGCCACCGTGTTCGAGACCGTGGCGATGCCGCCCGAAACCGTCGCCGGACCGAAGTCGGCGATGTCGACCGACGACGTGAGGTCGTCGAGTTCGGCATAGATGGAGGCGCCGGACGGGACGCTGGACGGAACGGTCACCGATTCACCGGTCAAGACGGACGCCGAGAAGCCCTCGTTCGTCGTGAACGTGATGTAGAAAAACGACACGCCGCCGGCGACGCCCGACTTTATGCTGCGATGCGCGGACGTCGCGGGCGCACCCGTCGGCGCGGTGGTCGAGACCGTGGTGTTGAGCGTCGTCCCGGACGGAACGGTCCCGAACGAAAGGGAGGACGCGAGCGAGGCGACCGTCGGAAGAGTAACGGAGCCGCCCGCTGCCGGCACGGCGACCGAAGCGGTTGCACTCGTCGCGGCCGGAGACGCCGAAGCGGCCACGGACGGTTTGGACTGTGGCGTCGACGTCACCCCGCCGCCGCCGCTGCAGCTGGCGACGGCGAACGCGCCGGCGAAAAGCGTCAGCGGCGCCGCGACGCGCACGAAACGAGAACGAGTATCCAACACTACCTCTACCCTCCAAGGTTATGAAGCGCTAACTATCGATCGATACGCGGCAAGCGCCAGCCGATCCTCGAACGGCGCCAACCGTGACCGCGGCGATCGCGGCGGGTGCACCGAAACGCGCAAAGCGCGAAAAAGCGCAGAGATCTACGGTACGCTAACGCACCGATCCTACCAGCGTGCTCGCCTCTACCGAGCCTACCCTCGGTTCGTTTCTGTCCACAAAAAAAAACGCCGCCCGCTACAGCGGACGGCGTCTCCAGCCTGGACTCCCGACGGGGTTACGCGGAGCGTTTCGTCAGGGTCTTCTCTTCGTGGTCGGCGGTCACGACGTGCGTGAATTCGCCTTTGCGCGACTCGATGCCGCGCTTGACCTCGGTGGTGAGCATGCTCTTCGCGCCGAGAATCTTCGCCGCGTATTCGCATGCCGCCCAGGGATCGGTATGGTCGCCGCACGTGTAAAAATCCATGGCGGCGTAGCCCGTTTCGGGCCAGGTATGAATCGACAAATGCGATTCCTGAATCACGACGACGCCCGAGACGCCGTGGGGCTGAAACCGGTGAAACGCCGATTCAACGATCGTCGCATTCGCCGAGCGGGCAGCGGCCTTCATCATGGCCTCGACTGCCTTCACATCCGTCAGAGCCGACGGGTCACAGCCCGACAGCTCGCACACGATGTGCGTACCAAGTGCTTTCAACTATTCCGATCCTCCGGGTTTGGCTGGGAAATCCCACCTCCAGGCGCGTCATCGGCTGCGTGCGGTACACCGTCTCGGCCGTGACCTATCGGCAAACTCTTGCTGGCGTGCCTTCTACACGCGAGCGTTTCGCCGCGATGGCGCGTTGGGCGCGCCGTCCCCCTAAAATCCACTCGGGGCCAACGCGACCGACCCCGGGTTCTAACCCCGTGGCCGTCGCGAGTCCGACCGCTATAATACCCCCCCCACCCCCCCCTGTAAAGTGCGCGGGCATAAATTTCGCAAAGCGATCCGGCAGGAGAAACCGAGCGCGGGATAATGTTGCCTTAATACCAGGCATAATGCGGCCTTAAGATTTCCGGCGGGCGAGCCGGGGCCGGATCAGGCCTGCGCGAGACCCTCCGCGAGCATCGCGCGCAGCCGCGTTTTCTCGACCTTCCCCATCGCGTTGCGGGGCAGGGCGTCGAGCCGGTAGACGGCCTTGGGCACCTTGAAGCTGGCCAGCCGGTCGCGCATCGTCTCGATCACGGCCGCCGCGTCGAACGGATCGTCCGCCTCGACGAAGGCGACCGGCACCTCGCCGCGCGCGTCATCCGGCCGTCCGACGATCGCGCCGGCCCGCACGCCGGGGACGCGCAGCAATTCGTCCTCCACCTCGCTCGGGTAAATGTTGAAGCCGCCGCTAATGATCAGATCCTTGAGCCGCCCGCAGATCGTGTAGCCCCGCTCGGGATCGAATGTCGCGAGGTCGCCTGATTTGAACCACCGGGCGCCGCCGGGATCCGTCACGAACGCCGCGGCGGTCTTCTCCGCATCGCCCCAGTACCCGGCGCAGACGTTCGGGCCGTTGACGAGCACCTCGCCTGCCTCGCCCTCCGGCCCGTCGAGGCGGACCCGCACATCCGGGAGGGGGAAGCCGACCGTCCCCGCGAAGCGCGGGCCCTCGTAGCGGTTGCCGAGCGCGAAGCCGAATTCGGTTGACCCGTAGCGCTCGAGGATCGAGGCTCCGAAGGTGGCCTCGAACGCCTCGTGGACCGACGCCGGCAGGGCGGCCGAGCCCGAGACGAACAACCGCACCCGGTCGAAGCGCGTCCCCGGCGGCGCCTGTTCGAGAAAGCGCACGTACATCGTCGGGACCCCGAAGAACATCGTCGCCCCGCCGCGCGCGAGCACGTCGATCGCGTAGCCGGCATCGAAGCGTTCCCGGAGCGTCAGGGCGGCGCCGGCGGCGAGCGTGCCGTTCAAGCCGGCACCCAAGCCGTGCACGTGGAAGAGCGGCAGGGTCAGGAGGAGGCGGTCGGCGGCGGTCCAGCGCCAGGCGGCGTTCACCTGGGCGGCGATCGCCCCGAGGTTGCCGTGGGTGAGCATGGCACCCTTCGCCCGGCCCGTCGTCCCGCTCGTATAGATGAGGATTGCGACGTCGTCCGGGGTCCCGGCCGCAGCGGGATCGTCGCCGGGGAGCGCCGGATCGGCGAACCACGCTTCCACCTCAGCGAGCGGGAGCCGGATCAGGCCGGCAGCAGCAGCCGGAAGGTGCGGCGCGCTCTGCTCGGAGACCGCGATCGCCTGGGCGCCGGCGTCGGCGATCACGTGTTCGAGTTCACCGGCCCGGTACAGCACGTTGACCGGGACGACGACGGCGCCCAGCCGCATCCCGGCCAGATACGTGTAGATGAAGCCGGGCCGATTTTCCGCATAGATGATGAGCCGGTCGCCGGCGCGCAATCCCGCGGCGGCCAGCCGGTTCGCAACACGGGCAACCCCGATCCGTAACTCCGCATACGACGTGGCGTCGATCGCCGGTGCGTCCGGGGTGCGGTCGGCGTAGGCATCGAGCGCGGCGAGGATCGTGCGGGCCATGGGCGCAGCGTTTCCGCCGGAGGAACGAAGTCTCCCGGAGGGCGGATCCCCGGAGGGACGAGCCCTCGCCGCGCGGGAGAGAGGAGGCCTATGTTCGATCGCCCGCGGCTGCCCGGCCGGATGCCGGCAACGGGAGTTGCCATCGTCGCCGCGCTGTTGCTCGGCCCACTTCCCGCCGATGCCGGCAAAGGCGGCGGCCCGACCGTCGCCCAGCGGCTCGCCCGCTCCGCGGCCGATATCGACGCCGTCGTCGCTGCGCTCTCCACGGCCTTTCCGGATGCGGCGACCAAGGCCGACCAAACCGACCAGCAAGCACACCTCGCCGAGGGCTACCTCGCCGCGGCCCGCAAAGCCATCGCCGGCGTCGGCCCGACGCTCGACCCGAAGTTCGCCGCGATCCCGCTGAAGGCGGCGTCGAATCCGCTAAGCGACGCCGTGAAGATCCTCGACGACATGAGCGGCGAGGCCGAAAGCGCGCCGACCGAGCCCTGGGCGCTCCAAGTCATCTCGATCCAGCAAGACCTGCACACGGCCCAGGGCTTCATCCAGGCCGGGCACCTGCTCCCCGAACCGGCCGCCAGCGCCGCGCCGGAACCGGGGCGTCACCGCCGCGGCGGCGAAAGATAATTCAGAAAGACCTGCACTATCTTGACCATCGTCCCCGGAAAGACTAGGCTTACAAAGCACCATGGCTATTGAACTGAAGCCCTCGCCGGTCGCGACCGGGCCCGCCGCCCTCGACGAAGACTATCGTCACGGCTTTCACGATTCCGAAGACAAGTACGTCTTCAAGTCCGATAAGGGCCTGACGCGTGAGATCGTCGCGCGCATCTCGGAGATGAAGGGCGAGCCGCAGTGGATGCTCGACTTCCGGCTCAAAGCGTTCGACATCTTCCGCTCCAAGCCGATGCCGACGTGGGGCGACACCGCGCTCCTGAACGAAATCGACTTCGACAACATTCGCTATTTCGTGAAGTCGAGCGAGAAGACCGAGCAGTCGTGGGACGATGTGCCGGACGACATCAAGCGCACCTTCGATCGGCTCGGCATCCCCGAGGCCGAACGCAAGTTTCTCAGCGGCGTCTCCGCGCAGTACGAATCCGAAGTGGTGTATCACTCGGTCGTCGAGGCGCTGGAAAAAGACGGCGTGCTCTTTTGCGACATGGATACCGCGCTCAAGCAGTATCCCGAGATCCTCAAGAAATATTTCGCGACCGTCATCCCGCCGGGCGATAACAAGTTCGCGGCACTCAACTCGGCCGTCTGGTCGGGCGGCTCGTTCGTGTACGTGCCCAAGGGCGTGACCGTCGCGATGCCGCTGCAGGCCTATTTCCGGATCAACACCGAGAACATGGGTCAGTTCGAGCGCACGCTCATCATCGCCGACGAAGGCGCGAAGGTCCACTACATCGAGGGCTGCACGGCGCCGAAGTTCTCGTCGGCTTCGTTGCATTCTGCGGTCGTCGAGCTGATCGCGATGGACGGCGCGTCGATCCGCTACTCGACGATTCAGAACTGGTATCGCAACATCTACAATCTCGTCACCAAGCGCGCGGTCGCGTACAAGAACGCGACGGTCGAGTGGGTCGACGGCAACATCGGCTCCAAGCTCACGATGAAGTACCCGGCCATCTACTTGATGGGTGAGGGCGCGCGCGGCGAGATCCTCTCGGCCGCGTTCGCGGGCGAAGGCCAGCATCAGGACGCCGGCGCGAAGGTGATCCACGCCGCACCGAACACGACCTCGGTCGTCACGAACAAGTCGGTCTCCGCGCACGGCGGTAAGACGACCTATCGCGGCCTGGTCGAGATCTTCCCGGGCGCGGTCGGCGCGAAGACGCGCGTCAAATGCGACGCGCTCATCATGGACGATCTCTCGGCCTCGGATACGAAGCCGACGATGAAGGTCAACGAGCAGCGCTCGACCGTCGAGCACGAAGCCTCGGTCTCGAAAATCGGCGAAGAACAGCTGTTCTACGCGATGAGCCGCGGCTTGAGCGAAGCCGACGCAACCGCGATGATCGTCAACGGCTTCTTCGACTTCTTCGTCAAGGAACTCCCGATGGAATATGCCGTCGAGCTCAATCGCTTGATCAAGCTCGAGATGGAAGGCTCGGTCGGCTAAGCCGACCGGCGTTCGTGCGGCTAACGGGATTGTCGCACGCCCATCCTTCGAGAGCCTCAGGATGACATTTTCTCGCGTCACCCTGAGCAGCCACCGTGTCATCCTGAGGCTCTCGAAGGATGGGCGGCCACCGTGTCATCCTGAGGCTCTCGAAGGATGGGCGGCCACGGTGTCATCCTGAGGCTCTCGAAGGATGAGCGGGCGGAAACCGCTAGTTCTCGGATACCTCTGCGACCGGCCCGAGGGCCTTTTCGATGGCGGCGATGAGCGTTGGATCGTTCGGCGTGACGATCGGCGCGAAGCGGGTGACTTTGCCGTCGCGATCGACCAAGAACTTCTCGAAGTTCCATTGGATCTCGCCGCCGGGCGGCGTACGGATCAACTCGCTGTAGAGCGGGTGGATTCCGGCGCCTTTGACCACGATCTTCTCGAACATCGGAAACGTGACGCCAAAATTCGTTTGGCAGAACTGCGAGATCTCGTCGTTCGAACCGGGCTCTTGCGCGCCGAACTCGTTGGCGGGAAAGCCGGCGACGACGAAGCCGCGGGCGCGATAGGTGTCGTAGAGCGACTGCAGCCCCGCGTATTGCGGCGTGAGACCGCACTTCGAGGCGACGTTCACGAGCAGCAGCACCTGCCCGCGGTAGTCGGCCAGCGTCGTGCGCCGGCCGTCGATGCGATTGACGGAATATTCGTAAATCAATGCAGACATGTCGACTCCTTAACGGGCCCGGGAAAGCGAGGGATTCAAGCGGTAGACGCCATCCGTGAAGTTTTTCGCCCGGGTTGCGGTTGCGCTCGCCTGCGCATGGTTCGCATTCCTTGCCCTCCCCGCGCACGCGGCGGGGAGCGTTACCTGCCTGAGCGCGATCCCCGCCGAAATGATCGACACGATCGATTCGGCGACCGCGCGGCCCGGCCGGGCCTTTCGCTTCATGATCACGGAGGATTCGCTGATCCAGCTCGCTTCCGCGCCGGACCCGGTGCCGGTGCCGCGCTGGACGCTCGGCTGGGGCGTGCTGCGCGCGGTGAACGCCGCGAGCCGCGGCAACCACTACGGATCGATCGTGCTCGAGCCGCGCTACCTCGTCTTGCCAGGCGGTCGCGTAATCCAAGTTTCAATGAATCCCACCCTGCCCGCGTCGATCTCGAGTGACACGCCGGGCGTCGAGAAAGCGGTCTCACACATGCCCATCCCGATCCCCGGTCTTGCGATGACCGCCGTCAACACGCTACGCCGCGGCCGCGACGTCATCGTCGGCCTCGGCTACACGTTCAGCATCGTGCCGATTCGCGCGCTCTCGCTGGGACCCGATTGCTGATGCCGGCGGTCGCTAAAACCACCGATGTCGCGCCGGGGACGACTCGCAAGATCATCCTCGACGGCTCGCCCCTCTTGCTATGCAATGTCGACGGCACATTCTATGCCATCGAGGACGTGTGCACGCACGACGGCGGCGAGCTCGACCAGGGCGAACTCGAAGGTTGCCGCATCATGTGCCCGCGCCACGGCGCGTATTTCGACGTCACGACGGGGGCCGCGCTCACGCTGCCGGCGATCTTGCCGGTTCCGACCTATCCCGTTCGGATCGACGGTGACGACATCGTTATCGACGCGTTGGAATGACCAAGCGCGTCTAAGGCGAATGACGGCTGGCCCGCCTAGCGCTCTGTGAGGAAGCGTGCGCAAGACCAAGGCAGCCGTGCTCTTTGCGATCTTCGCGGTCCTTTGGCTCGCGTCGGATCTGCTTGCCGATCACATCCAGCGCGCAACCGAGCCGTCGCCTTGGTATCTGGGCGGCGCGCTCGATCTTGCCCTCTTGTGGACGCTCGGCTCGCGCTGGATGCCGCCGATCGTTGCGGTGCAGATCCTGCGCTCGCTCCTGTTCCACCGCGATCGGCCGCACGCCGAAGAGTTCTACATCATCGCGAGCTGCCTCGTCGCGCTCGGCTTTGCGGTTGCGGGCGAAACGCTGCGCCGGCTGGGCGTCTCGCCCGGCATGAAGAGCGCGCGCGACGTAGCCGTGTTCGCGATCGTCGGCTTGATCGCACCGCTGCCGATCGGCGCGGCCTGGACCGCGCTCGGGTGTTTCATGGGGATCATCCCGTGGGACGTCTACGGCAGCGCGGTCGGCGGGTTTTGGATCGGCGACGCCGTCTGCATCGTCGCGTTCGGGCCGATGATCGCGGCCGGGTTCGAGTGGATCCGCTCCGGCCGCAATCCGATCCAGCCGCTCGTCAGCGGCCGCGAGGTGGCGCTCTGGGCGGTCCTCCTCGTCATCTGCATTCTCACCGGCGCGTGGATCGATTCGATCTTGCACCGCGAGTTCATCATCCTCGCCGTCGCACCGCTGGCCTGGATGGCCCTGCGCGGCGGGCTCGGCGCAGCTTACATCGGCACGGCGCTGCTCGATATCTGCGTGTTGGGATTCGATCTTTTTTCGCAGAGTCCGGATAGCGCATCACCGAGCACGATCGCGCTCGTCCAATTCCGCATCATCGTCGCGTCGCTGACCACGCTGACGATCGGCGGGCTCGCGACGGCGCGCCACATCCAAACGCTCGCGCGCAACGCCGCCGAAGTTGAACTGCATCGCCTCGCGTTCATCGACACCTCGACCAATCTGCCGAATCGGCTCGCGCTCGAACGCTGGAGCGCCGAGCGCGGGCCGCTGACGGAAGGCTACGCGCTCTCGGTCGAGATCGATCACATGGAGCAGATCAGCGACGGGCTCGGCCGTCACAGCAGCGATCTCGTGATGCAAGCGGTGTCGATCCGCCTCGCCGAGGCGATCCCGGATTCCGCTTACTTCGTCCACATGGGTTGGGATTCGTTCGCCGCGATCGTCAACGGCAGCGACGCGCGCGCAACGCTCGCCGCGCTGGCCGCGCGGCTGGAAAAACCAATTACGATCGGCGCCGAAGAGATCTACGCGACGCTCTCGATCGGCGTCGCGTATGCGACGCCGCCGCGCACCGCCGACCGGCTCGTCCGCGACGCGAGCCTCGCGCGGCGCCGGGCACGTTCGAGCGGCGGCGCACGCTCGGTCGTGTACGACGAGACGATGATCGGCGACACCGAGTTCGTTCCGCTCGTGACGCGGCTGCGCCGCGCGTTCGATCGCAACGAGTTCGTGATGTACGCGCAGCCGATTTACCGCTTCGGCAACGACATCGCGACGCCGGTCGGAACGGAGCTGCTGCTGCGCTGGCGCGATCCGGATCGCGGCCCGCTCACCCCGGATGCGTTCCTCAACGTGCTCGAATCGACGTCGTTCGCCGATCACGTCGCGTCGTGGGTGCTCGACGAAGCCGTCCGAACCGCGCGCGCATTTGCGAACGAGGGACGCGATCTCTCGGTCTGGATGAACGTCGGTCCGCGCACGCTCAACGCGACCTTCGTGCGCAGCCTCGACGCGCGTATCGCGGCCCACGGTATCGACCCGCGCAAGCTCGTGATCGAAGTGAACGAGAAGATCGTCGCCGCGGACCGCGAGGTCGCGCCGGCCCTGCACGCGCTACGCGAACGCGGGGTCGCCGTCGCGATCGACGATTTCGGCACCGGTCATTCGTCGCTCGGCCGGATCCGCGAATTGCCGATCGACATCATCAAGCTCGATCGCTCGCTCATCGCCGGGCTCGACGACAGCGAACGCGCCCGCGGCGTCGTCGAGGCGGTGTTCCGCCTGGCGCGCGAACTCGGCGTCGAAGCGCTGGCCGAAGGGATCGAGACGGCCGGCGAACTCGACTACGTCGTGCGCTCCGGCTGCCCGCTCGGCCAGGGCTACGTGCTCTCGCGCCCGATGCCGATCGATCAACTCGACCTGCGCGCACGCACCCTGGACGGGACGCCCGTCTAGCGGACGGCTAGTGGTCGATCCCGAGCAGTTCGACGTCAAAGATCAAGGTCGCGTTGGGCGGGATCACGCCGCCCGCACCGCTCGCGCCGTAGCCGAGCTGCGGCGGGATGACCAACCGGCGGCGGCCGCCGACGCGCATCCCGGCGACGCCCTCGTCCCAGCCCTTGATCACGCGGCCGGCCCCGAGCGGAAAGGAAAACGGCTCGTTGCGGTCGCGTGAGGAGTCGAATTTCGTCCCGTTCGTCAGGGTGCCGACGTAGTGGACGCGGACCGTCTCGCCGGCCTTGGCGACCGGACCGCGGCCGACGACGGTATCGGTGTAGCGGAGACCATCGGGGAGGCTGACTTGCTTACTCGGTGCGGCGACGCCGGCCGCCGGAACGGCGGCGGCGAGGGCCAATGCGAGGGAGAGTGCGCTAGCATTTTTCATCTCGCACCGCTTCGCGTTTTTGCCGCCGTTTGCCCGCGACGTCTCCGAGGGTGCGTCCCGGAGCGCCCACGCTAACCGATTGTCGAATGCGCGTTCGCGCCCGCGCCACGTAAAATTGTTCCATGTCCACACGTCTGCTCGTGTGCCCGCCCACTCACTTTTCCGTCACCTACGATATCAATCCGTGGATGACGCACAACGTCGGCCGCGCGACGCCGGATGCGATCCGCCAATGGGAGCGTTTCTGCGAAACGCTCACGGTTGCGGCCGACGTGTCGCTCGAGATGCTCGAACCCAACGAGCACGTCCCCGACCTCGTCTTTACGGCGAACGCCGCGCTCATCTGCGGCAACCTGGCGGTGCTTTCGAGCTTCCGGCATCCCGAACGCCGGCGCGAGCAGAGCGTGTACCGCGCACGCCTCAGCCGGCTCGGCCTGGCGACGACGTATCTCCAGCAAACCTATTTCGAAGGCGCGGGCGACGCGCTGTTCGATCGCGTGCGGCCGCTGCTCTACGCCGGCTACGGCTGGCGCAGCGAGCGCACCGCGACGCTGCAATTGCAAGAGATCGTCGGCTGCCGCGTGCTGCCGCTGTTGCTCGTCGACGAACGCTTCTATCATTTGGATACCGCGCTGTGTCCGCTCGCGAGCGGGCACGTGCTAGCCTACATGAACGCGTTCTCGCCGCACGCGCAGACGCTCTTGCGGCGCAACATCGATCCCGGCTATCTTATCGAAGTCGGCGTCGATGACGCGCTCGCGTTCGCGTGCAACGCCGTCGAAATCGACGATGCGATCGTGATGCACGATTGCTCGCGCGCGCTGCGCGCGCGTCTGCACGACGCCGGCTACCGCGTCTTCTGCACCGATCTCTCGGAGTTCCAGAAGGCGGGCGGCTCGGCGAAGTGCCTGACGCTCAAACTCGACGACGGCCCCGCGCTCGTCGCCTCGGCGGTCAGCGCCTAAACCTAATACCGGCGGCAGACCTGGATGCGGTGGTGGTGATGCCATTCCCAATGGCAGTGCCGATGCGCGTTCACGGTCGGCGCGCCGAACGTGAGCGAGACGCCGTCGGCGTTCGCGGCTTGCGGCACGACGGCCGCCGTCAGGATCAGGGCCAGCGTCGCGGCTGCGAGCCGCGTCTTACATAGGGCGTTCATGTGCAGTTCCTCGGGCAAAAGTGCGATGTGGCAAAACCCGGCGTGTTGCGACCGGTTCGCTCTTGTACCCGGCTTTGCCCGAATTGAAGAGTAGCGGGGCTTAGGCGTCGCCTGCGTGGGCGTCGCGCTGGTCGTCGGCGTTCGGATTCTCGTCCGTATCGCCGTAGACGATTTGCGCGCTGCGGATGCCCCCCACGCGGGCCTCTTCGGCGGTGAGCGGGCGGTCGTTGTCGGCTTGGGTGCGCAATTGGCGCGGCATGCCGGAGTCGGGGTGGTCGTTCACTTCACGCGGCAGCGCATTTTTGGTATCGTCTTGCATTGGATGCCTGTACCCGGGAATGGCACCTGGAGAACGATCGATGCGACCGCGAAAGAAAGATCCCGCGTTTCTCCTGATGGCCGCGATCGCCGGCCTCGGCGGGCTGCTCAACGTGATCTTCGCGATCGGGCTTGCGATCTGGAGCGCGATCCACGGCCGGCCCTACACGCCGTTCTTCTCGATCTTCGCGATCTGGGGATTTTGCGCGCTTGCCGGCGCGTACGCGTGCATCCAGACCTACCGCCTCAGCGACGCGACCCCGCCGCCGCCGCCGCGCGGCGGCCGCCGGCTCGAGGTGATCACCGGCGGCGCCGTTCCGGTCGCACCGCCAGCGCCCGCCACGGTCGACGCGGACAAACGCGCGGCGTAAGATGCGCGCGTGACTGACTACGTCCTGATCTCATGCGCGACCGGTTCGCGCGAAAACGCCGACGCGATCGCGACGGCGCTCGTCGAACAGCGCTTCGCCGCCTGCGTACAGATCGTGCCGGTCGAGAGCACCTATCGCTGGGCCGGCACGCTTGTGCGCGATCGCGAGCAGCTGTTGCAGATCAAGACCGCGGCCCACCGCGCCGCCGATGTGGAAGCGTGCATCAAGCACCTTCACACCTACGAGCTGCCCGAAATCGCGATCGTCGACTTGCGTGGCTCGCGAGAATATTTGGCTTGGATCGACGCATCGGTCGCGGCGGAAGTGGCGGCGTCCGAACCATAGAGGCGCTCGGTCGTCTCGTGGGTCACCGCACGAGCGTCGTTCGCATCGGCGAAAGCCATCGCAAAGGCGATGCGCCGCACACCTCGCGGGCCGATCTCGGTGACACGGTGCAGCGTCGTGTCGCTGCGCAAAAGATACGCTTCGCCGCTGCGAACGCTCGCGCGCCGCACCGGACCGCGGCGAACGATCGCCGCAACCTGCGGGTCGTTTTTGTTCCAGACCGTCCCGGGCACGAATTCGAGCTCGCCGCCGGTACCGGGCAGGGCCGCATCGAGCACCAAAACGAGGGCATAGGGATAATCGTCCCAATGCCACCCGTGCGTGTCGCCCGGGCGCGAGAGGGCGCTCAAGATAAACCGTTCGGGCTCATAGGGACACGGTGTGACCGCGCGGCCGCTGACCGCGGCGACCAGTGCCAGCGTCGCATCGGAGGCGTAGAGGCGCGGGAGCAGGCCGCCGTGCGCGGCGATCGCCGCCTGGCCGACCAGATCCAGCCGGCGCGGCGTATCTCCGGTCGCCCGGACCGTGAGGTCGCAGCGCCGCGCGGCGACGTCGAGCAGGGCCCGTGCCTCCCGGCGCAGCCGATCTTCCCAGCCGGACGCGATCAGCGGCCCGAGCGGGACCCAGCAGTCGCGCGCAAAGGCAGCGGATATCCGGCCGCCGTCCGACAGCAGCTCCGCCATGCGCCCGGCGAGTGCTTCCTCGAACGATTCCGCAACGCCTTCTCGCCGCACGAACAAACGCTGTTGCGGCGCAACATCGATCGTGGCTATCTGATCGAAGTCGGCGTGGACGACGCGCTCGCGTTCGCGTTCGCGTTCGCGTGCAACGCGGTAGAGATCGACGATGCGATCGTCATGCACGACTGCTCGCGCGCGCTGCGTGCGCGCGAGCACGACGCCGGCTACCGGGTCTTCTGCACCGATCTTTCGGAGTTTCAGAAGGCCGGCGGCTCGGCGAAGTGCCTAACACTCAAACTCGAAGACGGCCCCGCGCTCGTCGCCTCGGCGGTCAGCGCCTAGATTTCCTGACTGGCGCCAGCGGTGATCACGACAAAATCGCGGTCAGAATAGAACGAATTAATCCTTTATTCGCGGCTAGCCCATTACGCAAAATGATGTCGGCAGGTCCGCCTTCCTCGACTGACTTTTGTGCATTGTGGACGATTCTCCGTAGGGTAAGTACCTCGGCCGGGCCTAAGTCGCTTAAAGCATGAGCAACTCGTTCAACGAGGTTCGTTTCCGCAGCGAGGAACCCGCTGAACAGATCGACCCATCGCCGATAGGTGTCCCCATCGCGTCGAGATCGAAGAAGCTTATTGTAGGGGCCGAATACGCTTCGCATCGGGCGCGTGAAATCAAGCGTCAAGGGCACACCGACGGCGTGGGTCAACATCGTCGTCAGAACCGCGCGGGCGAGGCGCCCGTTTCCATCACCAAACGGGTGAATGTACAACATCTCGAAGTGCACGAGCGTAGTTCGGGAAAATGGATCAATCTTCGTCGTGTATAGGAGACTGCTCTCAATGTCGTCAATTGCCTGCGGCACTTTACGCCATGGTATTCCAACCATGTAAACCGGGGAGCCGGGCCTGGGAGCTCGGCAGGCAACGGGCAAAGTTCGGAAATTGGAGGGCCGATCGGCGCCGTCGATCATCGCATGAAGCGTTCGGAGCGCGGTTCCGAACGACAAGCAACTCATGCACTCTGCTGCATTCGACAGCGCACGGCGATAGTGCCTAATTACGGCACGACCTTCCTCGGGTGAGTGTCCTCCGGCCATCCTGTGGGCAAACTGAGCCATAGCCGCCCGCAGGTCCAGAAGACCAGATAAATCGGGTTGTGAGCCGGCACCGGTTTTCCGGACAGTTTGTTATGCTGCGATCGGCAGCAACGACTCGTACGTTTCCGGGCTGACATGACCGAGGGTTGAATGCAGCCGCTTGCGATTGTACCAGGTTTCGATGTAGTCGAAAACGGCATCTCGAGCATCAGCCCGCGTTGCCCAGATTGGATCCCCGAGTTCGGTCTTCATCGTGCCGAAGAAACTCTCGACGACGGCGTTATCCCAACACTCGCCCTTCCCGCTCATGCTTTGCTGTATACCGTTTGCTGCAAGGCTCGCGCGGAAATCATCGCTGGCATACTGACTGCCGCGGTCCGAATGATAGAGCAGCCCCGCAGCCGGTTTGCGATGGTGTATGGCGGCCATAAGCGCGTCGATCACGAGGCTCCGATCCATCGTCGCTTTCATCGACCAACCAACGACGCGCCGAGAAAAGAGATCAAGCACAACGGCAAGATACAACCACCCTTCGCGCGTCGGCAGATACGTTATGTCGCCCGCCCAAACGCGGTTTGGACCGCCGATGACGTCGATATCGAAGTTGCGCCCGAGTACGTTCTCGGCGATCGGCAAGGCGTGATTGGAATCAGTCGTCTTGCGAAATCGTCGCGGCGAAATGCCCGCAATTCCGGCCGATTTCATCAGGCGGCCAACGCGATGAACGCCAACGTCAACACCAGAATCACGGAGCGCCTTGCGTACGCGAAGGCGACCGTAGGTGCCGCGGCTTTCCTGATGCGTTCGAACGATCGCTTCGCGAAGGCCTTCGTTGGCTACAGAACGGGCGCTTGGACCACGGCCGCGCCATTCGTAGTAGCCCGCCGGCGAAACCGCAAGCAACCTGCACATTCGACGCACACTGTGCTGCGTTCTCTGCTCCTCGATGAACGCGTATCTCATCGAGATTCCTTGGCAAAGAACGCCGCGGCTTTTTTTAAGATCTCGCGATCTTCTCGCAACCCCGCGATCTCTCGGCGAAGGCGACGATTTTCGTCCTCGAGAGATTCCGACGGCGGCGCCGTGCTCGGCGCGCTATCCGCCGCGAGTTTACGACGCCACGATTGCAGCAGCGACGGATGAATGCCCAGCGACCTCGCAGTCTGCGAAAGGCCCTGACCGCCAGCCGCTATCCGAGCGACGGCATCACGCTTGAATTCGGCGCTAAAGGATCGACGTTCTTTTCCCATGACTCCTCATGGTCGGCTTCTTCGCCGACGCTACGTGAGTGTCCGGGAAACCGGGACCAGCTCATTGCTGACCTTCCGCAACAACCTCTAGTCTTCGCCGACACCCAAAGAAAATCGGGCTCTCAACCATCATCACCCTCGCCAACAAAAAAAGGAACCGTTTGCGCGGGGTAATAATCCATTTTAATCGGCTGCCCCTACAAGGCAAGTTATTTGAGGCCGCGAGCTGGGTGTTTAGAACACGGATATGTTGAGTCGCGGCTATCCACGGAGGACCATAGACTAATGGCCGTGCCCGCGATCGTTTCCCCGCCGACCAATCCACCGGCTCCCACGCCACCGGATCCAACTCCGCCAGCTCCAACTCCGCCAGCTCCAACTCCGCCAGCTCCAACTCCGCCAGCTCCGATCCCACCATCTCCGGTCCCGCCGATCGGGAGCGGCCCCAACGACACGTATCAAGGTTCCGTCGGTCCGTTGCCCCCTGGCCTGATAATTTACGGAAGCAACGGGCAAGTTGTCGGAAGTTCGTCACTCGCCGCCGTTTACAACCAAAATGGTGAGTACGTTGGTTCGTATGGCATCGACCCGAGCACCGGTAACTACTCGTCATGGGACATAAATGGTGTCGAGACCGATCTGACGTCGTACCTGGTATCGCAGGGCCTTGCGGAAAGCGAGCCGGTTCCCGGGCAGCAAGTCTCCACTCAGCGATTCGAAATCGTAATTACAGCGACCACTTCGGCGGTAGGCGAATCAATCCAGCAAGAAATCCTCGCTACCGACCCACCAGCGCCGGGCGCTCTTCCATGGAACGCGCTCGGTACGCCGCGTTGGAATCTTTCGGACTATGGTTCGAGCGACAACTTGATCGTTTCCGCGGTTCAAGATCAATATGGCGAGAATATCGGTTTAGCGGTATCTGGATACACGGAGACAGATACCGCGCAACAACAGAGCTCGCTCCTCGTCGACGTGTACGATTCGCGCGGTCAATTGCTTGGAAAGTATTCCAGCGGTCAAAACTTCTATACTTACAATTCGGCCGGCGTTCAATCGAATGCGGATCCGTATTTACGTACCGTGGGCTTCACGGAGACGCAGATCTCCGACGCGCTACAGGCCGCAACCGAAGGCTCATCGGATCGCACCTATTCGGCAGATTCCATTTCGTTGTCATCAATCGAACAGGCGCTAAATCAATACGTCCTCACGACAGGAGAATCGAAGGGCAGCCTTGTTTCCGGTTTTACCGACGTGTACAACCCGGTCGGTCGATATGTCGGCTCGTACGGTGCTGACTTGACCAGCCAAGATTTTGCGACGTGGAACTCTGCGGGCGTCGAAACAAATCAGACGAGCCTCTTAGCAGGGTCCGGGATTACGGAAAGTCAGCAAACGACTGCAATCTCGCAGCAGACCGAATTACAATTGACGTCAGTGCAAAGCGATCTCGGTCAAACAGCCGGAGTATTCGATTCAATTGCGTCGGATCTGGCAGACAACATTCTTGCAGCCTATGCCCCGACG
>Ga0209611_10007922_pt1 | contig 16859 bp, 11 predicted proteins | sample S1TSphgellanicum_3_FD_187693 | JGI IMG/M metagenome (GOLD analysis project Ga0209611, IMG submission 187693) | Host-associated microbial communities from peat moss isolated from Minnesota, USA - S1T2_Fc - Sphagnum magellanicum MG (SPAdes) (version 2) | ecosystem: Host-associated > Plants > Peat...
ATCCCCGACTTCAGATGTGAGAGCGACAGACGAGGACGCCTCAAACCGGTCAGAAGTTCCAGATGTATGGTAAGAAGTTGTATGCTCCCATGGTTTCTGAGTGATTCTTGAAGTCCATCATGTCTGTGCAAACTGGAATACAGTTTCAAAAGCTTTGTCTGCTACTGGTACCAAAGCTTCTCTCTCTCTCACAGATTGATGCAGAAACTTGTCTTTGAACAAACTAATTGGACACACAAAATGTATGCTCTCAGTGCTCAAACATAAGCAATTCAAGACAGAATGGCTCTTGAACAATGTGTAAACTCTTTCTGTTGCTGATTTGCTTTTGGAAACAATGGACCCCTAATTTTGAAATGTATGTAAAATGCGGGAGCTAGAGGATGCTAAGAGAGTTTACAGCAAGATGCCCACATGCAATGTAGTCTCTGGTGGAATGCCATGATGAGTGAACTTGTGGAGCCAAATGTGGACATGGCAGAAGCATCGTCATTCCCTGGACAAATGTGGCAATCATGTGTCGAGCCAAGCTGTGTCACATTTATATAGGTCCTGAATGCGTGTACCAGTGTAGGGGCATTTGAAAATGCCAGGGAGGGTCATGAACACATCATCAAAAGGCATAGAGTTTCAGATATCTCTGGTTAGTAGCCTTGTTGAAATGTATTTCAAAATGCAAAAGCATACAAGATGCGTGGAGATTGTTCAACAAGATGTTCACACACAAATGGCAGATGGCATTGGAACTACTTGTTCAAATGCAACAGGAAGGGAGGGAATAACACATCACCTTTAGGGAGACCTAGAAACCACATCACTTATTATTTTTAAAACAATACTCACATTCTAATTAACTTATTGACATTGTTGTGAATTCAAACATGTAATATCTACATCCTTTCTATTCTAACTTCCATAAGACCATTTTAAATTTGCAATATCTACATATAAGTCTCTTAAATAGTTGTTGGATTTTTTTACATCCATTGCAAGACTCACATCATAATACATTTATTTACATTATACTTAGGATTCAAATTGCAATGCTTGCATATATGTCTCTTAATAATTGTTTGGATTTTTATGTCATTTGCAATATTCACATATGGGTTTAGAAATAGTGTTAGTTTCCTTCAGCACTGCAATACCCACAGTGTTTTGTGGGTAGGAAATTCTTTTAATGTCTAATATTCTTAGATAATTGTTTTAGATAATTAATGAATTTTCAGATAATATTTCACATAATTAAAAATTATCAAAGAATATTTTAAATGATTAAAGAATGATCATATATTATTAAGGATATGATAATTAATCATTTACATTATCTAAAATAATTCTGTAATAATTACTTATTCATATGACATAATAATCTAAAAATATTAACAAATAATGTCATATAATTAAAGAATTATTAAAGAATTATTGTAGATATGTAAATGATTAATTATCACATTTAAACAATCATTTATTTCTTAGTATTAATTAATTGATTATTTGGTTGAACCTTAATTATTAAAATTTAAAAATTAAGATTTAAAAATCAATTTGATATTTCGATATTTAATTTATTATCTTAATTGATTTTTTATGTTGATATGATATTCAAATCATTATTTTAGATAATTATTCATGATAATTAATTGTTATAAAATTAACTTAGAATAATAATTAATTCACATATATAAAAAGACATATATTGAATACCCTAATCACTTATTGGTTATTTTGAAATGAATTTACATGTGGGTATTGCATTTAAGGTTGAGTCTCCACCTAAAGGTACTTAAATCACTTATGGATTATTTCAAAATGAACTTGGATGCAAGTATTGCATTTAGACCTTAGCTTTCATTCAAAGGCACTGAAACTACATATTGGTTATTCCAAAGTGACCTTACATATGATTATTACATTTAAGGTTGGGTCTTCACTTAAGGTTACTTAAATCCCCTATGGATTATTTCAAAACAAACTTGAATATGGATATTGTATTTAATGCTAGATACTCATATAATTTTGCAATACCAACACATGTGCTTACTTTCATTAATTTGAAATTTGGCCTTTATTTTTTTGAATAATTAAATAAATTTTGTAAGAAAAAAAAGGTATGTCTTTTACATTTGGTAATCTTTCCAAGCTGAAATTTTCCACTTTTAAAAAAAAAGATATGAAATGACATTGCATTGTTTTACATATGCTTAAGCCTTAAAAATTCCCCAAATTGCACCCTAAATTTATTTTAATTATTATAGAATTGTGAAACAAATGTTAATTAATTTATATGTCCCAAATTCTAAACCTAAACCATTATATGAAAAAATGAATCGTAATGTCCATTCAATAAATAAATTAAGTTAACAAAATTTAGTAAATTATGCATTAAATATACCAAAATGGCTACAATTTTATGACATTATTTCCATTATAAATTATTTGCAATACTTGCACATGGGGACTTATATTCATCATTGGATGTCCATGAACTAGGAAAAACCCTAATAAATTGATAGGTTATTAGGGGGTGGGGGTAGAGGTAAACAGGTGGTTAAATAGGTAGCCAACTTTGCAAAACATATGTAGGTAGGTAAGAAGGTAGGTAAGAAGGTTAGTGTGGAAGCAAGGTAAATAGGTAGGTGGGGGGGAAGTGAATAGGTTTTTAAATAAGTATTTGGCCATGTAAAAAACATAGGTAGGTAGGTAGGAAAGTGAATGCATAGTTTGCCATAATTGGCAACACAAAACATAAATGATTATGTGTTTCATAGGTTGATGCATAATATTTCATTGAGATGTTCATATGCCAAATGGTATTTAATTTTAGACATAAAGTGATTCAAAATATGTTGTTTAGGAGGTGGTCAATAGTTATTATCAAAACATGGGTGATGCATTGATCAAATACATATTTTTTAAGTGTGTATGATTCACAATTTTGTTTTCTACCTATCCATTAATATGAATACTTCACATAACAATTGACATACATGTTTGTTTATTAGCCACACATAAACACATAACATGATTTTATTAATTTTTTTATTAATGTAAAAATGTCACATTGATTATTTTATGGATGAAATCCATAATATTAGTAAGATATGAAGACCATGATGATCTACAAGGGGTGCATCTTTAATTATGTGAATTATATGAATTTGAATTTAAGTTTCATGAAATGAAAATCTTAAATCTTAACATTAAACCTAAAAATGATAAATCTTTAATGTTAAAACATAATTACAAATGTGCAATTATTTCTAATTTTAAATCTTAATTTCAAACTTTGAAATGTTAATGATGTCACATGAAGTGTCACCTATTCAACCATGAAAAAAAAAAAAATTTAACTCACATTGTTTGACACATTATTCATCTGACCAAAAAAAAGGATAATTATTTAATAATAGGATGAATGATGCATCATGTGAACTATGATTAACTATGATTCTTCTAAATCTTTAGATATATAAAGATGTGTGATTATTAATTAGTTTTTTATTAAATTTATTTGAATTTAACATATGGATAATAAAAATTTGGATATAAAAATCAGATTGATTTATTTTTTATTTAATTGATTTTATTTATTTTTTAAAATAATTTATTGAAATCACTATTTAAGATAACTATTCCATGTTATTAAATCTGATAATTAATTATTATAAAATTAATTCATAGATGTAAGGAGACATATTACCCTAAGAGAAAAAACAAATGGGTCCATATAGCTTGAACTTATAAAATGCAACTTGGGAGTTACCTTGTTATAGGCTCTTTCATTCATCATGTCAAGATATTGTAAGTTCAACTTTTCCATGAAAAATTCATGCACGAAGATAAACTTAATCACAATTGTTGTTATAATATTTGTCCCACAAACAATACAACATCTTTTCAATTTCAATGAAACAAAGTAAGAAGATTTCATGGAATTTTTAATCAACAACCCCAACCTCTAAAGTCTATACACACCTTTGTTAACATATTACTATGAAATTAGCTCATTATTTTGGAGTTACTTGACATGCGAGTATTGCATTTAGGGTAGGATTTTCATTTTAAAAAACCTAAACCCCACATGGCTTATTTTCGAATGACCTTGACTAAAAGTATGGCATGTAGGGTTGGGTTTTCACTTAAAGGTACCCAAACCACCTATGGGCTATTTTGAAATGACATTACATGTGGGTATTGCGTTTAGGGCTAGGTCATCACTTAAAAACTTAGGGTTGACTTTTCATTTAAATTTGCAATACCCACACTTGTACTTACTTCTACCAACTAGAATTTTGGGGCCTAAATGCAATACCTGCACTCATATTTACAAAGTTAACAATTGGAATTTTGGGGCTTAATTGTAATACTTGCATTCATACTTACCTCTACAAATTGGATTGTGGAGCCTATTTATAATACCTGCATTTAACACTAATATTATCACTATCTTTGTGTTCTTGCATTTCAATTTTTTTGTTTATTATAATAATAACCTTTGTGGCATATTAATTTTAATGTGTGTTGAATGCATGATGTTCAATGAATTTGGGCTATGGTTTCCTCCATAAAAAATTGATCCCAAGACAAATTTCTTAATATTAATGGAACCAATTTTTATTAATAATTGAAACATCTATTCATAACATCATTTAGTACATACATTTGTGTGATTGAACATTGTTTCATGCCAATCTTTGAACCGTTTAACACTATTTTGATCCAATCCATCTTCTACATAGTGTAACACCAAACCTAAATGTAAAATGCATTTACCTTTGTGAGGCATGTGTTATGAATATTGCATGCCAATACTCTCATGTGTGAGGTGGCATGTTCACAAAGTGTCACATTGGATTTTTTACATTCATTTATGATTTCTTGCATTGTAGTGGCCAATTATGCAAGAACCCTTTCCATTGGGGTTGATGAATTTATTGTTTCATGAGACCTTATAATGCCACCCATAGGGAGACCACTTTGCTCCATGGTCATGAGCCTATCGAACTCCATGATCCCATCATCATCACGTTTGAGATGTTCATCTTCGCCATCATCGTTGGACTCCATATCATTTGGAATATGTTATGGGTTTGCAAACATGTGACCCAACCTTTGATGATGTGATCCATACCATGTTCCACAATAATGAATGATATCTTTTTAAATAATGTTTGTGCATGCAAGAATCACCACAATTTGGTGTTTACACGTGTTAGCTCGCAATGCCCATTCACATGTGCAACAACATATTTTGGTGAATGGGAATTTCACTTCATAAGTGATGTTGGGAAGGTGTTAACTTTATATGCCCCAAGCTCCATCACTTTCCATGGTTGGTTGGTATACATAGGTGAGTGGAATAAAGGCTACCTTTCCACACTTTGTGTAACGATGGCCTCCACAACCTTGTTTTTTATGAAACCTCTTTCCTTCATTTCCAATGTGTGCATGTAATGGCATGCAATGGTTGTTAATTGCCACACCAACCAATCAATCTAACACCCTTTAAGACCTTTTGTGTCAAGAGCAAACAAATGTTTCAACACACCATGATATGTTTCAATGTTTGCCTGGATGTCTTGGTTGGAATGGGGGCATTCATCAAACACCCACCATCCATAATTTTGCAAACATAAACACAATGCACAAGGGTGAATAACATGATTATAAAAAAATTTTGAATACTCAACCATGACAAACATTATCACTTACCAAATTGATGGTAATAAGTTTAAAAATAATTTGTCCACACATCACCAAGCTTATGTTTATGAAAGTTTCCTCTCACAACAACACACTCTTTAAAGTCATCAATTGTTTATCCATGATTAATGGACATGTACATCACATCATGAAGGTCTTGGAGATTACACCTTGCACCTCCACATCTTTGATTTTTTTGGTACCACGTAAATGCCATGCTTTGAAAACATGCCAACAACAAAGGAAAATGGGAACCTTGTCCATACTTATTGCAACCTTAATGGGGACACATATGCAATAAAATCGGTATGAGTGGATGGGTCGATATAACATAAAATGCATTTGAAATAATTAAGAATTTTATGTGTCGCAACCCTAGCCTTGGGCTCACGACCAAGGCAAGGGCTTGCAAAGGTGTAGACCAAAAGTGAGGCCGGAAGTCACATTTCATGCTCCTGAGAGTGCAAGAGAGTGTGAGGGAATGAACCCCTACAGTCCCAAATGAGCTCCCATTTTGGGAGTTGGAGTCCCAATGGACTCCCAAATCTTCAAAAGACCATTGCAGGGGTTGAAACTCATTGGATCAAAAGGTTCCTTATATCATTGAAAAGTTCTTGGAACATAAATGTTTAAAATGGGTTTGCATGGCCCATTTGAGTTTTTAAAACATAAATTATGGCCAAAAGAAGGGTCGGGAATAAAATTGGCAATTTGACTCCTGACCATTAAAAATCAGGAATTGCCCTGATTTCCTTGCGTGCAGGTGGCGTGTGACATAGTGTTGGAAAGATCTTGACAAGGGATACAACTTTGCTTTAAATCTCATCATGATCGGAGGTTTGCAAAAGAAGTTATGGGCATCCAAAGTTGTTGAAGTCTTAATTTCAGGAATTTTGGGACTCCAACTTGGGAGTCCTGAGACAAAATGACATTTGGGTGCTGGCCCTATGGCCAGGCATAGAGAATATTATAAGCGGGAAGGTGATGGCTTCCCCAAGTCCAGGCCATGGTGAATATTGTGAATCTGTGGTTCCCCGTGGCTTGTCCATGCACCAAAAGTGTTCCAACTATGCACTAACCAACTTGTTGTTTGGTTTCTACAGGTCCGTGTGAGTAATTGAATTGCTTGTCACTCTTTTTAATCCCCTTCCTGGAACTCCAACACGCCCTTCTATCCCCCAAAATGTTGCGAACCAAGGAGTATGCCCCAACTTTATCCTTTTGTTGTTTTCGCATTTAGATTCGCAGTTGAGTCTACCAAGGAGTTTAGGGGTGTATCATTATGAAAGATACAAAAAAACATTCACGGAAATAAATAAAAAATAGGTATTAAATATAGAACTAACCATAATGCCTTTAATTCTTGTGGTGCATGATCAATGAAAAAACATGATGGTTTTGAATGTGGCATGTGTGATAGCATCTTATGTCTTGATGGTTTCAACCATTTGATCAAATTCTCAACTGTTTGCCTACTTGTAATGATCCACACTTTAGGGACACAGGTGATATGATCATCAAACCCCATCAAGGTGAATAGATGGAGTTTCATGTCATTTGTGCCAAATGTGGCATCCATAGAAAATGGCACCATTATGGTCATATGATAACATGGACTCACATTGAGTTGGTGTTTGAATACTTATGGTGAATGGGATTTGAATCCCATTGATTTCACTAGCATATTGGAAAAAGAACACATCTTCTAGATGTTGGAGAGCCCAAGACCAAATTGAAATTGTAGGGTTGGTGTGTAAACTTAATTCCCTTTCTTATGTTTTCAATCCAAATATGCAATGCCTTGAAGCCGAATGAAATCATCTCGTGTAATGTTTTGGCCCACATTCACACATTCCACCAAATTGTTTTATGTTTGTCATATATTTCTTTGGTCATGTAACCTAAGTTTAGTTGGGTCAATGCGTGGTCCTTCAATGTTAATGACATGCATGGAACATAACAAGACATACGAGAAATGGATCCAAGGTCATGCCCACCATGTGCAAATGACCCATTAGTTCATGTATGGGCCTTATGATAGATCGTGATCTTGGCCACATCGGCCCATGTGTATAAACATTTTATTGAAAATGATGTTAGCATCCTCGTTTAATAGATTTAATGTGGGTTGAGTCTTCTTAATAGTCCTATAGTCCATACTTGCACAAATACCTAGACTAAAAAACACGCAAGACGTAAATGATTACATCTTTGGTATATGAGTTAAATAAATTAAAAAGGTTAATGTCATAAATGTTTACCATGTATGCTTGAAGTGGTTTTTAATAGTTGATTATTTCACATCTATTTGGTTTTGAAAGTTTTTGTAAACATTCCATTCCACAAGGGTGCTTGTATCCCCTTATTCACATTCCAAGAATTCTGAGATGCGAGTATATGGAACATAAGCAAATTGAATGTTCACTTTATTTTGCCCTCCATGACATATCTGGACATCCACACCAAGTCCTTTGTTTGAGAAAGGGGACTCAGTAGGGTTTTGGACATGAATGGAATGGGACTTTGGAACCCTTCACATGATTGAAGGGAAGTAAAACAAATTCCTACACCAAGAAAATTCATAATTCTAAAAACATTCATCATTGAACAAAAACCCAAAATGTAATACTGACATGAGTCCTTTAAAATTGACGTTGTGACTTGGAATTCCCATTGCAATACCCACATCATGATATAAAATACCTATTGTTCCAATGTACATCATATACAAAACTTGCATTATGAACCCATATATTAAAACAAACTTTGGCAATACCCACACTAAGCTATTAACCCTTCCATCGTTGAAAATGCTCACATATGTAATACCCACATTGTATGTTAAACCCACAATGTCCAGAAGCCCCATGTGGTAATACTCACATAATTATCATTAATGCACATTGTTTGAAAGGTGTAAAATGCAATACCTACCTTAGGCTGTAAAACCCATGTTGGTTATCGGGAATAAATGCATTATTTGCATTTTGGTATGAAAAAATCAAATTATAAAAAGATATCGAATATGAAATACTCAACTAAAGGTATAAAACCTTTATTTATGGTTGTATACTTAATGAAACTTGACATCCATTATATATCTAATAACTAGGAAATGAAAAGAGGTTGAATTGTGAAAATATAAACAAAAAAGAAAATAAGTAGCAAGAGACAAACGCATACATCTAAAAATAAAAGATGACAACACTCCACCAAAGTTTGTAATCCTAGTTGAAAACACAAACCTAAAATATCATAACTCGTACAAAAGTGGGTTAGAAAATATTAAACTTTAACAACTATGGAACATATGGAAACAAATGAGATTCATAATCATGCTATAGATTTAAATAATTGATAAGATTAAAAACCAATATAATGAGCAAAGTCTAAAATATAAACCTAAAACCCTGAAATATATGAAACAAGTTTTTAAACTTTAAATCATAAGTCCTAACCCTAATAATCCAAATGATACTTTTCCATAAGCCCTATTAAAACCCTAATTATACAAACCTTATAAAAAAAATCCTAGTGATATATGCCTTAAACCCAAAAAACTATAAAACAACTTTTAAAAATATAAGAAAAATTTTGAAACCCAAAATTTAAAGCTTTTAAATTATAAATATTTATTAACCAAATAAAATTAACCTTAATTTTTTTTAAAAAATCAAATAAATTTTGTAAAAAATTGAAAAAAAAAGTATATCTCTTATTTTTGTGTGATTTCTCCAAGCTGATTTTTTCCACCCTCTTTAAAAAAGAGATATATAATAAAATTATATTGTTTCACATATGTTTAAACCCTAAAAATTTCCCCCCAAATTTAGGGTAATTACTATAGATTTGTGAAAAATTTGTTAACTAATTTATGTGTCAAACCTTAAACCTAAACCATAATCCAGTAATACATACTTATAATAATTACATGAAAAGATGTATTGTAGTGTCCATTCCATAAATAAATTAGGTAAAAAATATATAATAAAATATGAATTAATTAAACCAAAATGGCTACAATTATGACATTGTTTTCACTACAAATTGTTTGCAGTACCTACATATGGGGACCTATGTTCATCATCCATGAACTAGGGCGAACCTTAATAAATTGATAGGTAGGATTGGGGAGGTGGAAAAGTGAGTAAAATATGTGATGTGAAATTTTCCCATTTTGTCAAATGAAATTACCATGATACAGCCCAAGGAATGAATGCGTAAGATTTTATAAACACACTTGGGTAAATAACATCCAAGGATATAACTTGAATTGGAAAACATGTGTTTGGTGCAAAATTGGCATGATTCATTATTTACCTTACATTGAAATTGTGCAAAATTATAAACCCAAAAGTTGAAGTCTTTAATGCACGTGATGGAACAAGTGATGATGAGGATGAAGTAGTCTTTAGTTAATGCAAAATCAATTGGAGACCTTTATAATAATATATTGTAAAGGGGAATTGACAGTGGTGGATTAATGTGTCTTGGTTTTAAGAACTCCCAACCAAGTACACCTTAGATGTCATGCACATTGAGTGCAACATATGTGACAATTTACTCAAACACCTTTTTGGTGAAAAAGACACCTTGAGCACTAGATGAGATATGGGAGGAGGTTGGCACCGCCCATGGTTATGGTTACAAAGAAGGGGGTCAAACTTTGTGAAGCCCATAGCCCCATTTGTGTTTAACCCGTATGAAATACATGAGATCCTAGAGGTTGTTACATCCATCAAGGCCCCAACTTGGGTATGCTGTAACATTTAAAAAACATGTTGTAAAGCAGAAACTATCTGCCATGAAGAATCATGACCACCACATCATGATACAACAAATTTTTGCTTACTTGTGTGAAAAATATGTTATTGCTTGGCGTGAGTCAAGCAATTATAAGGTTGAAAAAATGTTTCCAAAAAATATGCATGAAAGTTGTTAATCCACATGACATACCTTCTCTCAAGGTATATGTTGCATAAACATTATCTATGCTTGAAATACATTTCCCTCTTAGATTTTTTGATATATCAACACACTTACTCATTCACCTAGTAGATGATTTGGAAATATGTGGCCTAGTCGGGGCCCGATGGTGTTACCCCATTGAAAGATATTTGGTTGTGTTAAAACATTATGTGCGTAATAGAGCTAAACCTGAAGGTTGCATGGCCATGGGCTATATGTATGATGAGGCCCTTGGATTTTGCACCAAATACTTCTCATATTATATGAACACACAAGAAGGAGGATGTGGGACCCAAACGAAGAATTAGCAAATGTAGGTGAAGTTCTTTAAAGGAAGCCAAAACCAATAATATTGAACTACATGGAATTACATATGGTCCATGAATATGTGCTCATGAATTCTATGGCAACCCAAGACCTCATTCAGTGAACCCCAACACCCATATGTTGTCAAAGTTGTAAATTCAAGTGTTTTGAAGGATATGTAAATGTGGACTTTAGGGCAATAGTGGAACATGGGTGCAAAACACTGCCACTTCAAGGTAGACCAAGTTATGAACTACTCATTTTTAGCTTATTTCCAAGTTACGATGTTGGCATATTAAAGGAAGCTGATGTGAATTAACCCACCTTAACAACAAGGGTTTTCATGAATTGGATGATTGCATGGCAATGTTTGTTGGGTTTTCAACGTAGTGTAATGCCATGGTGCATTGAAATTAAAAACCAAGTTAAATATTTATGCTAGGTTTGTTGCAGTAAAGTCTATATATTCCATTAGTACTCTAATGCTACAGTGAACCTTAATACCTTAATAACTTTGGCACTAATTATTTTATTTTTGGAAGTGTTGAATTATTTTCAACTGAATATTTGAAATACTTTTCTTTTGTGAAGGAAAATAATTTTTTTTCAAAATATTAGGGATATTTTAATATTTGAAATGGAATTTCTAAACTAATTAACTATTTGGTAGATATTTATTAAAGATGCCAAGGTAATACTATATTTTGTTGATATAGTCTATTGGATTCCCTTATTGTTACAAAACAATATGTATATATATTTACACATGCATAACTTCATAATATAATGATCATTTCATTTAAGGGTACATTCTAACATAACCATCAAAATGGGGCCAAGAAAAGCTAAGAAGTTAGGACTGCAACATAGAAGGTGGTTAGATTTTATTTTTGGTGGTCCATTTTTGAGTGATTGGTTATTCAAATGACAATTGAATTTTTTGGTTAGGCATTAATTTGTCAGTATCTTTTGATCCCAAGGAACATGAGGCATGCCGAATTCTTTTAGAAGAAGCCATAAGACAATATTACAATCAAAGGAGCAGTGGTAGAAGAGGTAGGTCAACCCACACATTTCCACCACACTTGGCCATGGAGGTTCCCCCATTTGCTTAGTGGTTGTAGGAGTATGTTTAAGGGGCCTTAAATCACAATGAGGCCATTGATGAAGACATCATATGTTTGTCCCAACCTCCATCCAAAACTGTTTTGTTATATGTGTCAATGTGGGCGTATGGCAATCATTATTGCGTGGAAGATGAGACGGGTGATTGCCACACAACCTATGATAATGAAATTGCTTGTATTTTCATCCAAGGGATCCGCTCCTCTACACAAGACCATAATGTAGTTATGGCCACCTTAAGATATGTGGGAGTTTTGAAGGAGATTTGGGTTGTTTCCTATGCCACCATGAAACGGATTTTGTTTCAAGCATCTTGGATCCCATCAAATTTGCGAGGGGTGCAAATCGTTTGACAAGACCAATATGAACTTTGGCTCATTAATTATGCAAGGAAGCTACCAGAGAATTCACAACCATATGTTTTTCCATCAACCATGTCTCAAGTAAAATAATTTAATTTCTTAAGTCCTAATTCAGATGATTTATCTTGCAACATTTCCAAATCCAAGAGTTTTTTTGGAATCAAACAACTATGATCAATATGAAAATGTAAAAACAATGTGAACAACTAAAAGAAATGTAATAATTTTTCCGATTGTAAACTAGATATGGAGTATAAATATTTAATTAGCCTTTATATATGGAGTTAGACAATGATGGTTCAATATATAAATGAAACAATTTTTACAAAATCTTTAACCTTGCACCTAGCAATTGAAAACCTCCAACATTGCATTTTCAGGGGAAGACATTGTTCTCAATGAAAACACATAAAGTTATCTCAAAAACAATCCACCGACACATCCTCTCCCTGAGGGGTGAATATTTCTTAGGGCAATCTGCCTCTCCCCAAAGCAACCTGCCTCCTGGGGGAACTATCTTTTCCTTGGGGCAACCAATCTCCCCTAAAGACTTCCCAACTTTTTCAACACTCTAAGAATCCTCCTTCCTGAGGGGGGGAAATTATGTCTCCCTTGGAGAACTATGCACCCTTGCCAAGGAAGTGCCCCTATTCCTTAGGCCTAATGCATTTGCACACACCCCCATGCAATCATTAATTCATTGACATCTACCTCCCTTTGCAATGTTGCCACATAGTTGATAAGTATAAATTTGTGGGTCTCTTTAAATCTATAGACTTGATTGATTTGGGTGATATTGTAAAAGATTGTTTCAACTTTGTTTCAGTTTGTATAGCCCAAAGTGAACCAGCAATGACCAATGCACCAATTATCCGTTCTATCATGAGATGGGCTACATTTTTTCATCCAATTTATATTAGTTAATTTTTTATGAGTTTTGACCAATGAATTTTTTTGGGGCTGTTTTTTTTCAACCTTGACTCTCATAGGATGTTCCAACCTAGTTAGCCTATTGACCTAATTATCTTATTGACCTCACTACCCTACTCACCTACATCTTGACCCTACCTACCAACTAACAACTGACCCCCCTCCTACCTACCTATTTATTCTCTATTTTTTTATTGATTAAACTTTTATCCTTTAGACACAAGCTTTTATCTCTTCTCAACTAAATCTTTGATTTTTGACTCAAACCAACTAAGTAATTGTCGTCAAATGGATCTCTCTGGTCCAGGTATTGACGTTAAATTAAAAGAGAGAAAGAAAGAAGACAAAACTTATATTTTTTAAATAACTAAACATGTGTACCTTTCGACAAAACCTTTTTATTTTAAAGCTAAACCTCTATTTTTTTCTACCTCTTGACAAAACTTTTATTTCTCGATAGCAAAACTTTTATCTTTTGTAAAACCTCTTTACTTTTTGGTGCATTGGTGTTGATGTGATGAGTTTCATCATGCCAATGCACCAGTTTGATGGAATCTATTCTAAGTTCCACTGGTTGGATGAGATTTTGTTGTTTAAAAAAGTTCCCACTTTGTCTAATGCCATCTTTTTTTTCCAGCCCTCACAAACATATTTCTCCCCCCTTTTTTTTTTCTTGATTTTTTTTTCTTCTCTTTCTCTTTGATCATCTTCTTCTTTTGTTATTTTTTCCTTTAGACCCAAAAAATAGTCTCCACATTGTGAAAATGGTCTTCAACATCTCCTAATATTGGCATTCCATAATTATGTTTGCAAAGTTGAAACTTTAAACTACTATGCAGTGGGAGACTGGATTACATCTTACTAGACTTCCCATGAATTTGGAATTTGATTAGGTACATTTAGGGGGATTGAAACTTGAAACCTTGCATTTGTTAATTTACCTCCGGCAAACCTGTTGTGTAGTTGATGTGCCTTTTGTCTTGTGCAGAAGATAGGATTGTGGGAATTACAAATGCCTTAAGTTATCACAACTTTTTAGAACTGCAAACAAAGAGGGAAAGTTGGAGGCAAAAAACTAAACATAATTACACCACACAACTAGACACAACTTTTTGCCTACCCTAGGACACCATTTAAGATAGTTTGGATATATTGAATGATAAGTTGAAGGAAAAGAAAAGAAATAAAATCAAATTGCACTAGTGAACATGAAAAACACCTTCCTTCCTGGATTTTCCCCCACTCCCCAACCTTCATCACCCCTTAAACAAGTGACGTAGCTCAGTGTAGCTTGATGATAAAGGAGTTGAACCTTCATCCTTGGGATCCAAGGATCAAACTTCACCTAAAACATTGGTTGTGATCATCACTTTTGAGTGAGGATATAAATAAATATGACAACCTTCTTGTAGCATCGACAAGATGAAATGATGCTGATGGGCATGGCAACTCCTGCAAATAATCCCAAAAATGTCAATGCCAATGATTATGGTCCCCGGGCCATTTTAGCTGCAACAAGGTTATCAAGTTTTGAAGTTAAACTTAGCACTACCTTTTTTTTTATAAAAGTTTTTGTGGGGGCTTGCTTCCAGATGTTTATTTTGGAACTAAGCCAAGCTTGTTCAATTCTGTAGAAATTTGCTGGTTCATTTTATCTGTCTACAAGATTTGTTGCAAGATTTTCCTTTTCCAGACTGGGGAAAAGAGTGTTCGAAGAAAGAAATGTAACAAAGTATTCACCCTCCCATCTCTCTCAAGTTCCAATGAGTGTTGGGCAAATAGTGAACTTTATATACATTAGAATATGAGTAAAATGAAATTTGTAATTAGTTAGATAATGATATGTATTTAGATATTGAGAGACTAATATTGAAATATATTAAATGTCAACTTTTTAATTATGTGAAAAGAAAATTCTATCTTCAAATGTAATAATTTCCAACAAAAGAAATAAACATTACTAAATGCAATCTAAAACTATACTAGATCAAAGTAACCAGCCTCTTCTAACCCATCTTCACATAACTCAACACTCTGGCAATACCCACCATACGAAATCCTAAGAGACATTGTCACATCCAACCCATACCAGCCACATAGCAACTAAGGGCAACTAGTAGAATGTAGTATACCACACTCTGTTATAGGGTCATATGATAAATGGTAGTGCATGTCAACTTTTTCATACCCACCTAATCCAAATATGGATCCCAATTCCTTTATACTTAGATACCCATGTGATATGGTCCTTAACACCATCACCTATAACATGTATATACTGGCCAACAAAATACATAGTAAACTAAATTCACTGCCTTCTTCCTTGGTGGTATGGGGGCCATTGCAAATCTGCCTTATTTCAAACTGACTATATCTGCTCAAGCAAATCATATGGTATTTCATTCATGGTCACCTGGATCTAAAGAATGTTCAAAACTTTGAAAATAAGACAAGTCATGAATTTTCTTAGCACTTAAATGTTACTTTGTGTACTACATGAGGTCTTCCAAAAAGATGAATTTAATTTGAATTTTTTTGACTAAGGGAGGTGGGCTAGCATTTAGAAGTGAGTGGCAAGCTACTTGCATCATATTATATTGTCACTTACCTTGTGAGGGTAGGGTCTTACTGTAACTATTTTTGCACTTGGTGACTTTTGGTTTCTTTTCTTCTTTTGTGCTAGGAGGGTGTGCATTCCACTCGACTACCCTGCCCAAAACAAAAGCCGATCAATAAAACTTTTCTCTTCATTTAAAAGAAAATTCACTTGCTTTGTTATTTACGTAAGAGAGAAAATCAAAGCATTTGAACGGAGGTTCAGAAAATGTTTTGACCAAAGTTAACCTCCCAGTAGTGCTTCAAAGACCCTCTTCTGACCTAGAAACCTGAACTCATTTTCAGCGCCAAATATGGGAAAGCGGGACTTGAACCTTACATTTCAATTGCATTTATTTATCAAAAAAAGAACATAAAAATGAAAGGCCTATACAAGCCTTATGAGCCATCATCACATTGCGTTACTAGTGTTAACGTTAGAAAGTCTCATCTAAATGGTGGAATGCTTCACAGATGAGTGGGATGATCAGTGATGACATCTTCACTCATTTTCAATAACTCTAGCCAAATTCTTGGCATCCATGCAAATGAATCAATGATCTGAAAAAAAATGAAGAAAAAGGGTTGGAGAAATTGGATGTAAAAATTTGTGTTTATAGATTCCGCGACCGTCTCGGCATTATTCGGTATCTGTGAGATCATATTTCGACAAGGCTTTGCGGTAGAAAACAGGGCAAGTGGTCTCAGCAGGATCATCCTTATGCAATTTGTCAAGTACTACGTTGCTGAGATCGAATTCTCTACGCAGGCACCTTGCAAGCATGGTGGTGGAATCGAATACCCGAGTAACCATGGCATGCAAGCAATCAGATGCTTCCCATGATGGCCAACCGAGCTAGAACGGCA
>Ga0209611_10007923_pt1 | contig 16859 bp, 9 predicted proteins | sample S1TSphgellanicum_3_FD_187693 | JGI IMG/M metagenome (GOLD analysis project Ga0209611, IMG submission 187693) | Host-associated microbial communities from peat moss isolated from Minnesota, USA - S1T2_Fc - Sphagnum magellanicum MG (SPAdes) (version 2) | ecosystem: Host-associated > Plants > Peat...
ACTCTCGGGAAACTTGATAAGTATCATGGGCAACGTGACCGCGCCCGGAGGCTCGATCACGGTTACGGGCGACTCGACCAGCGAGTTGGTGACCACGACGCCCGGATTTTTCACGAGTCCGGAAGTGACGGTGGTCATGGGAGACAGCGCTACGCTTTCGGTGAGCGGCGTGGAAGTCACGGCGCAGACCCAGGTGGGTACCAACATCTATAATACCGGCACGGTTCTTGGCGGCGGCACGATCTCGATCGCCGGCAACATTGTCGCCGATAACACGGTTTCCCTGCTGGCCGATGGAACCGTGGGTTCGCTGGATGTGCCCTACAGCAGCACGCAATCCAGCTTACAGAGCGCGTCGCTGCAGCAGGAAACCACGCCTTATGTTCCCGAAACAATCGCGAGCAATGGCGGCTCGATCGTAATCAAGGGCTTAGAGGAGGCCTATTACGCCGGCAGCCTCAGCGCGAAGTCCGGGAACGCCTCGGCTACGGGTGGTTCGCTCACCTTCGGCTCCGGGCTGGCTGCCACCTATACGCCCCCGCCGGAGGCAGGCTACGCGGAGGTTTATATCAAGCCGGACGGCACCTTCGCGACCGGACCGGTGACCTTGGGCCAAGCCTTGTCCTCGGCGGCGGCGACGGGTGGCGGCTACCTCACCATCGCCCAGTTCGATGCCGGTGGTTTTGGCTCGCTCGTTCTCAAGGGCAACGTGGAGTTTGAAGGTTTCCCCAGCGTCATTTCGAGTTCAACTCCCGGCTACGACGTCATCCAGGCCAGCCAGGAAGTTGAAATCATTCCCGACAGCCAGAACGGAACCATCTTCGCCGATGGAACGAATGAGGCGATCACCATCACAGCGCCGTACATCGAGATTGGCGCGACCTCGCTCACCATCGACCAACAATCCATCGGCAATGATGCTCCCTCCTACGTGGCGTTGAGCACGTCGGGAGCCAACGTGACCGCATCGCCGGTACCGGGTCTTGCCGACCCGACCTTTGGATCGGCCAGCCTCTTGCTCCAGGCCACGGATCTCATTGATGTCGGCTTTCTTTCGCTTCAGCAATTTGGCGTCGCTAGCTTTTCCGTTCCGACGGGCGACATCCGGGGCGGCGGATTGTTTTACGCGGCCGGAAACATCAACCTGACCGCGGGCCAGATTTACACGCCGACCGCGGCCACCTTTACCGTGGCCGCGTTTGGCAGCAACAACTCGATCAACGGCGGCACGATTGACATTGAAGGTGGAGACTCACGGCCGCTGCCGTTCTCGGCCGGCGGGACGATCAACATTTACGCGACCGATATCATTCAAGATGGCACGATCGAGGCGCCCTTCGGCGTCATCAATCTCGGGGCCTTGACCGATTCAAGTACCGGGCTTACCCCTGTCCTGGCCACCGTTGACTTCAACCAGTCTTCGGGGTCGGAGCTTTACATTGGCTCCACAGACCTCACCCAGAATGCGCCGGTGACGCAATCGTTGATTCTTGGCTCTAAGAGCGTCACATCGGTTTCGGGCGTGGCGGGTAACGAAGTGCTGGACCTTCCCTACGGCACGATTGAGAACGGCGACGAATGGATCGCGCCGAACGGCGCGGACATCACGGCCGGCGGGTTGATCTCCAAGGCGATCAATCTCAATGCCGCCAACATCAATGACCAGACCGGCTCTATCATTAACCTGACGGGCGGCGGCGGGCTGTTTGCCTATGCCTTCAACCCCGGCGTCGGCGGCACTAATGACATCCTCAGCATCTATAAGTATGAGGATGGCCAGGTTGCTGTCTCGAGCTCGAACGTCCCGATCGACTCGAACAGTTTTGCCATCGTGCCCAACTACGGCCTCAACTACGCGGCGATTGACGAGACCATCGACGATACCGGCTCCAACCCCTATGCTGCGGCTTCCGGCAGCCTGGCCAGCCAGGTGGGCGAAGAAGTTTATCTCGCCGGCGGTGATGGAATCTCGGGCGGCGACTATGCCATCCTGCCAGCCCGCTACGCGCTGTTGCCGGGCGCCTACCTGGTTACGCCCGAGAGCACCAAGCCGACGCAGACCAGCACGAATCCCAATGGGTCGATCAGCATGGCGGGTTACGTTTTCAATTCGCTCAACTCCAACCAGCAGCTCGTTCCAAGCCTCAGCGGTTTTCAGCTCGAGTCCAACGCCGTGGTCAACAGTGCGGCGCCCTACACCGTCGATTCCGCGAACACCTTCCTCTCCGCCAGTGCCGCTGCCAATAACGTGGCGGTGCCGCGCCTGCCGGAAGACGCCGGGCAGCTCGTCTTTAACGCGACCGCGGGCTTGCAGATCGCCGGCACGCTGGATGGGCAGGCCGGTGACGGAGGCTTGGGCAGCATCGTGGACATCGGCAGTTCGGACGACATCTACATCGTTTCCAACACGGGCGACGCTCCGGCGCTCACGATTCCCGCCGGCGTCACTTCGGCGGACTATGACTACCTGACGCTTTCCGCGGAACAGCTCGATCAATTTGGGGCCGCCAGTCTGCTGATTGGTGGTGTCCGTGCGTCGGCTTCCGGCGGAACGTCCATCGATGTCATGACCAGCAACATCTATGTTGAGAATGACAGCTCCACGCCGTTGTCGGGCAACGAAATCATCCTCGCTTCCAACAAGACGATTGATGTGTCCGCTGGCGCTTCCATTCAGCAGACGGGGATGGTTTCCACCGGGCAGGAAAACCTGACCGTCGGCAATGCCGCGACCGCCGGCAGCGGCGACGGCACGCTTATTCGCGTGACGGGCGATCCAGGCGCGACGTTTACCCGCCAGGGAGTCAATACATCGGATGCCACACCGCAGTTGACCATCGGGGCGGGCGCTTCGATCAGCGGCGTTGCGGTGACGCTCGACTCAAGCAGCGGCGCGACCATCGATCCGACCGCTTTGCTCGACCAGAATCCGAATGTGAAGGCGCAGTCCCTGGTGCTGAGCAGCGGCCAAATCAGCCTGCAGGTTGACCCCAATGTGTCTGTTGCCTCGGCGGGCGGACTCGTCCTGGGTAACGCCGCATTGCAGTCGCTGGCGACATCGGTCGAGAGCCTTTCGCTTTCGAGCTATTCCTCCATCAATTTCTACGGCGCCGGAACCCTTGGCGCGTTGGATTCCAACAACACGCCGGCGATCCAGAGTCTGATCCTCCAGGGCGCCGGAATCTTCGGCTTCGAAACCGGCGGGGCAGCGGTCACGATCAACGCGCAGAATGTCAGCCTGGCCAATCCCAACAACGATGCCTTGCCCGGGGTGGTCCCGATTCTTTCCGGCGCGGGAAGCTTGGCCATCAATGCGAACACGATCAACTTTGGCGCGAATGCAGTGGCCATCGACGGATACGCGAACGTTCAACTGAACGCGAACAACGGCATGATCGTCAGCGGGACCGGGGCCCTCAACGCCCAGGGCGGTCTCTCCCTCGGCGCCAGCGAAATCACGGGCAGCACCGGGGCGAAGTACACTTTCAACGCTCAGGGTGGCACCCTGGCCCTCATTCAGCCAATCGCCGGCGGCACGGTGGCCGTATCTGGCGCCCCGGGCGCGGCGATCGCCTTCGAAGGCTCAAGCGTGACCGTGGCGTCCAAGGTTTCCGTGGCGTCCGGAACGATCAATGTTGAGGCGACTTCGGGCAACGTCGAGGTGCAGTCGGGCGGTGACCTGGATGCCGGCGGTACAGTGATTCCCTTCGGTACCTCGGTTGGCTACACCAACGGCGGCACGGTGATCCTGACGTCGGCTGCTGGCAACGTGCTGGTGGATACGGGAGCCGTGGTCAATGTCTCGGCCCCGGCGGCTGGCGGCAACGCGGGCACAGTCAACATTTCGGCTGCCAACGGCAGCGCTACCGTCGCGGCCCAAACGCTGAGCGGGACGGGTGGCAGCGGCGGGACGTTCAATGCGACGGTGGGCTCGGCGCCCGTGCTCTCCGGCCTGACCACGCCTGCCACTGCTGGCGGCTTAACGGTCGGCGGCTTCACGGCTGGCGGTTTCACGACGCTGAACTTCGACGTCCTGACCGGCAACACCACCGTGGATGGCGAGGTGGGCGCGGCTTTGAGCGGCAACGGCATCACCTCCTTCACCCTAACGACGGATGCCGGGGCCATAACCGTGGGCAACACGATCAATGCCTCGGGTGTGACCGGCGGCTCGATCAACCTTTACGCGGACGAAACTGTGACCCTGACCGGCAACGCGGTGCTGAGCGTGAAGGGGCAACAGCTCAACGATGCGGGCGATGGCGGCTCGATTGACATTGAAACGCGCGGCGACAATGGCGGCGTGCTCGATCTCGAATCGGGTGCGCAACTGCTGCTCGGCGCCGGCACCACGAATGCGATGACCGCAGCAGGATCGGTGCACCTGCGCGCGCCGCAAACACTTGGCGGTACGCCGCTGGCGGTCAACAGCACCGCCGTGGCCGACGGCATGGCCGCCGATCCCATTGCCGCCACCATCTCCAATGCCGGCGGCGTGACGGTCGAGGCCTACCGCACTTATCAGCCTGTCAATGGCTCGATCGACTCGATCGAAAGCCAGGTGACCAGCGACGTCGCCAATTTTCCGAGCGCGGCCATAGCGAATCAACTGGGCGTCAGCGGCAATGCGCTTTACCAGATCCAGCCATGTGTTGAGATCATCAATCCTACGGGCAACCTCACGCTGGCGAGTGACTGGGATCTGTCGTCCCTGCGGACAGCCGCAGGCCTGCCGGGCATCCTTACGATCCGCGCCTCGGGCAATCTGGTCTTCGACGGCAGCCTGACCGACGGGTTCTACGACAATACGAATGACCTGGAAAATACGTCTTCGCCCTATACGTGGGATCTCCTGCCTGCCGGGAGTGAATCCTGGTCCTATCGCCTCGTGGCCGGTGCCCTGTTCAACGGCGCGGGTGCGAGCACGGCCAATTTCGGGGAGGTGCAATCGTTGGCGGCGCTGGGGCTCAACACCAGTTCTCTTATCGACACCTCCACGCCCGCGGGTTCGCTTCTCCTGGGGAAGACCATCCCGGCAAACTTCAATTTCGGCACGCTGACGGCCACGACGGCGGCTACCTACGCGCAGATGATCCGGACAGGCACCGGAAACATCACCATCGACACCGGCGGCAGCGTGGACCTGATGAACCAGATGGCGACAATCTATACGGCGGGCCAACAGGCGCCTGCCCTCTCGAACTTTGATTCGCCCACGCCAGCCGGGATCACGGATTCGAAATATGAAAGCAAGGTCTACGGCATCAACATCTCGCCTGCCACGCAATATACGGCGCAGTACAGCGAGAACGGCGGCGATGTCTCGGTCAATGCGCAGCAGGATATCGCGCACTTGACTGTGAATTCGAGCGGCCAGATTGTGGCGGATACGTCCTGGCAGTTCCCCACCAACTGGCTTTTTCGCCGCGGAGCGACGTCGTCGAGCGGCGTCTTCAGCACGGACAAGCTCGATACCAGTGAAGTGGCATCCACGACTTGGTGGGTGGATTTTAGCAACTTCTTCGAGGGCATCGGTGCGCTCGGCGGCGGCAACGTCTCGCTCAACGCGGGTGGCAATATCGTCAACGTCGATGCGGTCGTGCCCACCAATGCGAGTGTGACCTTCACGCCAACCCTGACCGCGGGTGAGTTGGTGGAACTGGGCGGCGGCGACCTGAGCGTCATTGCCGGAGGCACCCTCGCGGGAGGAACCTACTATGTGGAGAAGGGCACGGGTTACATCCAGGCAGGGACGATCACCTCGGCGGACGATACGGCGCGGATATCGGCCTACGATGTAAGCATCGGTTCGGATACACCCTTGCCGCTCACCCTGTTTGTCGGCGACAGCTCCTTTACGGTGGACGCCGTGAACGACATCACCCTCGGCTCCACCGTGAATCCCTTCCTGATGCCCCAGGGGATGGGCAACGGTTTCAATGACGAGTCGATTTTCAGCACCTATGGCGCGGATTCATCGGTAAGCCTGTCGTCGCTCCTCGGCTCGATCACGATCCAAGAATCCAAATATGGGGTCAATCAGCTTCCGGGCAGCTTGGCGGACGCCTATCTGTCAAACGCGTCGCCGGGCGGCCAGAGAACCGCTACGTTCAAAAAAGAGGCCAGCCTCACTGGCACACCCTGGACGCTCACGCTCGATCCGACCTCGGCGAATACGAATGGCATCGACAACGTCGGTAGCTACTCCGAGTTCTATAACTACAGCCCGCCGATTTTCAGCGCCACGGCCTTTTCGGGGAACATCAACTACCTCAGTGACCAAATGCTGGCCCCTTCGAAGGACGGAACGCTGCATCTCCTGGCGGCGGGAAGCATTCAGGGCGCCTTTAGTTACGCCCAGATCGGCAATGGATTGACGGCTTCCATTACCATTCTCGATGACGATCCAGGCGCCCTGCCCACGGTGACAAATCCCCTCGGCCTTGGCGCCGCCACGACCGATCCCGTCAACAATCCTTCCATTGGCTCCTACATTTCCAGCGTCTACAACCTCATCAGCGAGACGCCGGTTTACGAGGGAGACAGCCTCAGCACGCTGCAGAGCCAGCATACCGCCGGCCTGCTGCACGGCAATTCCACGCCGGTCGAGATCGCAACGGTCGGCGGCGACATCGAGGACTTCACGCTCATTTCCCCGGAGCAAACGAACATTTCCAGCGGACTGGACCTGGAGGATGTCTCCCTCTACATCCAGAACAACACGACGGCCGACGTCTCGACCGTCACAGCCAATCGCAACATCACCCTTTACGATCCGAATTCCGCAGGGCTCCTTGCCCTGGGTGCGGCCAACAGCACGTTCGCCACTTTCGGGGATATCCAGGTCGGCGGTCCCGGCACGCTGGAGGTTCTCGCTGGAGGCTCGCTCAACCTCGGCGAGGGCACCGCGTTCGATGCGCTCCTTTTCCCCGGCACCAATCTCGGTATCACCACCATTGGCGGTGAGCGCAATCCCTACCTGCTTAATTTGCCGGGCGCCAACATTATCACGGCCGCAGGCCTTGGCGCGACCTCGAGCCTCGATTCCAATCAGAAGCTCGTCGACTATCAGGATTTCATCGCGGATTACCTGGATTATACCAATACCACCGCAGCGGATGAATCCGTGGTTTATCTTCCTGACCTTGGTGCGCTCCTGAACGTGAGTGGCGCAACTAATCAGCAGATTTGGGATATCTACAGCGGAACGCCCGATGCAACCCTCACGGCTTCCGAAAGCCAGATTCAGGCCTCGCTGACGCCCGAGATGCGTGACGTTCTGGCCAGCACGATCTTCTACGACGTCCTGCGCGATGCGGGCCGCGATCACAACAATCCGTCCAGCACGGGCTTTGGCAATTACAACGAGGGCTTCGCGGCCATCGATACACTCTTTCCCTCCTCGAAAAACTATAACCCTGCGCTCTTCCCGTCCGCCGGAAACTATTCCGGCAACATCTCGCTCACCTCGCGCGAAATCAAGACGGAAGAGGGCGGCGATATCGACATGCTGTTGCCGGGCGGTGAGCTCGATGTCGGCCTGAATAATCTCGGCACGCAGGCCGTCGATCAGGGCATCCTCACCGTCGACGGCGGGAATATCTCGATCTTCGCTAACGGTAACGTGAACGTCGGCACCTCCCGCATTTTCACCCTCCACGGCGGGAACATCATCATCTGGTCTTCCACTGGCAGCATCGCTGCCGGCGCCGCCTCGCGCACCGTCCAGTCCGCACCGCCGACGCGCGTGCTGGTCGACAGCCAGAGCGCCAACGTCGAGACCGACCTGGCCGGACTGGCCACCGGCGGCGGCATCGGCGTGCTCGAAACAGTTGTTGGCGCGCCTCCCGGCGATGTCGACCTGATCGCGCCGGTCGGCACGGTCGATGCCGGCGACGCGGGCATCCGCGCCTCGGGCAACGTCAACGTCGCGGCGGCGCAGGTCCTGAACGCGGGCAACATCCAGGCGGGTGGTTCCAAGTCCGGCGTGGGCTCCGCGGCCACGCCGAATATCGCGGCTGCGGTCGCCGGTTCCAACGCCGCGGGCTCCTCGCAGAACGCGGCGACCGCTGCGGCGAATCAGCAGCCGGCCAACTCATCCCCGATGCAGGACTTGCCGTCGATCATCACCGTCCAGGTGCTCGGCTTCGGCGGCGGCGATGACGACAACGCCAGCGACTACACGCCATCCGATCGGAAGTCCAACGCGACCTACCTGGCCGAGCATCCCTAAACGGGGCCACGCTTCCGGCGAAGGCATTTCCTCTGAACGCAGCCTTTCTCCTTCAAAAAGGAGCCGCACTGTCATCGGATCGTGACGCAATTGTCGCAAAGACTCCGTTGTTTCGCCGCCTGAACAAAATAAGATTCAGTCGGCCGCATTCATGAACCCCAACCACATTTCCATCGACAATTGGCCGCAGATTCTCGCCTGCTTCGCGCTGGGGTTCTGCCTGTGCTGGGCGTTGATCGGAATCATCCTTCGCCGCGCTGAGCACGCCGCCGTCGGACAGCGCAAGGAATTCCATCACGCGCACAAGGAGCCGATCCCGCGGCTCGGCGGCGTGGCCCTGGTTAGCGCGTTCGTGGCCGTGGCGCTGGCCGTTGGCTTCTTCACGCCGGTTCCTGCCAGTGAGGCGAGCACGCTTCTCGTCATTGTCCTGAGCTCGCTCGCCATGTTCACGCTCGGGCTTTGGGACGACCTGCGGAAACTGGGCGCGAAATTCAAGCTGCTGGCGCAGATCGGCATCGCCTCCGCCGTTTACCTCTGCAACATCCGCATCGAGCTTTTCCACGAGCCCTTGACCGGCATGGATTGGCAGCTCGGCGGCTTCGGCTACTTCGCAACGGTCTTGTGGCTGGTGAGCCTCACGAACCTCATCAATCTCATCGACGGCATCGACGGACTCGCGGGCGGCATCGGCCTCATGTTGATGCTGCTCATGGCCAACCTCGGCGTGACCGACCGTCTCGATTTCTGCGCGCTGCTGGCGTTCGGCGTGGCCGGCGCGCTGCTCGGGTTCCTCAAGTACAACTATCCCCCGGCCAGCATTTACATGGGCGACGGCGGCGCGTATTTCCTCGGCTTTCTCATCGGCATCCTGTCCATCGTGAACTCAAACAAGGGGACGGTCGCGGCTGCGCTGATCGCGCCCGCCTTCGCGCTCGCGCTCCCGATTGTCGACGTCAGCCTCGCCATCCTGCGCCGTGGCGCGCGCGGCCTGCCGGTCTTCCGTCCCGATCAAAAGCACATCCATCATCATCTGCTCATCACGCTCGGCATCTCGCGCGAGCGCACGCTGCTCAATCTCTACACCGTCTCGCTTCTCTGCCTGTTCCTCGCGCTTTGCGTCTTCTGCCTCCAGGGACGGCTGCTGCCATTCTTCACCGGGCTGCTCTTTTTGGTGCTGCTCGTTGCGGGCCATCTTTCCGGTTTCACGCGCAACTGGTTTGAGGTCGGGAGTCAGTTGGGCCAGTCGCTGCGCCTGCGCAAGGAAACGCGCTACGCCCTCACGCTGGACCGCTGGTTCATGCTCGAGGCGGATCGCCGCGGCCGCATCGAAGACTTGTTGGAGGACTACCAGTTCGTGGTGAGGAAGCTTGGTTTCTGCCGGCTAAAATTAACGCTGCCCGGACGCCCGGCGCAGGTTTGGGAGGCGGAAGGATTCAATCCGCAAGCCGGGATGCTCCTGCAGGCGGCGCATGAAATCAGCGACGGCACGGTGGTGGAGCTCAGCGCCGACAGCCGCGTCATGCCCGATGTGCTCTTCACGCTGCTCGGTGATCTCGCCGCCGAGACCTGGTACAAGGCGGCGCAACGCTGCCAGGCCTTTCGAAAGACGCGCCCTGCCTCCGCCGACGGTCCGACGGACAAAGGCGCCGCCGCCAGCGCAGCGCCCGCGGATGCCTTGATTCGTCAGAGCATCTGCACGTGACCCCGGCCATGACTCGCCGTGTGACCGACGAGATCAGGTCTTCGACCAGGTGCAGATGATCCGCCCCATCGCGTCCTTCTGGCGCGTGACCTTGTAGTTGAGCCCGCAGTGTTCGATGGAGGCCTGGCCCTCCTCGAGCAGCACCTGCACGCGATGGAACGTCCCGCCGCGCAGAATGGCTTTGGCATGGCTGCCGGAAAGCGCGGCAGACAGTTTGTAAGGCTTCCTTTTCATGCGCGGGATCGGGAGGAGAACATCGGTCGGCCGTGTATGAGAGAGGGTAAGCTACAGGGATATTCCTCCGCTGGAAACGGAGGTTGCGTGACGATGTGGTGACGTTTCCGCGGCGGGCGAACGGACTTGCGCGAGCTTTCCTATTTCGCTTCGCGAGCCAATAGTTCTTGGTGATATTGAATCTACTGTTGATTTAAGCGGCGCAATTCGCGCGCGGCTTGAGCTGGCGATGAAGAGTCCCTAGAATTTCCCGCTCGGCGCGTGGTCAGGTTGCGCCATTTTTCGCAGAGATCGCGCGCGGCTTCGGGCCAGGTGGGAAATTGGAAAGTGAAGCCGTTTTTCAGCAGCAGATCGGGCGCGACGCGGCGGCTTTTCAGGATGAGCTCCGTTTCCGTGCGCAGGAAAAACGCGCCGATCTCCAGCAGCCACCCGGGCGAGGGCAGGCCGACGCGCACGCCCCAGGCGCGGCGCAGCTCGCGCATGAACTCCGCGTTCGGCAGCGGATTCGGCGCGGCCAAAATTACCGGGCCATGAATCGCCTCCTCCGCCATCAGCCAGCGAACGGCGCGGACGAAATCGGTCTCGTGCATCCACGAGATGAATTGCCGCCCGCTGCCGTTCGCGCCGCCCAACCCCAGGCGGACCAGCCGCAGCAGCGCCTCGAACGCCCCGCCGCGGTCCGGGCTCATGACGATGGCGGTGCGCAGGAGCACCAGCCGCGAACCGTTCGTGGCGGCCTCCTCGCGCGCCGCGTTCTCCCACGCGTTGGCCACATCGATGCTGAAACGCCACGTGTCGGGCGCGTTCGGCTCCGCGCCGCCGAGAATTCCGGTGGCCTCCGTGTTGGCCGCGTCGAAGCGATGCTCATAGATCGTGGCGGTGCTCGCCTGCAGCCAGAGCGGCGGCGGCCGGCGCGCCCGCAGGATGGCTTGCCCGATCACGCGCGTGGAATCGACGCGCGAGTTCATAATCTCCGCGCGATTCCTCGCGCCGTAGCGGCAATTCACGCTGCGCCCGGCGAGATTGATCACCACATCGGCGCGCTCGAGCTGCTCCTTCCACGGGCCAAGCGTGCGCCCATCCCACGGCACCACGCGCCACGGCGCGGCGAAGGTCCGGCGCGAAAGCACGATGACCTGATGCCCCTCCTCATCCAGCGCCCGCGCCAAAAACGTCCCCACATGTCCGCTGCCGCCCGCGATGATGATTTTCATTGGTAAAAACTCCAGATGATAACGAGCCAATAAGTCGTGGCGAGGGCGAGGAAGAGGGCGACGAGGAGGATGTGGCCGATGACGAAGGTGGGGCCTTGGGGCCAGTCGGTGTGGCGGAGCCAGGTGGCGTCGACGAGGAGGCGCAGGGTCCAGAAAATGGCGATGAAGGCGGCGAGCGCGACGGCGGCGGGGTCGCGGGCGAGGAAGGCGTCGTGCAGGACGAGGGTCAGGACGCCGAAGGCGATGATGGTGAGCAGCGTCGTACCGGCGTAGGTCCACATGAGCTTGCGATTGAAATCGGTGAGGCGCGCGAGGTCGGTCTTCCAGCCGAGGCGATAGGGGACCTGCGCGCTGGCGATGAGCAGGACGAAGTGGCCAAGGCCGGCGAGCCAGAGGGCGAGGCTGAGCAGGTGAGCAAATGAGTTCATGGCCTTTTTTCGCGTGTACGGTTTTCAGTTTTGAATCGTTCTGACGCCGGGGAGAGGCGTGCCGCTTCGGTGGCTTCCTGTGCGCTGCGCGCACCCGAACAACGAGTTGTCCGGGCCACCCCGATTGTTGGCGGGAAGTTCATGGTGTGTGGAAGGTGGCGAGCGCGAAGATGGCGGTGAGGGCGAGAAAGACGGTTCCGAAGAAGAAGTTGCCGAAGGGGTGGTCCGCGCACGTGGCGCGGTCGTAGTAGAAGAACTGGATGAGCGTGCGCAGTCCCCAGAAGAACATCAGGTAGCCGCAGAGGCAGCGGCCGAGCAGGCCGGGTCCGAGCAGTTCATGCGGCAGGCAGAGGCAGGCGAGGCCTAGGCCGATCAGGACGATGACGATGTAGAGTGCGTGAATGTGGAAGATCTGCCGGATGATGCGGGAGACGTGGCTGAGGTTCTCCTCGTAGCGGAGGATGGTGGGGAGGATGAAATTGGCGGCGGCGACGATGAGTTGGAGGACGCCGGCGGCCTGGAGATAGAGCGGAAGATTCATAGGGCGTGGATGAGTTGGAAGAAGGGAACCATGACGCGGGTGACGAAGATGGGCGGGAAGAGCGCAGCGATGGGGAGGACGACGACGGCGAGGGTGAAGACGCGGTTGGGTTGGAGCGATCGCAAGAGCGGTGCCCATCGCGGCGCAGCCCGGACAACTTGTTGTCGGGGTGCCTCGACCGAAACATCGGTCGAGGCACAAGAAGCCACCGGAAGCGTGCGCCCCGTCTCGGCTGCTTCTTGTGCGCTGCGCGCACCCGGACAACAAGCTGTCCGGGCTGCCCGGAGGTGGGACTTGCGCTCGAGCATGAGGCCGAGGCCTTGCAGCGCGAAGTAGAGCGTGGGCAGGCCGTAGCCGCCGCCGGCGGGGACGGTGATGACGAGTTCGTGGATGAGGCCGGAGAGGACGAAGGTGAACAGCGCGGCGACGGCGGTGCCAAAGCGGCGGGCGAGGGGGAAGAAAAAGAGGACGAAGACGATGTCGCGGAAGCCGGCGTTCCAGCGGCGGCCCCAGAAATCGTGGAGCGAGTTCGCGGCGATGGGGCATTTCATGAGCGGGGGCGCGTCGACGCCGCGGCTTTGCCAGAAGAGCGAAAGCAGCGCGAAGAGGCCGAAGTGGAGCAGGAAGATGAGGCCGACCATGCCGATCCAGCCGGCGAGGAGGCCGTGCCCGGCGAGGCGGGCGCAGCCCCAGAGGAGCGTGGCGCCGAGGAGGGTTTTGGTGAGGGCCCAGAGCCATGCGGAGGTTTTTGGGGCGAACTCGTTTCGCGCGCCTGCCGTGGCGAGGAAGGCGCGGGCGTTCATGCCGGGCCAGAGAAAGAGGTAGGCGACGGAGCGGTCCGAGGTAGCCGTCGACCTCCGGGCGACGGGCTCGCTGGTGACCGCGACATCGGTGGCGAACGCGGTAGCCCTTGCGCCCCGCGCCCGGAGGTCGCGGGCTACCCCAAACATCTTGGCGGGCCTCGCGCTGGGGCGTTCGGAAACTCGGCGCCAGGTCCACCATTTGAAGCCGGCGAAGATGGCGATGGCGATGAGCCACATGCGCGCCCATCCCGGGGCGTTCGCGGTCAGGGCGACGGTGGCCGCGGTGAGGAGCAGGAGCGGGAGCCAGTCGAGGCGCGGACGTTCGGGGGCCCTTGTTTCCAGGAAGGGGGCGAAGGTGATCATGGGGGTTAAAGGAGGTCGGGATGGACGAAGCGTTTGTGGTTCCGATATTTTCGAGAAATACTGAAAATACGGCGTAAAAGAGAGGCGGGCTTGGGGCGGCGATGAGGTTTGCGGGTTTTCATAAGCTTATTTGCCCTTGCCGCCGATGAGGCGGAGCATGAGGGGCATGATGGTGCTTTGCTCGGACTTGGAGACGCGCTCCATGATGCCCTGGGCCTGGTTGAGGAAATCGCTGAGGGCCTTGATCTGGCGGTTGAAGGCGGCGGCTTTTTCGCCGCGCAGGCCGCGCGTTTGTTCCTCGCAGGCGCGGAGGGCGCGCAGGGCGGGGTCGACCTCGCGGCGCTGGCGCTCGCGGGTGACGGTGCAGAACATGCGCCAGACGTCCTTTTCGGCTTCGAAGAATTCCTTGCGCTCGCCCTTGCGCAGGACGCTGCGGATGAGGCCCCAGCCGACGAGCTCGCGCAGGTTTTGATGGGCGTTGCCGCGGCTGATCTTGAGCTCGGCCATGACTTCGTCGGTGGTGAGGGGGCGGTCGCTGGTCATGAGGAGGGCATGGACCTGGGCCATGGTGCGGTTGATGCCCCAGGCGCCGCCCATGGCGCCCCATTGGGCGATGAATTCATCGCGGGCGGCGGTGAGGGGATCGTTTTCTTTCTCGCTCATATTTTCAGTAAATACTGAAAACTCGATAATGTCAAGCGGCGGGTGGATGGCCATCCCGTCGTTTTGGGCACCGGACGGGTGTTGCGGGGCGGTGACGACGAGTCATGTGCGCGTGGAAATTCTGGCGACGCTCGGGGTGACGGATAAGCGCGACGCAATGGCATTTTGCCCGGCGGTGCTGGCCTTTAGCAACGGCGCGGCGGGCTGGACGGAGCGATCTCCTTGGTAATAGGCGTTGTCCGAAGTGGGAACGCGATGTGCAGGGGATTCATAATGATCGCGCAGGATTTTTTGCGGCATAGTGAGTCGCCGGTCGGTCCGGGGGGCTCTTCCTCATCGACCGCGGCGACATCCGCGGCATCAGCGCCCTGGGTATTGATCGAAGGGATTGATCCCGAAATCAACGCGGGGCGGTATCCGGTGAAGCGCGTGATCGGCGAGCGGGTGGTGGTGGAGGCTGACGTTTTCGCGGCGGGACATGATGAGCTTTCCGCGCTGCTGAAATTCCGCCACGAAAGCGAAGCGTCATGGCAGGAGGTGGTGATGACGCCGCTCGGGGACGACCGCTGGCGCGCGGAATTTCGCGTGAGCAAACTCGGCTGTTACTTTTATACGATCGCGGGTTGGGTGGATCACTTCAAGACGTGGCGGCACGATTTGCGCAAGCGCATCGCGGCGGGGCAGGACGTCTCGGTCGACTTGCGGATTGGGGCGACGTTCGTCGAGGAGGCCGCGGCAGGTGCACCGGAAGCGGTGGCGCGTGAGCTGCGCCAATGGGCGCGTGGATTTAGTGAGGGCGAGGCGGCGACGCTTGGGGAACGTGCGCAAGCGGCGCTGGATGAAGGGAAGGCCGCGCTGGTTTATCAGCATGCGGACCGCTCGCACGCCTCGGTTTACGCGCCGCAGTTGCAAGTGTCGGTGGACCCGGTGCTGGCCCGGACGGGCGCGTGGTACGAAATGTTTCCGCGTTCCAGCCCGGGACGCCGCGGGCCCCACGGAACGTTTGCCGATGTGGAGAGGCAACTGCCGCGCATCGCGGAGATGGGTTTTGATGTGCTGTATTTGCCGCCGATCCATCCCATCGGCCACACGTTTCGCAAGGGCAAAAACAACGATCCGACCGCGCAGCCGGACGATCCGGGGAGTCCGTGGGGCATCGGCTCGGAGGAGGGTGGGCACACGGCGATTCATCCGGAACTGGGGACGCTTGATGATTTCCAGAGGCTGCTGGCGCGGGCGCGGGAATTGAAGATCGAGATCGCGCTCGATATTGCTTTCCAGTGTTCGCCGGACCATCCGTGGGTGCGCGAGCATCCGGCGTGGTTCCGGCACCGGCCGGATGGGACGATCCAGTACGCGGAGAATCCGCCGAAGAAATACCAGGACATTTATCCGCTCGATTTCGAGACCACGGACCGACAGGGGTTGTGGGACGGACTGCTGAGTGTGATTGCGTATTGGGTCGCGCATGGCGTGCGTGTTTTCCGCGTGGACAATCCGCACACGAAGACGCTGCCTTTCTGGGAGTGGGTGATCGGGAAGGTGCGGGCGGCGCATCCCGAAGTGATTTTTTTGGCGGAAGCTTTCACGCGGCCGCGGGTGATGTATGCGCTGTCGAAGATGGGCTTCAACCAGTCGTACAATTATTTTCCGTGGCGTAATTCCAAGCACGAGTTGATCGCGTATTTTACGGAGCTGACGCGGTCGCCGGTGGTGGAATTTTTCCGCGCGAATCTCTGGCCGAACACGCCCGATATTTTGCCGCACCCGCTGCAGGAAGGCGGGCGCGCGGCGTTCATGTCGCGGCTGATCCTGGCGGCGACGCTGGGCAGCAGCTACGGCATTTACGGGCCGGCTTTCGAACTGCAGGAGCACGAGGCGGTGCGGCCGGGAGGCGAGGAATATCTGCACTCGGAAAAGTATGAGATTCGCGACTGGAACCTGGGCGATCCGGCGAGCCTTGGCTGGCTGGCGGCGATGCTCAATCGCATCCGGCATGAAAATTCCGCGCTGGACGAGGCGCGCAATCTCGTCTTTCACCACACCGACAGCGACATGATCCTGGCCTACAGCAAGGCGACGGAGGATTTCAGCAACGTCGTGCTCGTGATCGTCAATCTTGATTGGCGGCATGCGCAGAGCGGCTGGGTCCATCTTGCGCTGGATCGTCTGGGTCTCGCGCCGCACACGCCTTACCACGTGCACGATTTGCTGACGGGCGCGGAGTACCAGTGGCATGGCGATCGCAACTACGTTTCACTGCGGCCTTGGGACATGCCCGCCCACATTTTTCGCGTCCGGCGCTATTAGCCAGCGCGCAACCGAATTAAAAAATGAGACCGCCCAAAAAGAATTCAAACTTCCTCCCGAAAGATCCGCTTTGGTACAAGAAGGCGGTCATTTATCAGGCGCATGTGCGCTCGTTTTGCGATTCGGACGGCAACGGCATCGGTGATTTTCTGGGGCTGACGTCGAAGCTCGATTATTTGCAGGACCTGGGGATAACCGCGATCTGGTTGCTGCCGTTTTATCCGTCGCCGCTGCGCGATGATGGCTATGACATTGCGGACTATCGCAACGTCAACCCGATCTACGGGACGCTGTCGGATTTTCGCGAGTTTCTGCGCGAGGCGCACAAGCGGAACCTGCGCGTGATCACCGAGCTGGTCATCAACCAC
>Ga0209611_10007925_pt1 | contig 16857 bp, 12 predicted proteins | sample S1TSphgellanicum_3_FD_187693 | JGI IMG/M metagenome (GOLD analysis project Ga0209611, IMG submission 187693) | Host-associated microbial communities from peat moss isolated from Minnesota, USA - S1T2_Fc - Sphagnum magellanicum MG (SPAdes) (version 2) | ecosystem: Host-associated > Plants > Peat...
AGGTCTCTGGACAACAGCGTGCAGCGGCAAAGCCGGCTGATCGATGATCTGGAACTCGCGCGAGATCAGGCCGACGCCGCCGATCGCGCCAAATCCGCCTTCCTGGGCAGCATCAGCCACGAACTCCGCACGCCGATGAACGGCGTCCTGGGCGCCGCCCAACTGCTGGCGGGCACGGGCTTGGATACGCAGCAGCGCGAGTACGTCGGCATCATCCGGGACTCCGGCGCGGTGCTATCGGGCTTGCTCAATGATATCTTGGAAATGACGCGCGTCCTGGCCGAAGGCGTCCATATCGAGGCGAGCGAGGTGGATGTTGCGGCGCTGCTGCCCCGTGTGATCGAGCCCTGGTCCACCCGAGCCGCCGCCAGGGGTCTCGATTTCGACATCCAGATCGATCCGACCTTCCCGGCCCTGGTTCTGGCCGATCCGGCGCGTATCACCCAGATTCTGAACAGTCTTCTTTCCAACGCGCTCAAATTCACGAGCGCCGGCGAGATCAGGGTCTGCGTAGACGCCGAGCGGCTGAATGACGACACGGCGCAACTGCGCCTCGCCGTGCATGATACCGGCGCGGGCATAGCGCTGTCGGATCTCCGCCGCGTGTTCGAATCCTTTGGCCGTCTAGACGCGAGCGCGACGGAAAGTCTCGGCGGCGCGGGCCTTGGCCTCAGCTTTTCCCGCAAACTCGCCGAAGCTATGGGGGGCGAGCTGACCGTCGAGTCCGAGCCTGGCGTCGGCTCCATCTTCACCCTGGCGACGCCGGTTAAGGTCGTGCTTTGGACCTCCCTGGATGTGGAGGCGACCGCGAACGACGCCCCGCGGCGCCTGACCGTGCTCGTCGTCGAAGACCATCCGGTGAATCGCAAGATCCTGGAGACGGCGTTGACCGCTTTTGGCCATTGCGTGGTGACCGCCGAGGACGGCGCCGTAGCGGTGGAGCTGTGCCGCATCCAGGCGTTCGATGTCATCCTGACCGACGTCAACATGCCCATCATGGACGGCCTGACCGCCACGCGAGAAATCCGGGGCCAGCCTGGACCCAACCAGGAGGCTCCGGTGATCATTCTGAGCGCCTCAGCCCAGCCCAAGGATCATCTCGCCGGTTATGAAGCGGGCGCCGACGCCTATTTCAACAAGCCGATCGACCTGAGCGAACTCGCCCTCATGGTCGAGCGCGCCGCCGGAGGACGCGACACCCTAAGGGCGGCCAACGGCGACAACCGCAACCTGCGGCTTGTAAGCTAGATAGAGCGTGACTCAACGATCAAACGATTCCGCTTGATCGCATCATGCTCTAGCGCGGCCGATAACCCGCGGCGGCGGCCCGATACTCCCGCTTCTTCTGCACCGCGTGGTGGTGGGCGACCACGCAGCCGATGGCGGCGCCCGCGAGGGCATGATGACCGGCCAAGTGTCCGACCACCCCGCCGACGATGGCCCCCTTTACGCAGCCCGCCTGGGCGCCGCTTGCGCCTAAGCCCAAGGCCATGATCGCGATGACCAATGATTTCATATCGGCTCTCCAACCTGCTGCGCGGGCCATGGCCCGCTGAGCGACGTCCACCTTATTCCGGGTTCTCCAAGCTGAACACCCCGGCCTGCTCGTCGTAGGCGAAAAGCTCGGCGTAGCGGCCCCAGTTGATCGCCGCGTCCATGGTCCCGTCGGCATATTCTTCCGACATGACATCCTCCAGCTCCTCGGAGAAGCGGCGGTAGGGGGCCGTATGGCTCGGGCGCTCGTCCAGCACCCGCCGGATCAGGGCGACGATGGGGACATGGGCCAGGAGCGCCTGGCCGAACAGCCGCTTGCGGACGTCGGATTCCGCCTCGACGAAGTGGCGGCCGCTATCGGTCAGCTTGATGTCGCCGTGCGCCACCTCGGCGAACCGCAGCAGTTGCAGCGACTCCGCGATGGGGAACAGCTCGTCGATCTCCATCTGCAGGTCTTCGCCGAGCTGGGGCAGGTCGGCCTTGCCGTCGAACGGCGGCTTGGCCAGGGCCTCCATGAAGCCGGCGAGCAGGTTGGTGGAGATGCTCTCCAACCCCATGCGTACGCCGGCGCTGGCGGCGACCTCGGGCGTCGGTTGCTCGGCCTTGAACTTGGGGTCGGACGGATTGGTCATCCGGCCATAGATCTCGTCCACCAACTGGCGGAAGGCCGGCGCCGTCCGGTCACGCGGGTGGGGCAGGTTCAGCTTGATCTCGTGGGCGATCCGGCCGGGATTGGAGGCGAAGATGATGATGCGGTCGCACATCAGGACCGCTTCTTCGATATTGTGGGTGACGAGCAGGATCGAGGACAGCGGCAGCTTCTTCTCGTGCCACAGCTCCACCAGATCGGTCCGCAAGGTTTCGGCCGTCAGCACGTCCAGCGCCGAGAAGGGCTCGTCCATAAGCAGGAGTTCGGGGTGCACCACCAGCGCCCGTGCGAAGCCGACGCGCTGACGCATGCCGCCCGACAGCTCCTTGGGGTAGGCGGACTCGTACCCGTCCAGGCCGATCAGGTCGATGGCGGCGACGGAGCGGGAGCGGCGCTCGGCCGCCGGCACGCCCAAGGGCTCCAGCCCGATCTCCACATTCTCCAGCACCGTCAGCCAGGGAAACAGGGCGAAGCTCTGAAACACCATCGCGATGCCGGGGCTAGGGCCCGTCATCGGCTTGCCCCGCCACTGCACCTGACCCGACACCGGCCGCGCCAGGCCGGCGATGATCCGCAGAAGCGACGACTTGCCCGAGCCCGAGCGGCCGAGAAGCCCTAAGATCTCGTTGGACTTCAGCTCCAGATTGATGTCGTCCAGCACCAGCAGGTCGGCGCCGGAGCCCTTGGGGTAGGCCTGGCGCACGTGCTGGATGCTGAGCAAGCTCTTCTCGTCAGCGGCGACGGGAGGGGCCAGGGTTGCGATGTCGGCCGTGGGCATGGGTTAAGCCTCTCCTCTAATCCATCCGCAGGCGGCGAGACGCGTAGTTGAATAGCGGCCGCCAGAGCCCGCGATTGAACGTGACGACGAACACACTCATGACCGCAGCCCCGAGAATTTCCCTCGGGAAATCACCCTTGGCTGTGGCGTCTGAGATAAAGGCGCCCAGGCCCCGTGCGGCAAGGTGGGTGTTCCCCCAGCTCACGACCTCCGCCAAGATGGAAGCGTTCCAAGCGCCGCCGCTGGCGGTGATCGCGCCTGTGACGAAGTAGGGGAAGATGCCGGGCAGCATCACTTTGCGCCACCAGTTCCAGCCCTTCAAGCCAAAGCTCGTCGCCGCTTCGCGCAGATCGTTGGGAAAGGCGCTGGCTCCGGCGATGACATTGAACAGGATGTACCATTGCGTGCCCAGGATCATCAGCGGCGATAACCAGATGTCGGGCGCCAGATGGAAATGGACGATCCCAACCACGACGATGGGAAAGAACAGATTATTGGGAAAGGCCGCCATGAACTGGGCGATGGGCTGGATGGCTTGAGCCCACTTCGCGTTCAAGCCCACAACCACACCGATCGGCACCCAGATCAGACTGGCCAAGACGATCAGCACCAGCACACGAATAAGGGTCAACACGCCGAGTCCGACGACGCCCAAGGCCTCCATCGGACCCACCTCTGCGCCCACATAGACGATGATGCGTCCAACAGCGCAGAGCGCCGTAATGGCGATGATGACCAGCCAAGCCCCGTCCGCCCATCGGCTGGACCATGCGCGCTGCAAATGTTGCGATGGCGCCCGGCGCCCGCCCACATGGACGCGCATGATCGCCTCGATAGTCTTGGCGAAGGGACGCCACACGCGGCGTACGAGTTGGGCGCGCTGAATAAAGTCCAGCAGCCAGGATTGCGCCGGAGCCGTTTGTCCGGCGGACAATTCGACCGTGAACTTTTCCGACCAAGCGACGAGGGGCCGGAAGAGCAGCTGATCGTAGGCCAGGATCACCAAGCCCATGGTGAGGATCGCCCACCCAATGGCGGCCAGGTTCTTCTCTTGAATGGCGAGGCCGACATAGGAGCCGATACCAGGAAGCGCGATATTGATGTTGCCGACCGTGACCGCTTCAGACACCACCACGAAGAACCAAGCGCCGGACATCGACATCATGGCGTTCCAGATCAGGCCGGGCGCGGCGAACGGCACCTCTAGCACCCAGAACCGCCGCCACACGCCAAGGCGAAGGGAATCCGACACGTCGCTGAGATCGCGCGGCACGGTCTTCAGCGACTGGTAGAAGCTGAAGGTCATGTTCCAGGCCTGGGCGGTGAACACGGCGAAGATCGACGCCAGCTCGGCCCCCATGACCTGGCCTGGGAACAGGTTGAGGAAGAAAGTCACAGTGATCGACAGAAAGGTGAAAACCGGCAGGGACTGCAAAATATCGAGCAGCGGGACCAAGACCATCTCTGCGCGCCGGCTCTTAGCGGCGAAGGCGCCGTAGACGAAGGTAAAGACGAGCGAGCACGCCATGGCGGCCAGCATCCGCAAGGTCGTACGCAGGGCGTAGTTGGGTAGAGCGGCCGGGTTGAGCGTGATCGCCGGGTTGTGCGCAAGGGGCTGAAGCGTCTCGCGTCCGCCCAGGGCGGCCAGAGAAATGCCGCCGATCACCAAAACGAAGATCACCCCGTCCCAGATGCTGGGGGCGAAGCGCCAGGGGCGTCGCAGGGTGAGCGAGGGGTGGTAGGCGGACATGGCTTTACCCCCCTGGATAGCCAAAAGATTTCGGACAGCCGAAAATTCAGGAATAGATCAGGCCTGTATCTGGCTTGTACACGCTCGGCAATCACAGGCTTGTGACGGTGCTGCGCCGTTTGGGCGCGGGCTCTACCCCGAACCTCACGCCTTGGTGATTGGAGCCTTCCGTGTCAGCCGTGCAATCATCTCTGACATTGGATGGAGGTCCAAGGTCCTCGCGCCCGCCGGCCATAAAAACGCTGGCGGGCGCGGTTTCTTTTTTTGGGCGTGGGGGTCCGCCGCCCAGAAGATCGCTCCCGTTCCTCTGCTTCCGCCGTCCTCGGGCGAAGTCCCGAGGAAGGCGGAAAGAGAGAGTAGATGAGGAAGGGGGCGGCGCTTTTGGCCCCCTCACCGCCCGCCAAACACCTTCGCCGGCCCCAGCGCCTCATAGAGGTCCGTCCGGCGATCGCGGAAGAATCCCCACGCCGCGCGGTGGGTATGGAGGAAGTCGAGGTCGAAGCTGGCGACCAATACCCCCTCTTCGGTCCGGTCCAGGCTTTGCACCAGATCGCCGCGGTGATCGGCGATGAAGGATGAGCCGTAGAAGCTTTGGCCGACCGCGATCGGGTGGCCGGGCGGGCCGGGTTCAAAGCCGATGCGATTGGCGGCGGCGACGGGTATGACGTTGGATACTGCGTGACCCTGCATCGCCCGGCGCCAGGGATCGCGGGTATCCAGGCTTGAGTCGTGGGGCTCCGAGCCGATCGCGGTGGGATAGAGCAGCGCCTCCGCCCCCATTAGCGCCATGGCGCGGGCGGCTTCGGGATACCACTGATCCCAGCAGATGCCGACGCCGATGCGGCCGAAGCGCGTGTCCCAGACGCGAAAACCCGTATCGCCGGGCCGGAAATAGTATTTCTCCTGATAGCCGGGTCCGTCGGGGATGTGGCTCTTGCGATAGACGCCCAGCGGCGTCCCGTCGGCGTCGATCATCACCAGGCTGTTGTAATAGTGCGGCCCATCCCGCTCGAAGATCGAGACGGGAATGACCACGCCCAGCTCCGCCGCGAGCGTCGCCATGGCGATGACGCAAGGGTGCTCGCGCCAAGGGTGGGCGGTGGCGAACCAGCGCTCATCCTGGGTGACGCAGAAGTAGGGCCCCTGGAACAGCTCCGACGGCAGCACGACCTCCGCGCCCCGGCCGGCGGCCTCGCGGACGAAGTCGGCGGTCTTGGCGATGTTAGCCGACATGTCCAGGCCGTAAGACGTCTGGATCACGCCGATAGAGAGGGTGCGCGCCATCAGGCCGGCTCCTGCTGGGTGATGCAGTGGAAAGACCCGCCGCCGGTCAGGATCGCCCGCGACGGCAGGCCGATCACTTGGCGCTCCGGGAACAGGGCCCCCAGGGCGTCCAGCGCCAGCGGACTCGCGCGATCCTCATAGACCGGCATGATCACCGCATCGTTGGCGATGATGAAGTTCATGTGCGAGGCCGCGGTCGCGCGGCCATCGGCGTCGGGGATCAGACCGGGGGAGGGGATGCGCACCACGTTCAGGGGCGCTCCCCGGGCGTCCGTCATGCTGGCCAGTCGGCGGGCGGCGTCGGCGAAGACGTCTATATTGGGATCGTCCCGGCCAAAGGCGACCGGACAGGCCACCACCCCCGGCGCCACAAAGCGCGCCAGGTTGTCGACATGGCCGTCGGTGTGGTCGTTGGCCAAGCCCTCGCCGAGCCAGAGGATTTTGGTGGTTCCCAGCGCCTGGCCTAGGGCGGCCAGCGCCGATTGCGCCGTCCAGCCCGGATTGCGGTTGGGGTTCTGCAGGCATTGGGCGGTGGTCAGGATGGTGCCGAAGCCGTCGGAGTCGATCGCGCCCCCTTCCAGCACGACGTCATGCTCCAGGCGCGGCGCGCCTGCCGCCGCGGCGAGTTGCTCGGCCACGCTATCGTCGTCCTCCAGGAGGTACTTGCCGCCCCAGCCGTTGAACCGAAACGTGCTGGCGACGATCTCGTCGCCCCGCGCGACGAAGATCGGGCCGGTGTCGCGGAGCCAGATATCGCCGAACAGGCCGCGGACGATCTCGACGCCGGACGTGTCGCCCAGGAGCGCGCGCGCCTGATCGTGCGCTGTCTCGCCCCGCACCAACAGGCGCACACGCTCGCCTCCGGGCCCCGCGAGCGCCCTGGCCAGGGCTGCGACCTCCGCCTGGGCCGGCTCAAGGTTATCCTCCCACAGCTCCGGATGGCTCGGGAAGCCGAGCCAGATGGAGCGGTGCGGCGCCCATTCGGCAGGAAACGACAGGTTCAAACGGGCGCCCTCCGAAAGGCCATGATGCGCAATCCATTGCGCCAGATCGCCGGCAGGGCGACTTGGGTCGCGTGGGCGCTGACGTCAAGCCCCAAGGCGGCGAGGCGCGAAAAAGGGGCGACCGCGATGGGCCGCCCCCTGGTCTCCTCGCCGGCTAAGCCGGATCAGAACTTCAGACGCGCGCCCACCTGGATGGCGTAGGTCGGCGTCGCGGGCTGATAGCCGTTTTGCAACGTCTGGCTCACAGACCTCTGGGTATCATATTCGTAGAAGTTGCCGACGCCGGCGGCGCAAGCATTCTTGAACACCGCTTGACAGTTTTTGGCGATGATCGGGCTCTGGAAGTAGGGGAAGCTGGTCTGGTTGATCACGCCCCAGTTATTATTCAACAGGTTAGGCAGGTTTATGATGTTCAGATAGGCCGAGACCTTGGCGCCATGGAGCAGCCACACGGGGATTTCCTGCTCCAGGTGGATGTCGGCGGTGACCACCGGGTCGGAGAAGAAGGCGTTCCGGGGCGCGATCTCGCCGGCGTATTTGATCAGGCCGGTCTGGTGCAGGAAGGCGTTGAACGCCGCCACGTTGAAGCCCGTCCCATAGGTGACGGCAGGGTCGCTGGTGGCGGTGACGACGCCGGAGCTGTTGGCCTTGGGAACGTAGAGCAGCTGGTCGTTGCGATAGGCCACGGAGCCGCTCTCGCCGAACAGGTTGTCATAGGCTGAGCTCGACGAGGCGCTCGAATAGAAGGTGTAGCTGAACGGCAGACCTGAACGGTACTGCATAAACAGGGTCGCGATGGTGCGGTTGTCGCCGAAGAACTTATGGTCGAACGTGACCGAGAGCTTGTTCTGCCACTTGATCTCGTAGCTTGAGGTCGCCAGCGACGGGTTGTTGGGGTTCGACGTCGCGTTCTGGCTGTAGTTGGACAGGGCGACAGAGCTGGTGGCGGGGCTGACGTCTTTTACGGTCTCATGGGTGAACGTGTAGTCGAACGACAGGCCAAACGGCAGCTTCTTGCCGAAGCCGACAGCGGCGATGCTGCCCCAACCCTTATCGGTGTCTGTGAGTTCGATGTCGTAACCGCTGCTACGCACGACGCCGCTGTTGCTATAGGTCGTCGAGAAGCGGGCGGGATTGTACTCCGGACGGCCGTCCGGCGCCGTATAGGGCAGGACGTTGGCCTGGGCGAACAGATCGACCCAATTCGCGGCGTACTGGGTCTTCTGATAGATGTAATCGAGGTGGATGTTCCAGTCGGGCCCGCCGAACCTGCCAAGATCGAACGTCTTGATCAGCCCCAGCGAGGCCTTGTAATCCGCCGGCGGGTGGAAGTTGGGGGCCAAAGCATTGCTGATGCCCGCGCCGGCGTTCGCGTTGGCGGTCACCGCCTGCTGCAAGGCGGTGGAGATCGATGAGCCGGTGACGCCGGTGTTCAGGGCGGAGCAGGTGGCGGTCTTACAGGTGGAGGAGACCGTGCCCACCAGATTGCCCGTATTGTCGTAGCTGTCGTAGACGTAAACGCCCGGATTGCCGCCGGCGAACAGGCCGACGCCGCCGTAGACGGTCAGGGTCGGGTCGATGCGCCAGTTGAAGCCCGTGCGGGGCTGCAACACGTTTTCGCCGTTGATCGTCAGGTTGTTGGCGAAGCCGTACTCGTTCTGGAACACCGGGTTATAGAGCGGCTTGTCAGGGGTCTCGTACAGATCGAAGCGAAGGCCGGCGCGCAGGCGTAATCCGTTCAGCGGGCGCCACTCATCCTGCAGATAGAAGGTATGGGTGTAGAAGCGGGCGTCGCCGCCGGCCGTCTCCGGATTGTTGGTATAGGCGTTGGCGTAGGTCAGCGAGCACGCGACGCCGGCTTGGAGATTGATCTCGCCGCCGTTGGGATTGCCGAGGCCGGGACCGCAGGTGTTGTTGAAGGTGAAGGAGCCGGTGGCGTCCTGGACGAACAGATCGGTTTCCTCGATGTCGTCGAACTCATAGCCGCCGGTGATGACGTTCTGGCCGATCGTATAGTTGAACTTGCTCTTATACAGGTTCTCTTGGGTGGCGAGATTGTTGGCCTGGCGCGAGATGTCCGGACCGGTCTCGATCGAGTCGCCGCTGGCCAGCGTCACCTTGAAGAAGGCGAACGGCTGGGACAGCAGGGTGCTGGGGCTGTTCACCGTGTCGTGGACATATTCCAGTTCCGTGGACAGGCGGCTATCCCAGTGCGACTGCAGATCGATCGTTTCGACGTTCTGCACCTGTTCATAGATGTAATAGGTGGAGGACAGGCCCAGCAGGCCGCTGGAGACGCTATCGTCGGGCGTATTCAGCGTCGTGCCGTCGGTCTTCTGATAGCTGACGAACAGGTGCTGATTGTTGGTGATCTGCCAATCGATCTTGCCGAAATAGTCGGTGTTCTGGACGGGGTTGACGCCGCCGTAGCCGCCCGGATTGTAGCTGTAGACGCTCTTCAAGATGTTGGTGACGTTGGTGACATCGGTCGCCGTCACGCCAGGGATCTGGTTGGTGCCGCTGACGCCGGTCGGCACATAGCCGGCGACGTTGGCCGACTCGTAATGGTCGTAGTCGAAGAAGAAGAACAGCTTGTCCGGGACGATCGGGCCGCCGAGGAAGAAGGCGTATTCCTTGTCCTTGAAGTTCGGGTTCACGTACTTGCCGCCGCAGCCCGTGCCCGCGAAGGCGCCGCTGGCGCACTTGGGTTGGTGCAGGGCCACATTGCCGACGGTGTCGCCGGCGCCCAGGTCGCTGGAGTCGTACTGATAGTAGGACCCGCCGTGGAACTCGTTCGTGCCGCTCTTGGTGACGATGTTCAGCACGCCGCCCTGGAAGTCGCCGTACGACACATCGTAAGGCGCGACCTCGACATCGAACTCCTTGACGATATCCAGGCCGAAGGGCGAGCGCTGGGTGGGATAGCCGTTGCCGTTCAGGCCGAAGATGTCGTTCTGGCGAACGCCGTCCACATAGATCGTGTTCACGTGGTTGTTGTTGCCGGCGATGATGATGCCGTTGGAATTGGTCGGGTCGATGGTGACAAAGGGGTTGAGCCGGGCGGTGTCCTTCAGGTCCTGAGAGAAGGAGGGCTCCGCCTCGATCTGAGCGGCGCTGAAGGTGGAGCGCGGGCCGGTCTGCACCAGGCTGCTGCCCTTGTTGCGCGAGGCCGTGACGACCACGGCCGCGACCTGCCCGGTGGCGTCGAGACTGAGGTCCAGATCGTAAGGCTCGCCGACCGATACGGACGGGACCTCCACGGTCTTGGTCTGGAAGCCGTCTTCCGTCGCCGTCACCTCATAAGGGCCGCCGGGCTGCACGCGCGTGCTGTAGAAGCCGTTGGCGTCGGTCGTGGCGGTCAGCCTGTTGTGGGTCGGCTCATAGACGATCGAAACGGAGGCGTTCTTCAGGGGGTGGCCTGCGCTGTCGGTGATCTTGCCGCTGACGCCGCCCGTGATCTCCTGCGCCTGGCTTAAGCCCGCGACCATGACGCACGTCAGAGCGCCAGCCGCGACGCCCGCGGCGAGCCGTGTGGAAAGTTTCATTTAATCGCCCCTTGCCCCGGAGCCGCCTTAAAGCGGCCCCAAACTTGTCAAAAGGGGTAGCGGATGTTTCAGACAGTTCTGTAAAAGACCTGTGGCAGGCTTATGAAGCAGCCTTTTTGCAACATCATTAGATGTGTCAGCCGTCGCTGCATCGGCTTGCAGGCGCCGTAGACCCCCACCGTCGGCGCAGCCTGGTCTCGGGCCAGCCGGAGGCGGTCCCTTGGGCCGCCGCCTTGTCCGCTTCGCAGGGGGGAGGAGACGAGGCGGCGTTAACGCGGGCTGGCGTTATTCCCGCAACAGCTCGTTGACGCTGGTCTTGGAGCGGGTCTGGGCGTCGACGCGCTTGACGATGACGGCGCAGTAGAGGCCGGGGCCGCCCTTGGGGTCGGGCAGGGCGCCCGGCACGACCACACTGTAGGCCGGCACCCGACCGCGGTGCACCTCGCCGGTGGCGCGATCGACGATCTTGGTCGAGGCGCCGAGGTACACGCCCATCGACAAGACGGCGCCCTCTTCGACAATGACGCCCTCGGCGACTTCGGAGCGGGCGCCGATGAAGCAGCCGTCCTCGATGATGGTTGGGTTGGCTTGGAGCGGCTCCAGGACGCCGCCGATGCCGGCGCCGCCGGACAGATGCACATTCTTGCCGATCTGGGCGCAGGAGCCGACCGTAGCCCAGGTGTCCACCATCGTCCCCTCATCGACATAGGCGCCGATATTGACGAACGAAGGCATCAGGACGGCGTTGCGCGCAATAAAGGCCCCGCGCCGGGCGACCGCGCCGGGGACGACGCGAAAGCCGGCCTCGCGGAAACGGGTTTCGCTCCAGCCCTCGAACTTTCCGGGGACCTTGTCGAAGTAGGGGCCAGGCGCCGCATCGGCGCCCATCAGCCCGTTATCGGCCAGGCGGAAGGAGAGCAGCACGGCCTTTTTGAGCCATTGGCGCACGACCCACTGGCCATCGACCTTTTCCGCGACGCGGAAGGTTCCGGCGTCCAGCCCCTCCAGGACGCTATCGATCGCCTCGGCGGTTTCACCCCGCGTGGCCGGGGTCAACTCTTGGCGGCGCTCCCAGGCGGCGTCGATGGCGGCTTCCAATCCGGCGGCGTCGGCGCGGCTCATAGGGCGGTCTCCTTTACCTGGGCGGCCTCAAGAAACGGCGCCAGGACGTCAGTTCGGTAGTGGACGAAATCCGCAGTCTCAACCGCGGCATGAGGGCCGACCAGCACCGTGGTCATGCCGAGCCGGGCGGCCGGCGCCAGATTATGAGCGCTGTCCTCGAAGAAGGCGGAGCTCTGCGGACGCACGTCGTGGGCGGCGACGAGGGCGTCGTAGGTCGCCGGCGCCGGCTTTGGGATCATGTCGGCGGCTTCCAGGTGAAACACAGCCTCGAACAGATCGTCCAGGCCCAAGTGCTTCAGCACCCGATCCGCATGCCAGGCCGAGCCGTTGGTGAACACCAGTCGCCGACCGGGCAGCCCCAGCAGGGCCTGGCGCAGCGCCGGGTCGGGCGTCAGGCTGTCCATCGACACGTCATGCACGGCGCGTAGGAAGTCGTGGGGGTCCACCCCGTGCAGGGCCATCAGGCCGGCGAGCGTCGTGCCGTGCTCGTAGAGGTACTTCTTTTGCAGAGCCCTCGCCTCGGCCTCCGGCAAGCCGGTCGCCTGCTGTACATAGGCGGTCATGCGCCCCTCGATCAGGACGACGAACTCGGTCCCTAGGGGGTAGAGGGTGTTGTCCAGATCGAAGATCCAGGTGTCTATGCCTGTCAGGTCCGCAGGCTCAGCTACGCGGCTCAGGGCCATGGCCTTAAGCGGTCGGGTTGGAGCAGATCAGGGTGCCGGCGCCGTGCTCGCTGAACAGCTCCACCAGCATGGCGTGGGGGCGGCGACCGTCCAGGATCACCACGGCGCCGACGCCGCCCTCGACCGCCGCGATGGCCGTTTCCAGCTTGGGGATCATGCCGCCGGTGGCGACGCCGCTGGAGATCGCGGCCTTGGCCTCATCCGTCGTCATCTGGCGGATCAACTGGCCGTGCTCGTCCAGCACGCCCGCCACGTCGGTCAGGAGCAGCATGCGCTTGGCCTTGAGCGCCACGGCGATGGCCCCGGCGGCGGAGTCGGCGTTGATGTTGTAGGTCTGGCCGTCGTCGGCCACGCCGATGGGGGCGACCACCGGCACATAGTCCTGGTCGGCGTAGATCAAGGCCTCGACGATCTTGGGATCGACCTTCTTAGGGTCGCCGACGAAGCCCAGATCGATCACCTGCTCCAGATGGCTGCCGGGATCGCGATGGGTGCGGATCGCCTTCTCCACCGTGATCAGGCGGGCGTCCTTGCCCGAAAGGCCTACGCCCCGCACATCGGCCTGGGCGCCGGCGGTGTTGATATAGTGGACGATTTCCTTGTTGATGGCGCCCGACAGCACCATTTCCGCCACCTCCATGGTGGCTTCGTCGGTGACGCGCAGGCCGTCGATGAAGGTGGACTTGACGCCGGCCTTCTCCAGCATCCGACTGATCTGTGGGCCGCCGCCGTGCACCACGACGGGATGGACGCCGACCAGCTTCAGCAGCACCGCGTCGGCGGCGAACGAGCGCGCCACCGCCTCCTCGCCCATGGCGTGGCCGCCGTATTTGATCACCACGGTTTCGCGGTCATAGATCTGGATGAACGGCAAAGCCTCCGCCAGAGTCTTGGCGGTGGCCCAGCCGGGCTCGTCGTCGAGGGCGTCGATATCCTTCATGCGCCGCGGCCTTAGCGGAAAGCGGAGGCTGTGGGGAGGGGAATGTGGGGTCGGGGGTGCGATTTGCCGTTGTGGATGTGCCGCCGTGCTCGGGCGCGTCAAGGCGCGCTTCGCTTGAAGCCTTGACCCGCCCTGCGCGCGGCGGCTGACGGGTTGGCGTCGGGACGCTGGGCGTCCCCATGAAGTTCGACCCCTCCGGAGTGGTCGAACACCGGGCTAGAAACTTGGAAACGCCAACGACATGATGCCGAGGCCGGCCCTAATAAAAATCGGAAAGCAACAGCCCTGTGTTCGACGCGCCGCAGGCCGTCGAACTTCTACGGGACGCCCCGCGTCCCGACCCCTCCGATCAGCCGTCGCGCGCAGGGCGGGTCAAGGGCGAAGAGCGCAGCGTCCCTTGATGCGCCCAAGTACGGCGGCGCGCGCCTATCATCCAACCGCCTTCTTCGGCCGCCCGCCCTTAGCCCCATTAGCCCGAGCCGCGGCGGACTTGGCCGGCGAAACAGCCTGACCGGCCCGACGCGCCATATAGCTTCGGGTCCCGAATATACCCGCCATCAGGCCAGGAACGGAGATGTCCACGTCCAACGCCTCCCAGTGCAGACCATAGCCGTCGCCCAGGATTTCGACCTGCGCCAATTGCTCATCTGTCGCCGTTTCGAGACCCTGCGCCAGCCGAGGCGGAAAGCCGAAGGTGCAGCCATTCTCAAGCTCGATGAGTACGCGCTTTGGTTCGGCCGCGTACCAAGCCTTGGTCGCGCGGGGTTCGCGACTTCGATTGGCCTGCCCCCGCGCAAGGGCGGCGTCGATTTGATCGTCTGTGAGGTCAACCATGGATTTCCCTCCACTTCGCCAGGAGCAGCGATTGATGGTCCGACACGAGGCGCATGGCTTTTCGAACCTCTCCGCGGGTCATGCCTTCAACCGAGACCACCTTCGGGTCGCCCAACAGGTTGATCTTCGCATGACCGTCGCCAAACCCATGGACGTGTGCCGGTTCGTGATCGTCAGTGAAAATGATCACGCGTAGGCCAGATGCTCTGATCGCGGTGATCATGGAAAAAGTAACCCATCTCGATGGGTTTTTCAAGGCTCTCCCTTACACCAACCCCGCCGCCATCATCGCCTCAGCCCGAAGCTCAGCGATCCCCAACCCCTTTTCCGACGAGGTGACCGCCACGCGGGGAAACGCCGCCGGGCGTTTGGCGATCGCCTTCAGCGTCGCCTCGGCCACAGCCGCCGCCTCGGCGGGCTTGATCTTGTCGGCCTTGGTCAGGACGATCTGGTAGGAGACCGCCGCCTTGTCCAGCGCGTCCAGCGCCTCGGTATCGGGCGCTTTCAGGCCGTGGCGGCTGTCGATCAGGAGATAGACCCGCTTCAGGTTCGGCCGGCCGCGCAAATACGCGCGCCCCAGGTTCTGGAACTTGTTGGCCTCCTTGCGCGACACCTTGGCGAAGCCATAGCCCGGCAGGTCGGCCAGGCGCAGGCGCCCATCGACCAGGAACAGGTTCACCTCTCGCGTACGTCCCGGCGCGTTGGAGACGCGCGCCAGCTCGTTCTGACCGGTCAGGGCGTTGAGCAGGCTGGACTTGCCGACGTTGGAGCGGCCAGCGAAGGCCACCTCCGGCAGGTCGGTGTCGGGAAGGTGCTCCATCGCCACCACGCCCAGCAGGAACTGCGCCGGCCGCGCGAAGGCCAGGCGGGCGGCCTCGATCTGCTCAGGCGTGAAGAGCGAGTCCACCCTATTGTTTCACCGGCGCGCGGCTTCCGCGGCCGCGCAACTTGGCGATAAAGGTATCGATCGGATTCTCGGTCTTGTAGCGATGCATGATCACATACTGCTGCACGATCGTCAGCGCGGTCGACCAGCAATAGTAGACCAGGAGGCCAGCCGGCATCTGGGTGAAGAAGAAGATGAACATCAGCGGCATCAGCTGCATGATCTGCCGCTGGGACGGATCAACGCCTGTCGTGGGCGTCATGGCCTGGTTCAGCCACATGATGAAGCCGTAGAGGAGCGCCAAAAAGCCGATGTGCAGCGGCCCAATGCCGCCGATGACGCCGCCGATCAAAGGCGCCGTATCAGGATGCCAAGGGATCAGGCCGAACAGGTTCCAGACGCTGGTGGGGTCGCGCGCCGACAGGTCCTTGATGAAACCGAAGAAGGGCGCCTGGCGCATCTCGATGGTGACGAACAGCACCTTATAGAGGGCGAAGAAGATCGGCAGCGGGATCAAGGCGGGCAGACAGCCGGCGACGGGATTGATCTTTTCCCGCTGATACAGCGCCATGGTCTCCTGCTGCTGCTTGGCGGCGTCGTCCTTGTAGAGCTTCTTGATCTTGTCGATCTCCGGCGCCAGCAGCTTCATCTTGGAGGCCGAGGCGTAGGATTTGTTCGCCAGCGGGAAGGTCGCCGCCTTGACGATCACGGTCAAGGCGAGCAGCGCCAAGCCGAAGTTGCCGGTCAGGTCGTAGAGCTTGATCAGGAGCCAGAAGATCGGCTGGGTGAGAAACCAGAGGATGCCCCAATCGACGGCGTCGTCGAACCGGGGAATGCCGAGCGCCTTCTGATAGGCCTGGAGCACCGAAACCTTTTTGGCGCCGGCGAAGACGCGGGTGCTGGACTGGACGGTCGCGCCGGGCGCGAGGCTGACCGGCTTCTCCACAAAGTCGGTCTCGAACACGTCGACGCCATCGACATTATCGACCCGGTACTGGGCCCGGATCGCCGCCGTCTGGCTCGGCACCAGCGCCGCCAGCCAATAGTTGTCGGTCAAGCCGAGCCACCCGCCGGTCGAATCAAAGGTCTGATCGCCCTTCTTTTTCCAACCCTTGTAGGTCTGAGACTTGGTTGTGTATTTCGCCGATCCGGACTGGTCGCTCAGGGCGCCGACGGCGCCGTCGAAAACATATTGGCTCTTGGACAGTTCGGGCTGGCCCTGTCGTTGGACGGAGGCGTAAGCCGCCAACTTGATCAGGGTTGAGCCGTGGTTGGTCACGGCGTCGGCGACGGTGAACATGTAGAGCTTGTCCACCGAAATGGTGCGGGTGAAGATCAGGCCCTGGCCGTTGTCCCAGGTCAGCGTCACCGGCGCGCCGGGCGCAAGCGTCCCGCCGCCGGTCTGGCGCCACACGGTCACAGGGCCGGGCGTCGGCGCCGGACCGCTCCAGCCGAAGTCGGTGAAATAAGCGTCCTTGGCCCCCTCAGGGCGGAACAGCTCCACGGGCGGCGAGGTCTTGGCGATGGTCTCGCGGTAGTCTTTGAGGAACAGGTCGTCGATCCGGCCGCCTTTCAGCGCGATCGAGCCCTCCAGGGAAGGGGTGTTGATGGGCACCCGCGGCGACCCGGCCAGCGCTTGAGCGCGACTGACATAGGTCGCAGATCCCGGCGCCGCGATCCCCGCCCGCGCGGCCATCTGGGCCTGCACCGCCTGGGCGTGCAGGTCGGCCTGGCGCTGGCGCTCGTGGGGGCCCAGCACGAAGACCTGGTAAAGCGCAAACATCGCAATCGTACAGACCACGAAGATGATCGTGTTGCGCGAGTTCTCTTTATCCATCGAAGCTGACTTTACCGGGTGGGGGCGGACGCCGAAGGCGGGGGCGCAGAG